>Ga0335078_10003217_pt1 | contig 24373 bp, 16 predicted proteins | sample Lox_Sample_32_FD_206711 | JGI IMG/M metagenome (GOLD analysis project Ga0335078, IMG submission 206711) | Soil microbial communities from Loxahatchee National Wildlife Refuge, Florida, United States - Lox_Sample_3.2 | ecosystem: Environmental > Terrestrial > Soil > Wetlands | place: USA... | reverse complement strand
TTTGCTCGCCCTGGAGCACGCGCAAGCGGAAATGCAGGCCCTTGGCGTCCAGTTCAGCAAGCTGATCGTGCAAGTAGGAAAGCGGATTGGAAACGGTTGCGCTCATGAGAAAAACCTTCCTAGGCTGGAAGTTTTTTGGATGGCCGCCGATCCGGAATGATGCCGATCCAGAATTCTATTGTACGCGCTCGAAGGCGTAGCCCGCAGCTTCGAGCGCGGCGGTCAAGTCCGCGACGTGCTCCGGCCCGCGCGTTTCCATGGTGATGTCGATGACCGCGTCGCCCAGCACGACGCCGTAATAGGTGCGATCGTACATCGTTTCGACGATGTTGGCCTGCTGCCCCGCGATCACGCCGGCCAGCTTTTGCAGCGCTCCCGGATGATCGGGCAGATGGATGCGCAGGCGGATGAGGCGCCCGTCCTTGACCAGGCCGCGGCGGATGATCAGCGAAAGCAGCGAGACGTCGATGTTTCCCGCGCTGAGCAGAACGCCGAGCTTTTTTCCGTGATTCGGCGTCTTCTTGTTCAGGAGCGCCGCGGTGGCGGCCGCGCCGGCGCCTTCCGCCAGCATTTTTTCTTTTTCCAGCAATTGCAGGATCGCGCTGGCGATTTCTTCCTCGTCCACGGTCACAATTTCGTCCACGTATTTTTGGACCAGCGGAAACGTGAGCGTCCCCGCTGAGCGCACGGCGATGCCGTCCGCGATGGTTTTGTTCGCGGGCAGGGTGACGATCTTGTTTTGTTCCAGCGCAGCTTTCATCGAAGCGAGCCTCGAGGATTGCACGCCGATCACTTTGATTTTCGGATTGGTTTCCTTCACCGCGCAGGCCACGCCCGAAATTAATCCGCCGCCGCCCACGGGAATGACCAGGGCGTCGAGGTCGCCGTGCTGCTCCAGCATTTCCAGGCCGAGCGTTCCCTGGCCCGCGATCACCGCTTCATCGTCAAACGGATGAATGAAGGTGAGGCCGAACTGGCGGCAGCGGCGAACGGCCTCTTCGCAGGACTCGTCATAATTCGCGCCCGCGAGGATCACTTCCGCGCCGTAGCCGCGCGTAGCGGACACTTTGACGAGCGGGGTCGTGAGCGGCATGCAGATTTGCGCCCGGATGCCTCGCTTCGTTGCGTGGTAGGCCACGGCCTGCGCGTGATTTCCCGCCGAGGCCGCGATCACGCCGCGCCGGCGCTCTTCCTCCGAGAGTAGAAGAATTTTATTGAGCGCGCCGCGCTCCTTAAACGCACCCGTGATCTGCAAATTTTCCAGCTTCAGGAATACCGAGTTTCCCGTTTGCTGCGAAAATTTCTCGGAGTAGACGAAGGGCGTCAACACAACCGAGTCCCGGATGCGTGCCCGCGCCTCTTGAATCGAGCGAAGCGTTACCATTGAAAATTTCCCGAACGGGTCATTTGCATTTGTCGCGTTACCGTCACACATTTCATAGAGATTCGCATTGCAAGCACGAAACGCCCGCTTCTCCCGCGGTCCGCCGTCTCCCTGTTCCGATCCGGCGGGTCGCGAAACGCTATAGCATTACACAAGCAGCGGGCCGAGGCCAACTGAGGAATCCATAAATTTGGACATTACGTTGAACATTCGCCGAGGCAAGTTTCCACTGACTCGCGGAAACCATCTTGAACGTTGCATCCAATCAATGCGCGTCACTTCTCGCTCACGCAGACGAAGTTCTTCGCTTCGTCAGTGCTTCCCGTTCCCGTGTACGCAGCAATTTGCGGGTAGGGGCAGAGCGGCCGCGTGCGGTCCACTTTTCCGTCCCGCACGTGAGACGCGATAATTTGCTCAGGCGCTTTTCCTTGCTCGACCCACTGCTCGATCACTTCAATGGAATCGAAATGGTCCGGCCCGTCGCCTCCGCTGCAATGATTCATGCCGGGCATCATGAACAGCCGGTACGAATCCTTCACTGCCGCGGCGCCCAGCGCGTCCACCACGCTCGAATAATAATTCACGCTGTTGACGGGCGAAATTAACGGATCGCTCCAGCCGTGATATTGCAGCAACTTCCCGCCGTGCCCGAAAAATTCCCGCAAGTTGGGATCGGTTGCAGCAATCAAGCCGTCGTCGGTGCGGTCCGCAAGCGCCAGATCCTTGTCGAAATCGAAGGTCTCGAAATCCCAGTCCGGATTCTTGAACACGACGTATTTGAAATAATCCACCGCGATCGGGACTGCTTGCGGTCCGGCCACGACGGCCCAGCCCAGCTCGCTTCCCGGCAGCAGGCCCGGATAAATCAGCTCCTTGGTGCGCGGATTGACGATGGGGCCGTATATTTTCCGCGCGGCCTGCACCTGCGCCGCGGTCAGGCAGTCCGGGGCATCCGCGCCGGTGCACTCGATTTCCTGCGGATCGAATGTGCAGCGCCGCGGGTTTTCGATTACGCCGTCTTTCACGCCGTCACGCGCGTCGCACGCCGCGAGCGCTGCCCGGTGGATCACCGGAAATTTGCTCGCGGGGATGAAGCTCGCTTCCGTGGCGTGCACGGCTTGCGAAAACCACAAAGAAGAGGCCGACAAATGGACCCAATGATTCGCCGGAGCGCCCGCGACGATGCCGTCAAAATCAGCAGGAAAACGCTGCGCTTCTTTCAATCCTTGCTTGCCTCCGGTCGAGCAGCCGTTCCAGTACGAGCGCTTCGGATTCTGTCCATAGTAGGCGGCGATAACAGCCTTTGCCTCAACTGTCATCTCATGCACGGCGCGGTCAGCGAAGTCCGTCACTTTCTCGGGATGCCCTTGCGCGAACCGGCCGTCGCCCGTGTCGCCTTCGTGCCCCGTGTCCGTCGAGGCGGTGGCGTAGCCGCGCGAGAGCGGCTCTGCCATCAGTTGATAGGAAATGGTTCCGGCCCAGCCCCCGTTGCCGACCGCCATGAACTTGCCGTTCCAGCCCGTTGCGGGCATCCACACTTCGACTTTGATGTCGGAGTCCGCTGAGGGCTTCAAGCGCATCGCAACGCGGCAAAATGCGGGCAGGTCTTTGGGCGCGACTCCCGCGAGCGCGGCCATCGGATTGATGCCTGGCTTTGAGGGAAGCGTGAAGGCGCCCGCGGGCACATCTTGCGCCAGCGTGATCGCGGTGTTGGGCAGAGCGAGCGACGCGAGGCTATCGCAAGGTTTCGCGGCGGCGACGGCGGGATGGAATAAATAAATCGCGCTGAGAGTTACGATCCAAGTGGGAAAATTTTTGTTTACGGACATCGGCGCTCCTGCTGGATTTGAATATGAGGCGTAATTTAGCACACCGGAATCGGCATGCGCACAAGCGCCGTCGTTCTTGTGCGGCGCGGCGGGGAAGAGAAATGCCCGAGGCCGGCATGAGAGGCGTGACGTGAAATCGCCCGCAACAAGCGGCTAACAAAATCGCGGCGATTCCGCGATGGTTCTATTGTGTTGATCGGGAACGCAGGTTACGCTGGAAAGAAGCGAAAATGTCCGACACGCGCGCACCCAATGTCCTCTTTTTCGCCATCGCTCTGGCGGCGATTGCGCAATGCGTTCACGATTTTCCGCTTCTCCCGGAGCGCCTGGCGTCGCACTTCGCCGCTTCCGGAGCCGCCAACGGCTGGATGACGAAATCGCAATTCTTCCTGACTTACGCCATTATGATGGCGCCGGCCCTAGTCGTCGAATTTTGGGTAGGACGCTCGGTCGCGCGCAAGCCGGGCGCCCGGCTCAGAATGCCGAATAAAGAATATTGGCTGGCCCCGGAGCGCCGCCCGGAAACGTTCGCGTTTTTTGAAGTCTTCTTCGCCTGGTACGGATGCGCGTTCCTACTCGTTGAGGTGTTCGCGATGGGCCTCGCCATGCGAGCCAATTTCGACGATCCGCCCCGCCTTCCTGTCGGCCCCATCGTGGCCGTTCTTGTAGGATTCGTTGTCTTCAACGCCTCGGCAATACTGGCGATGTACCGCCGCTTTTCAATCCCGCGATGAATAGGCACGCGCGGCAAATGATTCTTCACGACGCGACTTCCGCTCTACGGTAGCGGCGGACTCGAATTTTGCGCTCCCGTTTCCGGGTGCGCGCTATGTCATAGGCGGACTGCATGCGCATCAACGTGTCCATTTTCGGGCCGAAGGCTTTTTCGATCCTCAAAGCCATATCTCCTGACAAGTTGGCCTTGCCGTTCAGCAGGCTCGATAGCGCGGGCCGGGAAACGCGCAGGACTTTAGCGGCGGCGGTCACGGACAGGCCAAGCGGCATGATGATTTCGGTCCGGATAAAGTCCCCCGGATGGGGCGGATTCAAGATCGGCATGGCATCATTCTCCTCGGGTTCAGTGATAATCCTCAAAGTTCAGGCCACAGATCTCGCGTTCAGCATCGTCGATCCAGAAAGTCAATCGCCAGTTCCGCGTAACGTGCAGACTCCAAGCGCCCTTCCGGCTGCCGGTCAACCGGTGCGCATTCCAAATTGGCACCAGGCGGAGTTCGCTTGGTTCATCCATTGCCTCTAGATACGCAATCATTTTCCGCAGCTTGTCTACGGAAGATGGCGGCAGCCCTCTTGGATCGTTCACCTCGTGAAAACGCTTCAGGCCCTTATGGAGAAAGTTCCGTATTTTCACATTTAGACTGTAGCCTGTAACTTTACACTTGTCAATTCGCGAATGAAAACGGCGATGGAGCTTTTGGGATCAGCTGTCTCCCTCGTTCTGGCGCGTGGGACATGCTTTCGGTACAATCGCGCCCGAGCCGGCCGCGCAGCCTATTTCCTTTGGCGGCACTGGAGTCCTAGTTGAGTTTTAGCGAACGCGTGAAGGAAATCCGCGAAGGATTCGAGCCTGCTTTCTGGGTCGCGAATATCAGCGAAATTTTCGAGCGGCTTTCTTACTACGGCGCGTTTTCCTCGCTGGCCAATTACCTGCACGAATCGCTGAATCTTCCCACCGAGCAAACCGGCTCGCTCACGGGCCTCTTCGGCGGGATGGTCTGGTTTCTGGCGATCCTGGGCGGGGCGGTGGCGGACCGGCTAGGGTTCCGGCGCGCGCTTTCGCTGGCGTACTTGATCCTGGCGTGCGCGTATTTTCTGCTCGGTTCGCTGGGGGCGGCGTGGATGGCGCCGGTGCGGAGCGCGGTGCCGCTCACGGGCCTCTTGGCGTTCGTTCTCGTGCTTCCGGCGCTGGGCATTTCCATGGTGAAGCCGAGCGTGGTGGGGACCACGGCGCGGGCGTCCAAGGAAAATGTCCGGTCGATCGGATATTCTATTTACTACACGCTGGTAAATATTGGCGGGGCGGCGGGGCCCTATATCGCTTCATGGGCGCACCGGCATCTGGGGGTTGAGAACGTTTTCCGCGTTTCCGCGCTGAGCGTCCTGCTGATGTTTTTTGCGGTGCTCTTGTTTTTCAGGGAGTCACGGCAAGCAGCCGACATGCCGGCGCCTACACTGGCGGAAACAGGACGCAATTTGCTCACGGTCCTTGCCAATTTCCGCTTCATCCTTTTTCTCCTTATCTTTTCGGGATATTGGGTCGTGTACTGGCAGGCATATATCGTGCTGCCGCTTTATGTTCATGGATACATTGACGCGCGCGCCGATTTCGAGTTGCTGCTGGTCACGGGCCCACTGACCGTCATCTGCCTGCAGTTTTTAATGACGAACCTGACGCGAAAAATCCCCACGTTTAGCGCGATCACTTTGGGCATTTTGATTTCGGCGCTCAGCTGGCTGATCGTCTCCTTCCGCGCGACGCTTTGGGCCGCGGTGGCTTCCATATTTGTTCTGGCGCTTGGGGAGATCGTTTTATCGCCAAGGTATTACGAATACGTCTCGCGACTAGCCCCTGCAAGTCAGCAGGGCACTTATATGGGCTTCGCCTTTGTCCCGATAGGAATCGGATCGCTGGTGGGAGGATGGCTGGGCGGGCGGCTGATGCATCACTATGGGGAAGTGGTGCAGCGGCCCGCGCAAGTGTGGTGGGCCATTGCCGGGATCGGGGTTGGAACGACTTTGCTGATGTGGATTTACCATCTCGTTATCAATGCGGATTCGACTTCGACGGCGTCCTGATTCGCATTTCTTGGCGCTTCTCTAACACAGGCTTCAGCTTTTGAGGGTTTATGTACTTGGATCGAGGACAACTCACAGGCTGAAGCCTGTGCCACAGGAGAAGTAACGCATGATTGGCGTGGCATGAGGGAACGTCTTCTTACCGGACTGCTGCTGGCGGCCGCTGTGCTGGTCTACGGCAACACGCTGGTGAACCGGTTCGCCATGGACGACGAACTGTACATCATGCGCAACGCGCAGGTGACCGACCCTTCGCTGCACCGCCTGTTCTCTCCCAACCCGGTCAGCGCCGTGTTCCGGCCGTTGGCCTTTGCAGCGCTGGCGCTCAACTGGGCGTTCAGTGGGACGGATCCGGTTAGTTACCATATAGTGAATCTATTTCTGCACGCGGGCGCGACGTGGCTGCTCTACATCTTGTTGCGGGAGTTGCTGGGGTCCTCTTCCGAAGGGAAAATAACGGCCTTTGCGGCTGCGCTATTGTTTGCCGTACATCCCATTCATACCGAGGCCGTGGCCTGGATTGTGGGCCGGGCGGAACTGCTCGCCGCCGGATTTCTCTTTGCGGGATGGATTTTGCATTTGCGCGATCGCCCCATCGCGTCGCTGGCCTGCTTTGCGCTGGCCATGCTTTCCAAGGAATCCGCCGTCGCGTTTCTCCCGCTTGTGCTGCTGGGGGATTACGCCCTTGGCAAATGGAAGTCCTCGATCCGATATGCATCACTCGCCGGTCTCACCGTTGCCTATCTGGTTTTTGTATGGATTGCGCAAGGTGGCCGGTTCGGGCCGGCCGAAATCCCGGCGTTCGATAATCCGCTCGCGCATCTTCCGGCCGGCTGGAGAATCCTGAACGCCTTGCGTGTGGCATGGAAATATGTGGCGCTGCAGATTTATCCGGCCGTGCTTTCCTGCGATTATTCGTTCAATCAAATTCCGGTTTACCGGGATTGGCGCCACACGCTGCCTGCGGCCCTGGCTGCCTCTGTGGCCGTCGGCGCTTGGATCGGGGCCGCGCGGAAACGCCAGGCAGAATGGGCTATCGCGGGCGGCATTTATTTCGCGGGCTTTGCGGCCACTGCGAATATTCTGGCGACCACGGGGACGATTATGGGGGAGCGGCTGGCGTATCTTCCGTCGGCGGGATTTTGCCTTTTGCTGGCGCTCGTTTGGAGCCGGCTTCAGCGGAGGAAGGAAGTTCTGGCATGGGGTTTGCTCGCCGCAATTGTTTTGGTTTTTTCGGCGCGGACGGTGCTGCGAAACCGCGACTGGAAAGATGATTTTGCCCTTTATTCGTCGGCGGTGCGGGCCGTCCCGAACGACGCCAAGATGCACGCGAATCTCGCGGGGCAGTATTTCATGCGCAATCAGCTCGATTTGGCAGCCAGGGAATACCAAATCGCGTTGCGCATCAATCCCGATTCGCCAGACGCGCTGGCGTTTTATGCGGAGCTCGAATTGCATCGGGGCCATTACGAGGACGCGGGCCGGATGATGGAGAAAGCGCTGAGCATGAGCGGAAGGAACAATCTCAATTACGATTCCATGGTGGTCGCGTTTGCGGCGATCCTGATGAAAACGAATCACGCCGATGGGGCCCTCGAATATTTAAACCGCGAAATTGAAGAGTCGCCCGCCTACGGTCCGGCCTGGTCGACGCGCGCCGAACTTCACTACGAGCAAGGCGCACGCGCGGCGGCGCGAGCGGACGCGGAAACGGCTTTGCGCCTTAACCTCGCCGATGCGCAAGCGGCGGATGTTTTGCAGCGTCTCGAGGCTGCCGCGCCCTCCTCGCATCAACCGTGAAATTTTGTATGTCGCGTGGCACGGCCGCCGCGCCTGCTTCCGGAATTGCGCGGAGCGCATTTTTGGTTTGAAACGCGCGCGCCAGGGTGTAGATATAGGCCTTGCCTGAAGTCCAATTCAAACGATCGTACATTCATTTTGGAGGAGTGCGATGCCCTGGAAATCCTGGTGGAAATGCGCGTTCCTGTTTGCGGCGCTGGTTTTGCTGGCGGGAAATTTTGTGGCCGCCTCCGCGCAAGGCCGGCCGGAGGCGCCGCCGTTCGACGCTGCGCGCTTGACGATGCAGCCTCCACCGCCCGAAGGTGTCGCCGTTCGCGCCGGGCGCCTGTTCGATCCGCGCACGGGCACGAATCTCGCCAATCAAGTGATTGTGATCCAGGGCGACCGCATCACGGACGTTGGCCCTGCCGATCGCGTGAAGATTCCTTCGGGAGCGCGCGTGATCGACCTGAGCGGCGCGACCGTGCTGCCCGGCCTCATCGATCGTCACGTGCACCTGATGCAAAACCAGGAGCCGAACGAAGCGCGCGCTCTTCTCGTAGGGCAGCATTACGCGCTGGCGGATTTATATGCCGGCTTTACGACGCTCCAGGACATGAATTCGCCCTACACCTATGCCACGGTGGAATTGCGCGACGCGATCATTAAGGGCACGATCGTGGGCCCGAGGATGCAGGTCACGGGGCCGGCGCTCGATCCGAGGGGCGCCACCTATTATCCCGCGCCATCGGAGGTGGCTCCGTTCGGCTTCGGCATGGGGCAGCCTGCGTGGCAGAACTCGCAGAACATCAATTCACCGTGGCTCGCTCGCGCCGCTGTTCGCGACCATTCGCATTACGGCACCGACTGGATCAAGATTTACGAGACGGAAGATTATGAGGGGAGCGGATACCCGGTGCCTGCGGGCGCGGGGGCCTTCATGCCGGACGGCAAGATGATCACCGTGCCGTCGCTGACGCTGGAGGAAAACCAAGCCATCGTCGACGAAGCGCACCGCAGGGGATTGAAGGTCGCCTGCCACGCGTATGGCGGCGAAGGGTTGCGCAACTGCCTTCTCGCGGGAGTCGATTTGCCGATCCATGTGATTGTCGGCGTGACCGGAGCGGAGGGCCTGGATGACGAGACGATTCGTCTTTTCAAGCAGCCGCTTCCGGACGGGACGCTCCGCCCGGTGAATCAGACGCTCTGGGATTTGGCGGGACCTCTCGAAGAGGCCGATCGCAAGGCCAGCGGCGGGAAAAGGACGCGTTTCGGCCTGACGGAGCTGAGTTTTAAGCGGCTCGTGGCCGCGGGAGTGACGCAAATTTTCGGCAGCGGGGCCTACACGATCGGGCACGGCGTGCAGGCCTACCAATTCCCGATTTACGTGAAATGGGGAATGTCCCCGGCGCAGGCGCTGCGCATGGCCACGAGCGATGCCACCGTCGGCCTCAATTACGACCTGGGCAATCAAATCGGCTACGTCGAAAAAGGAAGGTTCGCCGACCTGGTGGCCGTTTCCGGCAATCCGCTCGAAGACATCAGCGAGATGCAACGCGTGAAATTCGTGATGAAAGGCGGCGTGGTGTTTCGGAATGAGTTGACGAAGTAGACGGGAAGCGTACCGCCGCCTGGCCATCGGCTCCGGTTGGGGGAGAAGCTCGGGGCGCAAATCAAGGCAGAGCAAAGCCAGGAATGCGCAGCGCCTTGCGATCGAACGTCAGCGTGCGCGAACAGTTGGCCCAGCCGCCGAGCGCGGCGATCAGCGCATCGGCAAAGGCCCCCCGTCCCTCCTTGAGCGCGATCATCGCGGTGAAAACCTCCTGCTCGTTCTGCACCAGAAGGACATCGGCTTGCAGAATGCGCTCGACCGCCCCAGCGACTTCCCGAACCGAGAACTTGTAGGCGTGCTCTAAAACCAAAACCAGCTCAACCGTCGCAACAATGCTGATGAACCCAGGGTTTTCTTCGCTTAGCTGCTGCTCCAGGATCTCGCGCGCCTGAAGTGACTGAACGGGATGGTCCTGGGTGAAGTAGCGGACCAGGACGTTCGTATCCAGCCCGATCATCGACGAGTGGGGCGCCGTGTTTTGCCCGCGGCCCCTTGGGCAACAACTTCCGCCATCTCCTCAGTGGCCACAGGTTTCGGCCGGCGGGACTTGAGCATGCCGCGCAACGCCGTGACCGGGAGTTTCGGCAAGAGGACCACCGTGCCGTCCGGATGGACGAAAAACTTCACGCGGTCCCCAGGCTTGAGCCGAAGGTGTTCGCGAATCGCCTTGGGGATCGTGGCCTGGCCTTTGCTGGTAATCGCGGATTCCATCGTGCCTCTATTACTTACTTTTTTCTAAAAGTAATACCACGGCTCCGCCCAAGCCGTCAAGCCGGTTCCTGCGAAACGAAACTGTGATGAGGAGCGGGGGTTACGTCCGGCAGGCGCCGCTGAGACTTACGCTTCGCATGCGGCGCGTGGGCGATTGAATTTTCCGCGCAAGCGGTGGAGCGTGCGAGACGCAAAAATCAAGCGCCCTGCGGGGAGTTCGATTATTCGGTCGCGCCCAGGGGAAGGAAATACTGCGTGCCCTTCACGGGCTCTTGCAAGCGGCGCAGTAGCTGCTGCAGGTCCTCGTTGCGCTCAACGAAATCGATTTCCGAAGTGTTGATGACCAGCAAGTTCGACGAGGAATAGCGGAAAAAGAAATGCTCGTAGGCGCGGACGACTTCCTCGAGGTACGCGCGCGAGATTTGTTTTTCCGCGGGCGATTTTTTCTTGGCGATGCGGTCGCGCAGGACGTCGGGAGTGGCCTGAAGGTAGATCACCAGATCGGGAGGCTTCAGGGCCGCCGCGAACATTTCAAAGTAACGGTCGTAGAGTTTCAGTTCTTCGTTGTCCAGATTGATGTAGGCGAAAATCTTGTCCTTCTCAAACAGAAAATCGGAGACCAGGGGCGCGCTGTCGCTCTGTTGGGCTTCCTTCATGCGCTGATACCGCTCGATCAGGAAATATAACTGCGCGCGGAAAGCGGAGCCGGGTTTTTCCAAATAGAAATCGGAGAGGAAGGGATTGTCGTCCGGATCGAAGATGCGCCGCGCGTGCAGGCGATCGGCCAGGATGCGGGCCAGCGTGGATTTGCCCACGCGAATTGGCCCCTCGATGGCGATGGAACGCGGCGGCTCGAAGGCAGGGGCGGTTTGCGGCGCGGCGGAGGAAGATCGCGGCATGAAACGGGATTATAGCCGAAAGTCCGGCGATTGGATGCTTCGGCGGCGATGCCGACTCGGTTGGCCGCGGGAAGGCGGATGGTACAAGGATGACGAGCACTCAGGAAGAAGAACCGGTCAGGCAAGTTTCACGGGGTTGTTGCGGGCGGGCGTGGCCACACCGCGGGGAGAAAATGGAAACGCGGCCGGGGCGGCTGGAAGCTCAATGCGAAATGTCGCGCCGCCCTCGGGCCGGTTGTAGCAACTGATTTGTCCACCCTGGTCGCGGATCAGTCCGTAACAAATGCTCAGGCCGAGGCCGGTGCCCTTGCCGACCGGCTTGGTGGTGTAAAAGGGATCAAACACCAGGTGGGGATCGCGCATGCCCGGGCCGGTGTCCGAGAAAAGGATCACCACATTGTCGCTTTCAAACAGGGTGCGCACGGTCAGAGTGCCGCCGCCGGATTCCTGCATGGCATAGACTGCGTTGTTGATGATGTTGGAGAAAACCTGCAGCAATTGATTCATGTCCGCGCGAACTTCCGGAATGCCCGTGCCGGTTTGCACCTCGATGCGGATGTTCTTGCCGCGAAGATCGAAGCGGCGAAATTGCGTGGCGGTGTCGACGATCGTGTTGATGTCCAGCGGCGCGCGCATTTCGCTAGGGACCTGGCGCGCGAAACTGAGCAAATTGTTGACCAGCGTCTTGGTGCGCCTGGTTTGTTCGCGAATTTTCTCGGCCAGGCTTTTCGTTTTTGCGCCGATCGTGGGATCTTCCGCGAGCAAATCGGAATATCCCAGGATGGCCGTGAGGGGATTATTAATCTCGTGCGCGGCGCCGCCGACGAGCTGCCCGATGGAGGCCAGCTTCTCGGACTGCACGAATTGCATTTGCAGCCGTTTGAGATTGTCGATCGATTCCTGCGAGGCGCGGAGCAAATTCAACCGCTCGCGATCCACCAGGTCATGGCGCAGGAAGGCCAGAAATCCGAGTGGAAGAACCGCCCCCACGGTCGCCAAAATGCGAAATTCACGCACCGCCAAGGGCGCAGGGCTCAGTTTCATGCCCCAGAAGCCAATCAAGGGAAGCGAAAACAGCGCCAGACGCGCCAGGCGCGATGCCCAGATGCTTTCCGTTTCGTTCGACGACGTGTTGCCGGCCGCGGATTGATCCGCCGGCGCCCCCGCGGGTTTGTTTTCTTCATCCCGGGTCCGATAGGCGATGATTCCCGTTGCGCCCAGCCAAATAAACGAAATGACCAAAGGCAGATCGTACAAATTTCCTCTGGAATAATGGGCCCACCCGACGATCAGCCGAACGGACACGAATCCGATTACAAACACGGCCCCGGATGCCGTAAGATGCGCATAAATCCGCCGCCAATACCCCGTGGCTTGCGAGCACAGCATGGCCGCTCCGGCGACGAACACCACGTTCTCGAATAAGGAGATGGCCCCGAAAGCTTGCAGGTATTGCCTTTCGTCCCGCACAACGAATTGCCAGGGAAGGACGGCGAAGGCGTAGAGGTACAGCCACCAGCAGAACATCAGGGAAAAATCCACATGCGCGTACAGCGTTTTCGGGCCGTCCGAGCGCTTGTGCGGCTGCATGGTCAGAGCCGCAATCATGGGAATCGTGTGCAGGAAAAAAACGATGTCCGCGTTGAAGATGTGAGTGATCGGCCGGTGCTGGTACACCTCGACGTATGTCCAGATCGCCAGTCCCACCATCCAAAGCGAGCAGCCGAACGCCAACAGCAGCCAAAATGCTTTTTTGCGCCAGTCGGGCGTGACGGCATTGATCAGCAGCGCGCCGTTGACGAAGAGGGGCATCAGGCAGAACACCAGGTCAGCCGCCGACGTGCGGGCCGGGCCCGCGGGGATCCACACACACAGAGCGATGTATGCTCCCAGCAGGGCGAGCCAGGGGGTTGCGAGGTACCAGTTCGTTCGGGAGGCGCGGTCCATAGTCCGACTGATCCTTCATTTTATCGTAAGGGGGCGAGCGGCCTCCGGCCGCCGAAGTACAGGTATGACGAAAGCGTAACAACCCACCCGGGGCTGACGCTTCTGCGCGTCGCTCGATTCACTGGGAACGTTTTTGGTGAATCGAAGGATAAAGCGAACTTGTTTTTCCGCTGGCAGTTTGACGATCGGGTGGCGCCGGGATTAGAGATTGGAAAGCGATACACGCCCGGCGTTCGCAAACCCCGCGGCGAAGGATTAAAATGGGCGGCATGGCGGAAAGCAGCACGGAAGAAAATCTCCGGGTAGAGGAAGCACGCGCGGATTTCGTGGCGCGTTTTCCAGGCTACGAGAAGACGGCCCTGCTGGATGAACTGCGCGCGACGGAGTACCGCCGGCTGGACGAGCGCGGCCAGGTTTATCTCGATTACACCGGCGCTTCTCTCTACGCGGAATCGCAATTGCAAAAGCACTTCGAGCTATTGCGAGGCAGCGTGTTGGGGAATCCGCACTCCGCCAGTCCAGCTTCGGTGAGGATGACGGAGCACGTCGAACGCACGCGGCGTCAGATTTTGAGTTATTTCCATGCCCGCGCCGAGGATTACGTTCTGGTCTTCACCCAAAACGCATCGGCGGCGCTCAAGCTGGTGGGCGAATCGTTCCCTTTCGCGCCGGGCGGCCATTATTTATTGACATATGATAATCATAATTCGGTAAATGGAATTCGCGAATTCGCGCGAGCCAAGGGCGCCGCAATCCAATACGCCCCGCTGGGAATGCCGGATTTGCGGCTGGACGGGGCGCGGCTGGAATCTTTGCTGGACGCCGCCGACCCGGCCCGCGCCAATCTGTTTGCCTATCCGGCGCAGTCCAATTTTTCCGGCGTGAAGCATCCGCTCGATCTCGTCGCCAAGGCGCAGAAGAAAGGCTGGCGCGTGCTCCTCGATGCCGCCGCCTTTGTGCCCACCAATCGGCTGGACCTCACCGCCGTGCAGCCGGATTTCGTGACCCTCTCCTTTTACAAAATGTTCGGGCATCCCACGGGCGTCGGCGCATTGCTCGTTCGCCGTTCCGCGCTGGCGGAGCTCAAGCGGCCCTGGTTCGCCGGCGGGACGGTGAATTTCGCGTCGGTCCAAGGACAGGCCCACGTGCTGTCGCCGAACGAAGCCGCTTTCGAGGATGGAACGCTGAATTATCTCTCGGTTCCCGCCGTGGAAATCGGACTGCTTCATCTGCAATCCATCGGCATCGACACGATCGCGGAACGGGTGCGCTGCCTAACGGGATGGCTGCTCGAGGAATTGCTGGCGCTGCGGCACACGAACGGCCGCGCCATGGTGCGCATCTACGGCCCGGCCGACACCGAGGCGCGCGGCGGGACGGTGACGCTTAATCTCTACGACCCGCAGGGACACTTGCTGGATTACCGCCGCGTCGAGGAGCTGGCCGGCGCCGAAAATATTTCCTTGCGCACCGGATGCTTCTGCAATCCCGGCGTGGGAGAGACCGCGGAAGGATTGACCGAAGAAGATATGCGCGCCGGTTTCACCTTGGGCGCCGATATCAATCTGCAAAGCTTTCTGCGGTTGATGCGCGAGCGCGGACGCAAGAGCGCCGGCGCGATTCGCGCGTCCATCGGCCTGGCCACCAATTTTGACGATGTCTGGCGCTTCCTCCGCTTCCTCGCCGGCTTCCGCGACCAGACTCGCCTGACCATCGGCGACGTCAGCTTCGACATCGAATCCTGCCGCATCATCCGCGATGGTAGCTAGGTATCAACTGCCCGCGCCCGCGGAATTTTGTTCTGCTTACTTCGCGAGATACATGTAGCCCACCGTGTTGTTCCCGGGTGAGGCGAACCACATCCTGCCTTTGGGATCGTTGTTCAGTTCGCGCATGCCGTTTCCCACCTGGGGAGCGGGATACTCGGTGATTTTTCCGGTGGCGGGATCCAGGCGGCCGACCGTGTCCATGATTCCGGAGGCATACCAGACCTGGTTGTTTGCGTCGATGCCGATGGGATACGGGGTGGGTTGCTCGCCGGGGAGTTGGTATTCCTTGAACGCTCCGGTTTCCGTGTCCAGGCGAACGATCTGGCCTCGGTCGTATTGGGCGAGCCAGCCGATTCCGTGGGCGTCAAGTTGAAAGCGGCGGCGCGAACCGGGCTGCGGCGGAGGAGTCCACGTGGTGACCTTCGCGGTCTTGTAATCCACTTTAAAAATTCGGCCTGCTCCCCCGGCTTCGTCAAACCAGATGTTGCCGGCCTTGTCGAGATTCGCGCCGTATGTGGCGGGGGCGTCCTTGATTTCCGTATAGACCCCGGTCTTGGGATCGAAGCGGTAGGAATAGGGCGTGCCGGAAACCCACAAGATTCCGTTGGGATCCTCGCGCACCGTGTTCATCGTCTTGCCCGGCCCTTTGTACTTGGTTTGCTTGCCGGTTTTGATATCGACTTTCACGAGCGTTCCGCCTTCTTCGACCACCCACGCGGAAACCCCGTCGTGCGTCATCTGCGCCGAGCGCGTGCCCACTCGCGGTCGCTGGCTCTCCCACAGATATTCCCGCAGCTCGCCGGTTTCCGGATTCAATCGCCCGACGCCGTTCACCGTCCCGAAATACGGGCACCAGATGTTGCCGTCCTTGTCCGGATTGGCGTCCCAGGTCATGCGGCCCGGCGGCATTTCGTAGAGCACGTATACGATTTTGAGCGCGTCGTCGCTGAACTGCTTCCTCCATTCGACGTAGCCGGGCAGATCGGCCGGGGATTCGGGAAGCGCGCCCTGCCCCGTGCCGAAAATTTTGGCTGCATATGCCGCGGTTTCATTCAAATCCTGGTCGCTCTTGATCGTGCCGTGCACCACGCTGCCGCCGATCCGCGAGGACATCATGTCCTCGAGGGCTTCGCGCCACCCGTTTTCGTCCCGCCGCACGTCGATGAACTGCTCGAATCCGTGGCAGCTCGATCCGCAGCGCGCGAACTTATCCTTGCCGGGCCCCTCCGGAAAAAGATCGATGCCCTGAATGATGGGGATCTCGTCCCAGTGCACCATTTGCTTTTGCAGCGTCCAGTCCATGGTGGAGTTTTGATTGGCCGAGAGGAAAATGCCGCTCTTCGAATCGGAGCGGTAGCCGATGGACCGCGCCTGCACTTGATAATTGCCCGCGGGCAGATTTTCCACGCGATATTGCCCGTCGTTGCCGGTGAGGACGATGACCGTCATGCGCGTCTTCGCGTTGCGAGCCTGCACAAACGCGGCGCGGAAGGGCGCGCCATCCGGCCCCGTCACCTTGCCGGTAATCGTCGCTCCGAACGCAATCGAGGAAAGGAGCCCAATCGCACTTGCGAGACCCAGGAATTGAAGAATCTTATTCGATTGCATGACTCCTCCTTGCTGTGGCCGAAAGCGCGTCCGCTTCGCGAAAAAGATCGCACAGGATGGGGACGGAGCCTCTGCCGGCGAGAACGCGCCACTCTGGATGACTGCTCATTTTACCCCGGTCGGCTTGCAATGCCGCAGAGGCTATCAAAGAGACGCGCCGGCTGTCCATGGCGATCTATGCTTCCATTAAGCCTGGCTGATCATGACTTCGGTGGATTTGATGAGCGCCGCGACGGTGTCTCCCACTCTCAATTGCATTTCGCGCACGGCGTCGGCGGTGATGACCGACGTGATGTGCTGCCCGCCGATCGAAATCCGCACCTGCGCCATCAAGCCGCTCGTCTTGATCTCGATGATACGCCCCACAAGCTGGTTGCGGCCGCTGATGCGGCGGTAGTTCAGGCGCCGTTCGCTGACCGGGCGGCGGCCTGACACTTGGTGCAAAAACTTGTCGAGTTCCGGCTCAGGAATGCGGTGATGCCCTCCCGCCGTCTTTATGGTGCGAAGCTTTTTCTTGTGGATCCATTGCTTCAGTGTCGAGTAACTGATGCCCAGAATCTTCGCGGCATCGCGAGGAGAAAGTAGCTTCGGCGGGTCCATATGTTTTTCGCCGATTACTATGACGCGGATGGTTCAGGACCGTCAATCGCGATATTCAGCGCATTCGGCGCGAAACGGCGAGCGTCATCCGATCGTACCCAAGGATCTTTTGTCCGGCCCTATGCCGTATATCCCGAGACACCAGAATGCCGAGGTGCACCGTCGATCGGATCGTCTAAAAACGGGTTGGTTTAATGTATCGATTCAAGCTAAATTGTGTGAGGCGATTGTTGCCATCGGAGATTTCTTTCCTATGAAACGAACTCACTTGAAAATTTCGGCCTCGCGCCTCCGTTTCACGTTCGCATCGCTCGAAGTCCTTGCTCTTGCCTTTTCGTTCTTTGCGGCCTCATCGGCCCCATTGGCCGGACCGGCCGCCGCGCAGAGCCCGTGCATGGTCGCGGTCGCCGCCGCATCCGACCTGACGTTCGCGATGAAGGAAATTGGCGCCAACTTCGAAAAGACCTCCGGGTGCGCCGTTCGAGTGAGCTATGGATCTTCCGGAAATTTCGAAACGCAACTGGAAAATGGCGCCCCTTTTGACGCGTTTTTTTCCGCGGACATCGATTACCCGAGAAAGCTCGAGGCCAAAGGCCTGGCCGTGCCGCAAAGCACGTATCTGTACGCAATCGGGAAGCTGGTTCTGTGGGTGACCAACGATTCCCGTCTGGACGTCAGCAAGGGCCTCGATGCGCTTCGCGATCCATCCGTAAAGAAAATAGCGATCGCCAATCCCGCGCATGCGCCGTACGGGCGGGCGGCTGAGGAAGCCCTGAAAAAAGCGGGCGTCTATGACGCCATAAAGGACCGCCTGGTGCTCGGCGAAAATATTTCCCAGACGGCGGAGTTTGCCGAATCCGGTAACGCCGACGCTGGAATCCTGGCATTTTCGCTGGCCTTATCTCCGACGATGAAGGACAAGGGCCGCTATTTTCAGATTCCGGACAATTTGTATACGCCCATTCAGCAAGGCGTCGTGGTCCTGCGCGCTTCGCAGAACCAAAAGAGCGCGCAAGAGTTCCTCGCGTATGTAAAAACTCCGGCGGTGGCCGCCATCCTGGAACGGTATGGATTCGCGCTTCCGGGCCCGAGCCGCAGTAAGCCCGATTAGCCTGAGCCGGTCCCGCGGCAGGCTTTGAGCCCATTGAGTCGGTTCCCTCCACTCGCGAACCGGGGCAGAGAATTTCCACCTATGATTCGCTCTTGGCGGTCACATATATTCGTATACTTCCGATCCGTATTGAGTCGATTTGACAAGACGATTTTAATTGTATTAAATACGCCATCCCATCGTGTTTCCGAAGCGAATTAGGGGAAGTGTCTAACTATCGCCCGGTCCGGGGCGCCACAGGGGGAAGGATTCATGAGCCTTTTTATCGGGCTACTTGTCTGCAATCGCCGAAGTTTATTCTTCCATCGTTATTATTTCGGGCTTGTGTTTGCTCTGCTGGGGGCCTGCTTGACGCTTAGTTTGTTGTACGCCCCGGCGGCCAATGCGCAAGTCTCGGCATCGATTTCCGGCGTAGTGACCGATCCTTCGGGAGCGACGGTTTCCGACGCGGCCGTGACGGCAAAAAATGTAGAGACCGGGGAATCCCGCAGCACCATGACGAATGAAGCCGGTTACTTCTGGTTGCCTTCGCTGGCCGTGGGTGAATACGAAATACGTGTGACCAAGCAGGGCTTCCAGGAAGAGGTGCGCGGCGGTATACATCTGGTCGTGGCGCAGGAGGCCAGTGTAAACGTGGCCTTGAAGCTCGGCCAGGTCAACGAACAATTCAAGGTGACCGCGGACGCCCCGATGATCAACGTGACCGCCGCGGACATTTCCGGCGTGGTTGGAGAGGAGCAAGTAAAGGACCTCCCGCTGAATGGAAGAAGCTACGACGAACTGATGACGCTCAATCCAGGAGTGGTGAATTTCACATGGGAAAAGACGGGCGCGCTGGTGGGCGTCTCGAACTCGACCACGGCCAATATGTTTTCTGTCTCCGGTAACCGCCCGCAGCAGAATCTGTTCCTGCTCAATGGCGTCGAATTCACGGGCGCGGCGGAAAACAACATGACGCCAGGCGGCGCCAGTGGACAGTTGTTGGGGGTGGATGCGGTTCGTGAGTTCAACATCCTGCGCGACAGCTACGGCGCGGAATACGGCAAAAGGCCGGGCGGGCAAGTCATCATCGTCACGCAAACCGGTGCGAATGCCCTGCACGGCTCGATCTACGAATTCCTGCGCAATAGCGCGCTCGATGCGCCCAACTATTTCGATCAGGGTTCCGCCCCGCCTTTCAAACGCAATCAATTCGGCGCGTCGCTCGGCGGCCCGGTGCAAAAGGACAAGACGTTTTTCTTCACCAACTATGAGGGATACCGTCAGTCCTTGCATCAGACTTCCGTGGCGATCATCCCGGACTGCAATTCCTACATGGAGACCCCTCTGATCTCTCCAAGCGTGGGATCGCTCGGGCTGATGAATTTGTGGCCCAAGGCTCCGTGCCCTGGCAGCGTGAATTACGTGCCCGCGGACGACTCGATTAACGGTCCACCGAGCGACTATTTTGTCGATGCCAATGGCGTGAAGGATGGGATCTACAATTTCTATAGCACCCCTCTGCAAAGCATCCGCGAGGATTTCGGCACCACGCGCCTCGACCACGTCTTTTCCGCGAACGATTCCGCGAGCGCGATCTACACCGCCGACGATAGCGCCAGCACCACGGCAACTCCTCTCGACCCCTACAGCTCGGACATCGTCGCCCTTCGCGAGCAGGTCATCAGCCTTCAGGAAACCCATATTTTTTCGCCCACGTTGGCCAATACGGCGCGCTTCGGCTTCTCGCGCGCGGGATATTTTTTCACCGGCGAGCCTACTCCCAATACGCCGGCCGCCGCGGTTCAGCCGTTCCTGAGCGGAGCGCCTTTTGTTGGAGCGGTGGTTGTGGGAGGAAGTCAGGCCTCCAACTCGCCGACGCAATTGGGTCTTGCGGGGAGCAACAATGGAAGCAATCTCCACATGGCCCGGAATATCTACACGTATGCGGATCAACTTTCGGCCGTTCACGGGCGAAATCAATGGAGCGTGGGCGTTTGGTTCGAACGATTGCAGTCGAACGAGGAGATTGGGCTCAGCCAATACGGACAATTGTCCTTTACGGGTTTGCAGGCCCTGGTTAACGGCACTGCCAGCTTCTTATATATGCCCGATCCCACGCCTCTCAGCTGGCGTTCGACCCTGGGCGCTGCTTATGCGGAGGACACCATTCGGGCAACCTCCCGGCTCACGATTTCTCTTGGGTACCGTCAGGAATTCACCACCGGATGGAATGAAGCGTACGCCAGAGCCTCGAACTATGCGCTTAGCGGCGGCATTGCGCAGTGCACTTCACTGACGGGGAATCTTTGCCTTCCGGTAGTGGGCACGTCCTTGCTAAGCACGGTCCACTCCGGGTTCCTCCCTCAGCCCAGGATTGGGATTGCGTGGAGTCCATTCGGCAGCAAGACCGTCATCCGCGCGGCGTTCGGGATGTACAACGATTTGCAGGATGCGCTCGGCTATCGCGCCGATCAAAACGCGCCTTATAATGCAACCTACACGATTGCCGCTCCGACCGCTTCCAGCAATACCTGTTGCAACATCGGTTCCCCGAGCCTATCGGATAAGATTGACTTTCCTATTTCACGGTCCACCCCGACGTTCGAGGGCACCCTCGTCCCGGGCGGCGTGCAACCCGATATGCAAACTCCAATCGTTGAGGAATGGTCCCTGCGCGTTGAGCGGGAGATTTCCCCGAACACGTCCATCAGCGTGGGATACGTCGGCAATCATGGCTATCACGAATTGGTGGGGGTGGATGACAACGCGCCTCAGCCTATCCCCTGCGCCGGCTCCCAGTGCAATACGACTTTGTACACAATCACTTCCGCAGGCACGGTTACTCCGGTTCCCGTCACTCTCCCGACAGGGAGTGCCTATATCGCTCACACTTCGGCCGGCGCGGCTCCGCCAAAGCCGAATACCCACCTGGCCAACACCTGGACCTGGATGTCAGAAGGGGATGGTTCTTACAATGCGCTCCAAGTCGATTTCAAGCGGCGTTTCAGCCAAGGATTGACGCTGCGAGGAATTTATACTTGGTCTAAAGTTCTGGATGACGGAGACTCCTACAATGGCACCGCCGCGGGAAACGCGCCGGGCCTGGTAGCGAATCCGCACGATGTAAGCGCCGACTGGGGTCCTGGCACATACGATGTACGCAATGTGGGCGTCGTTACGGCAACCTACGATCTTCCGATCGGGCATGGAAGGCATTGGGCCAACGGCTGGAACGGAGTTGGCGGAATGCTGGTGAGCGGCTGGACTGCCAATAGCATTGTGACAGTGCAATCCGGGTTTCCCTTCACTCCCCAATTGGCTTTCAATCCCTCGAACGACGGAGATACGCGCAATCCCGTCCGACCCTTCCTCAACCCTAATTTCAGTGGGCCAGTGATCGTCGGCGCCCCCTCGGAGTGGTTCAATCCGGAGGCGTTCGCTTCGGCGCCCAGCAATAGCGGATTTTTCGGAAATGTCGGGAGAGACGCTTATGTAGGCCCGGGCCTCGCCACTTGGGATTTTTCCGTCCTCAAGGACACACGCATCACTGAGAGGATGAATCTGCAATTTCGCGCTGAAATCTTCAACCTGTTGGATCGGGCTAATTTCAACACGCCCAACTTGATAACGTTCGTTCAAGGATTTAACTCCACGGGAGCGAACGCAGGCACGGTCACCACGACTCCTGCCCCTTCGGGCCTCAATGGAGCGATCACCAGCACCTCAACCACATCTCGCCAGGTTCAATTCGGTTTAAAACTCTTGTGGTGAGGAACTAAAAGCGCAGGTTTCAGCCTGTGGTGGGCAAATGAAAGGGTGGAAGAGCCCCCCACAGGTTGGACCCTGGCCCACGGGAGTTTTGGGCGCGCGCCGACCCCCGCCGTTAGAATGCGCAACAGTGCAAACTCGCGCGGAATCGCCGCTGATTCGTGAAGGGCGAAATGCCCGTACGCGTCACTGCGGCGATTTCCGAACGAGCGGTCGGCCGGTAGGCTACGAGAGCAGGTCGGCCGGTTCCAATCGCCGCGCGTGTCCCGCGGTCACGCTTTCAATCGCCGAGAAAAGCTCTTCGACCTTGAGAGGCTTGGTGACGTACGCGTCCATGCCGCCAGCCAGGAATCGCTCTTTGTCGCCTTGCATGGCGTGCGCGGTCAACGCAATGATGGGCAAGTGAGAGCCGCTCCCCTTTTCTTTCTCGCGGATGCGTTTGGTGGCTTCGAAGCCATCCATTTCCGGCATTTGTCCGTCCATTAGCACGACGTCGAAGGATTGTTTCCCCAGCGCATCGAGCGCTTCGATGCCGTTCTGGGCGATCGCCACGGTGTGCCCCTTCTTCTCCAAAATGCGGGCGATGAGGGTCTGGTTCACCGGATTATCTTCCGCGACGAGAATGGAGAGCGTGAGCTGCTGTTCGCGCAGAGTATGCCGTGTCACCAGGGTCCTTTTGTTCGGATCGGGCGGGGCGCCCGTGAGGACGCGAAGCAGGATCTCTCGCAACTCGAGCCGGTCAAACGGTTTGCTTAAGTACCCCGAGACGCCCAGTTTCTGGCACCGTGCCGCGTCCCCCCGTCTGCCTCCGGAGGTGAGCACCACGATGCGGAGGTCGGCGAGCAGCGGATCCCGGCGAATGGCCTCGACAAATTGATATCCGTCCATTTCCGGCATGTGCGCGTCGGTCACGACCAGAGGAAGCCGGGCGTTCGAACGCAGACAGCGTTGCAGCTCTTCGAGAGCCGCCGCCGCGCTCTCCACGGCCACCGGAATCATTTTCCAAAGCCGGGCCGAGTCCTCGAGGATCAGGCGATTGGCCGAATTGTCGTCCACGATGAGGATCGGCACTCCCGCCAGCCGCGAGGCGGGGAGAACGTCGGGCGCCGCCAGGGGATCCCCTTGGCCGAGGCGGACCAGGAAGTGAAACGCGGAGCCTTGGCCGGGCTCGCTCTCCACCCAGATTCGCCCGCCCATCATCCCCACGAGTTGAGAGGAGATCGTCAGGCCCAGCCCGGTGCCGCCGTATTTGCGCGTGGTCGAGGAATCGGCTTGGGAGAAAGCGCCGAAAATCATCTGCTGCTTGTCCTTGGGAATTCCGATGCCGGTATCGCGAACGGTGAAATGCAGATGCACCTCCTGGCCTCCATCAGGCTCCGACTGAACCGTGACTTGTATCTCTCCTTTCTCCGTGAATTTGATCGAATTGCCGACCAGATTCACGAGGACCTGGCGCAGCCGCGCGGGGTCGCCAACGACGCTGGCAGGGACATCCGGGTGCACGTCAAAAATGAATTCCAAACCCTTCTCTTGGGCCTTGACCGCCAGGGTTTTGATGACCTCGCTCAAACTTTTCCGCAAATCGAAATTCAAGCTGTCCAATTCCAGCTTTCCCGCCTCCATCTTGGAAAAATCCAGGATGTCGTTGAGCAGAGTTAAAAGCGCGTCCGCCGAACACTTGACCAGGTACAGGTATTCGGCCTGCTCCGCGCCCAGATCCATCTCCAGGACCAGATCGGTCATGCCGATAATGCCGTTCATGGGCGTGCGGATTTCGTGGCTCATGTTGGCCAGGAATTCGCTTTTGGCGCGATTGGCCTGTTCGGCGGCTTCCTTCGCGTTTTCCAATTCCACCGTGGCGAGTTTCCATTTCGTGATGTCTTCGGCAATTCCGACGTAGCGATATACTTTGTTCTCGTTGTTCCGCAGAGGAAACGTCCGATTTCGGATCCAGCGGATTGAGCCGTCGGGCCGCGCGATTCGGTATTCGATCGCAATGGCTAATCCCTGGATCGACTCTGCGAAAGCTTTCATAACCATTTCGCGATCTTCTTCCAGAATCGGCGCGATCCAGGCGTCCGGCCGCTCGTAAATCGGCTGTCTGGAGACGCCCCATATCTCGTCGTATGCCGGACTGACATACGTCACCCGGGGGGGATCGAGATTGCCCACAAAAAAAACTTCTTTAATATTTTCCGCAAGTTGACGGAAGCGCTCTTCACTCTCGATCAGGCTCTCCTGGGCCACTTTGTGTTCGGCGATTTCCTTGGTCAATCCCTCGTTGGCCTTCACGAGTTCCTTGGTCCGGTGAAGCACCTTCCGTTCCAGCTCCGCCCTTAAGAGATGGGCCTCTTTTTCCGCCTTCTCCCGCCGGACGATTTCCTGACTTGTTTCTCGGGTCAGATATGCGCCCATCGAGATTCCCAGCAAGGATGCCGCCACGATGAGCGTCAGAAAAAGTCTGTGCGTGGTGCGGTAATTGGATTTGTTCTGTTGGGCGGCCTCGTCAAATTGTTCCACTTGGAGGTTTGTAAACGCAGCCAAGGCGTCCAGATACTGG
>Ga0335078_10003216_pt1 | contig 24374 bp, 19 predicted proteins | sample Lox_Sample_32_FD_206711 | JGI IMG/M metagenome (GOLD analysis project Ga0335078, IMG submission 206711) | Soil microbial communities from Loxahatchee National Wildlife Refuge, Florida, United States - Lox_Sample_3.2 | ecosystem: Environmental > Terrestrial > Soil > Wetlands | place: USA... | reverse complement strand
GGTTCACCAGGTTGCTGGCGTGCACGAACGCGTACATAGGACTGTTGTGTGACCCCTATCCACGCTTCTCCGGGGATGACGACCCGTCATATCCAGTTCGAATGCATTTCGCCGGACCGCTGCCTCGTTACAGCCGGTTGAAGACGTTCTTCCGGGGGATCCTGGCGATCCCGATCTGGATCCTTCGGTACGCGATCAACCTGCTGTTCGAGATCGGGTCGGTCGCAGCGTGGTTCGTGATCGTGATCATGGGCAGGCTTCCGCGGGGGCTGTTCGACGTGATGGTGCTGGCGAACTCGTACACCGCGCGATCGGATGCGTACCTGTTCCTGCTGACCGAGACCTACCCTCCGTTCCAGGACGACGACACGCGCTCAGCCGGCCTCGACAGCCGCCCGCTGCCGGGCGCCGGCGTCTGATCGCTTGCGCGGATCCGCCGAGGTGACCATCCGGCGCCTACCCGACCCCCGCCAGGAACCGCATCAGCCCCGCGAAGAACGCATTGCGGGGGACCTTGTCGTAGCGGGCCGGCGTCCCGGGAGACGAAGCACCGCGCATCCACGTAACCGATAGATCCGCGCGCGCGGGCGCAGCGAAGGCGAGCATCGACAGGGCCACGACAAGCGCCGGCACGCGGATCACGCCGGCAAACATATAAGTTGCCGTCAGATGCGAGCTCTTGTCTCAAGACAATCGGCGCCGTTCGCCGAGCTGGCCGAGGTCCCCGACCCGTCGCCGACTCACGACCAGGCGCTGGTCGAGGTCAAGGCGTTCAGCCTCAATCGTGGCGAGACCCGGCGTCTTCAGATGCTCGAGCCCGGCACGGTGACGGGCTGGGACGTTGCCGGCGTCGTTCGCGAGCCGGCAGCGAACGGGGGCGGACCGCCGGCGGGGGCCCGGATCGTCGGCCTGATGCCGGCCGGGGCGTGGGCGGAGCTTGCCGCGGTCGGGATCGACTGGCTGGCCGAGCTGCCCGACTCGGTCTCGTTCGAGCAGGCCGCGACGCTCCCGGTGGCGGGACTGACCGCGCTCAGGGGACTCGAGCTCGGCGGCTATGTCGTCGGCAAGCCGGTGCTCGTCACCGGCGCGAGCGGTGGCGTCGGGCGGTTCGCGATCCAGCTCGCCAAGCTTGCCGGCGCCCACGTCACCGGCCTCGCCCGGCGGACCGAGGGACTGCGCGAGCTCGGGGCGGACGAGGTCATCGCGGAGATCGACCTCGACGAAGGCGGACCTACTTACGACGTCATCCTCGACGCGATCGGTGGCGGCGTGCTCGGCGCGGCGATCCAGCGGGTCGCCCCCCGGGGCATCGTCGTCAGCTTCGCCTCGACGGTCACCGATCCGGTCGCCTACCCCGCGCGCGAGCTGTTCGCGCGAGCACCCGGCGCCCGCCTCTACGGCCTGTACATATTCGCCGAGCTCCAGCACACGCAGACGTGCAGCAGCGATCTGCGGCGGCTCGCAGACCTGGTGGGCGCCGGCAGGATCGACCCCCAGATCGACCTCACCACGTCGTGGAACGACGCGGGTGGCGCGATCGAGGCGCTGCTCGACCGGCGGGTCAACGGCAAGGCGGTCCTCACCGTCGACTGAGGTTGGCGCCGAGCCCGGTCACGGCGTCGGGGCTGGTGTCGATCTTCACGTACGAATACACGCCCGGGTAGCCGTCGTCTGTTTCGGCGACCATCCCCGGGCAGCCGTCGCGCAGATCCTCGCAGTCCCACGGCTGCCCGCCGGCCAGGTGGATGTCGAGCCGCGAGTAGTAGTAGAACGAGAACGCGTTGCCGTCGCCGTTCGGGTCGATCGACGCCTCCACAGGGTCGTCGCGCCAGCGGTCGGTCAGCAGCATCGCGTCGGCCCCGGGCGAACCCTCGAGGTACTTGTCGAACCACGCGGTCGTGTACCAATCGATCATGTCCGGACCGCGCAGGGAGGCGCCGAACGCCTGGTTGGGGATGAAGCTGAAGTCCAGATGCGAGCCGCCGCGGATCACGATCTCGCCCGTGTCCACCCCGGCCTTCGAGTAGTTCAAGGACCAGGTCGACTTGCCCTCGGGATTCGGCAGCGACGTGTTCGGGACCGGCGGCAGGCCGTAGTCGGCGGACATCCCGAGCGCCGGCTTGGTGATCGGCACAGTTGTCCGGTCGGCCGGATCGGCCGGACACGAGGACTCGCCGATCGTCTGCGCCGGCGCCCCCGGCGCCGCGCCCGGCACCGGTGCGTCGTTCGGGCCTGGTCCGCCGAGGTCGTCCCAGGCCACGATCGCCTTCACGCGCGGGTCCCACTGGCCGACGTACGAGACGCCGGCGGCGCCGTACGAGTGGCCGGCGAGGCCGATCTCGGACCGGTCGAGCAGCTGCCAGAACGGGTCAAACCCCGAGTCGAGCCCGGCGGCCACCCGTGAGTTCTGCTTGGCGGCGTGGCTCGTGCCGGTGCTGCAGCTCGGCACCGGCTCGTACGGATGCGAAGGGGTCGAGAGGAAGAAGTCGATCGCGTCCTCGGTCCCGTCGTAGAACGGGCGGCCGTCGGTCTGGGCGGGGACGCCCTCGTCCTGGTCGGGCGACTCGCCGAACGTGTCCGACTGGCCCTGCCCCTGGGGGTCGAACGTGAGCACGACATAGCCGGCCTTGGCCAGCGCCTGCGCGGCGTACCAGTACATGTTCTCGTCGGCCTGGACCGATCCGTCGGTGATCACGATCCCGGGCCGCTTCGCCGGCCCGGCGACGGTCGCCCACACGTGCCCCGAGATCGTGGCGCCGTCGCGCGCGGTGAAAAGCACCGGGCGCACGATCCCGTAACCGTGAGACGCCCAGTTGTTGAGGCGTATGTCGCCGGCGCAGCCGTTGGAGAGGTTCCAGCAGAGGTCGTCGGTGAAGAAGCGACCCGGGTCGGCGGCCTCGGTGGCAAGCGCCTGAGCGGTGCTGGCGGCGCTGTCGGCCGCGAGCTGGGTCTGGTACTGGGGCGTGTCGTAGATCGTCTGGCGCTGCTGGGTGATCGAGAAGTTCTGCGCCTCGACGACGGGGTTGAACGTCGTCGGCGGGTTCGCGGCCGCCGGCGCGCCGTGGGCGACGACGACGGCGAGCATCGCGACCACGCCAGCCGTGAAACGTCTCCCTGCCATTGCACCGGAATCGTTCCCCACGCGTAAGCGAGCCAATCCGTCATCCAGCACCGTGCTGGCGCAGACCGACTGTGCAATTGCACATACTTGCCAGATGGAGGCGCGTCCGCGAAGCGAGGTGCTCCGCCGCACCGTCGAGCGGGCCGATCTCGAGCTGTTCGCCGACCGGCCGGCGCTCGTCGAGAGCGCCGAGGTGCTGTTCGAGTACGTCGACCGCGTCTCGCGGATCTACTACGAGGTCCACGAGTCGGCAGCGCGGGCGGGCTCGGCAAGCGCCGAGGAGGTCGCGGCCGGCGACCTCCTCCGCCGGATCGCCGCCGACGAGGCGCCGCTGACCGACGATCACCGGCTCTCCGACCGGATCGGCTTCCCGCTCGAGCGCGCGGCGAGGCCGTTCGTGATCGCGGTTCCGGGGCGCCCGGCTCAGTACCACGTGGAGCTGGCGGCGCGGCTGCGGCGGCGGCGCGCGCTGGCGGCGGCGGAGGGGCGCCGGGTCGTGGGTCTCTCAGCTCACCAGGCACCCTGGCGCGGAGCCGAAGGGCTCGACGCGCGCGCGGTGATCGCGCAGGGGCCGCCGGCGATCGGCGGCGAGCGCGGCCAGTCGCTCGAGGACCTGCGAGGAGCCGTGGAGTTGGCCGCGGGCCACGGCCACACCGGCGAGATCGACCCGGGAAACTACCTGGCTGAGCTGCTCCTGAGGCGATCCCCGCGGCTGGCGAGCCAAGTCCAGGCCCGCGTATACGGTCCGCTCGATGGCGACCACCCCGAGCTCGCCAAGACCCTGGATGTGTTAATCAAGAACAGCTTCGAAAAGGGCCGGACTGCGGCAACGCTCCCGGTCCACCGGAACACGCTGCGCGACCGGATCGCCCGCATCTCCGAGATCACCGGGGTCGATCTCGAGCGATCCGAGGGGCGCGGAATCGCCTGGTTGGCATGGCTCGCGCGCGGAGATCGGAGCCGAGGAGGCGTGTTTCCAGTTCATTAGGGAAGCCCAAGCTCTTCCATCCGGCACCGGTTCTGAACTAGATTTCGCGCGACAACCTCTAGGAGGAGGACTGCATGAAGTACAAGAGACCGGCCGCGGTGGGAGTCGCCGTGGCTACGGCGCTCGCGCTGGCCGCGTGCGGCGGCTCGTCTGGGAGCTCGTCATCGAGCGGAGCCGCGCCGGCGACGTCATCGTCGACGTCGTCGAGCTCGAGCGCACAGGGCGGCGCCCCGAAGGAGGGCGGGACGATCAAGATCGGGACCGTCGGGCCCGACTCCTACGATCCGCAGGAGTACGAGACCGTCCAGGCCGACTCGGCGCTGCACCTCGTCTACGAGGGCCTGCTGGCGTTCAAGGACGCCACCGGCCAGGCGAGCACCGAGCTGGTCCCGGCGATGGCCGAGAGCATCCCGACCCCGACCGACAACGGGAAGACGTACGTCTTCCAGATCCGGCCGAACCTGCACTACTCCGACGGCGAGCCGGTCAAGGCGAGCGACGTCGTGAACATGGTCAAGCGCAATCTGTTCCTCGGTGGCCCGTTCTCGTCGTTCTACGACGACATCGTCGGCGCCACCGACTACGCCAACGCGAAGAAGGCGAGCGCGCCGCTCAAGGGCATGATCGCCGATGACTCGACCGGCAAGCTGACGATCAACCTCGTCGCACCGGACACGCGCGTGCTGTACGCGTTCGCGATCGGCGAAGCGGGAGTCGGCCCGGCGAGCAAGGCGCTGTTCAAGAACATGACCGGCAACCCGTTCCCGGGCGACGGGCCGTACACGCTCAAGGTCGTGAACCCGTCGCCGACGAACGGCGAGTTCATCCTCACGAAGAACCCGAAGTTCGACATCCCGACGGTCGCCAAGGGCTACGTCGACCAGATCGACGGCATGGTCTCGACCAACGTCAACACGATGACCGAGAACGTGATCAGCGGGACGTACGACTACATGACGGAAGACCCGGTCGGCGACCTGCTGCCGCAGGTGGAGGCGAAGTACAAGGATCGGTTCCTGATCGGTCCGGGCTATCCGAACACGTACTACTTCTTCCTGAACACCACGACCCCGCCGTTCAACAACCTCGCGGCGCGCCAGGCGGTCAACTACGCGATCGACAGCCGGGCGCTCGAGCGGATCTTCGGCGGGCGCCTGCACCCGACGTGCAACCTGCTGCCTCCGGGCATGGTCGGGTACACGGCGATCAACCCCTGCCCGTGGGGCGATCCGAACGGGCCGGGCAACATCGCCAAGGCCCAGCAGCTCGTGAAGTCGGCGGGGCTGGCGGGAACTCCCGTCACATTCTGGACGAACAGCAAGGATCCGCGGCCGGCGATCGGCGCCTACATGGCGTCGTTGCTGAACCAGATCGGGTTCAAGGCGTCGATCAAGACGCTCAACCAGACCGTCTACTTCTCGACGATCGGAAACCCGAAGACCAAGGCCCAGATCGGATTCGACGACTGGTTCCAGGACTTCCCGCACCCGGGTGACTTCATGGGCAACCTGCTGACGACCGCGGCCGCGAAGTCGGTGCCGTCGTTCAACAGCGGCTTCGTCAGCGATCCGCACATCGACCGGCAGGTCGATGCGCTGGACGCACAGCCGGCCGACCAGGTCGCGTCCGGGTGGGCGGCGCTCGACAAGTACGTCAACTCCCCGGAGGAGGCGTACGTGGCGCCGTGGGGGAACGAGGAGGACACCGCGTTCTACTCGACCCGCATGAACGTCGCGCAGTGCTCGGGCTACCCGGATCTGGCGCATCGCGTCGACTGGCTGCTGCTCTGCCTGAAGTAATCGAAGGATGGTCAAACGGGAGGGCGCTCCGGCGCCCTCCCACCGGCCAAATGCACCCACTTACTGACCTTATAATCGGGCGTCGTGGCGACTGAGCCGGCAGCGGCACTGCGGCCTGATGAGACCGGGTTCGAGGCGGTCGCCGAGCGCGAGCATGCGGTCGGCGTCGGTCCGTGGAAGCTGGCGGGACGGCGGCTGCGCCGGAACAAGGTCGCAATCGGGTTCGGGATCCTGTTCCTGGTGCTCGTGGCGATGGCGTTTGCCGCGCCGATCTGGGCGGACGACGTCGCCCACACCAACGACACCACCAACCACCTGACCGAGACCCTCCAGGAGGGCAAGAAGCAGGTCCTCGTCGTCTCCTACAGCGGCATCCCGGCCGGCCCGCAATGGTTCGCGGCCGGGGGCAAGTTCTTCCTCGGCGCCGACGACAACGGACGCGACGTGATGGTGCGGCTGCTCTACGGCGCGCGCACCTCGCTCGAGATCGGGATCGCCGCATCGATCATCACCACGGTCCTCGCGGTTATCGTCGCGCTCCTGGCCGGTTACCTCGGCGGGGTGACCGACACCGTCTTATCGCGGGCGATGGACATCATCTGGGCGTTCCCGGTCGTGATCCTCGGCGTGGCCCTCGGCACCGCGCTGTCGATCGGCGGCCTGAAGTTGGGACCGATCACGATCCAGAGCGGGTCGCTCGTGATCCCGATCCTGATCATCGGGTTCGTGTACGTGGTGTACATGGCGCGCCCGCTGCGCGGGCAGGTGCTGTCGCTGCGCGAGAAGGAGTTCGTCGAGGCGGCGCGCGCTCAGGGTATGGGGTCGATCCGGATCATGTTCACCGAGATCCTCCCCAACCTCGCCTCGACGATCGTGGTGTTCTTCCCGCTCGCGATCGCGAACGCGATCCTGCTCGAGGCCTACCTGTCGTTCCTGGGCGCCGGCGTGCAGGCGCCGACGCCGTCGTGGGGGGAGATGATCAGCGAGGGCATCGACCGGATCACGACGGCGCCGCACCTGACGATCGTGCCCGGCCTGATGCTCGTGCTGACCGTGCTCGCGCTGAACATCTTCGGCGAGGGCGTGCGCGACGCGCTCGACCCGCGCGCGAAGGTCCGGATCGGGGACAACGCGTAGTCCGGGATGGTCCGCTTCATCATCAGACGGGTGATCGGGATGATCGCGGTGCTGTTCGCGATCTCGGTGATCACGTTCGCGATCTTCAACGTAATCCCGAACGGCGATCCCGCGCTGCGGCTGGCCGGCCACAGCGCGACCCCGGCCACGGTCGCTGCGATCCGCCGCCAATGGGGGTTCGACAAGCCGATCTACGTCCAATACGCGCGGACGATGGAGAGGATCTTCAACGGAAGCCTGATCTCCTACACCACCCAGACCAACGTCGACAACGAGATCAGACACGACATCTGGCCGACGATGTCGCTGGCGATCGGCGCCGCGCTGATCTGGATGTTCTTCGCGATCTGCCTCGGCATGTACTCCGCGCTCCGCGCCGGGAAGATCTCCGACCGCTTCCTGACGATCCTCGCGCTGATCGGGATCTCGATGCCCGTGTTCTGGGTCGGGGCGCTGCTCAGCTACTACTTAGGGTTCAAGGCCGGGATATTCCCCAACGGCGGCTACACGAAGCTCACGTCGAATCCGGTCCAGTGGGCCTGGCACCTGATCCTGCCCTGGTTCGCGCTCTCGATCCTGTTCATCGGCGTCTACTCGCGCCTGGTGCGCTCGAGCATCCTCGACACGATCAACGAGGACTTCGTGCGGACCGCGCGGGCGAAGGGCCTGGGGCAGCGCCGGGTGCTGATCAGGCACGTGCTGCGCAATTCGCTGATCCCGGTGATCTCGCTGTGGGGCCTCGATTTCGGGGCGATCATCGGCGGTGGCGCGATCGTCACCGAGTCCGTGTTCAACCTCGGTGGCGTCGGCCAGTACGCGGCCAACTCGATTCAGTCGCTCGACGTGCCGCCGGTGCTGGCGCTGACGATCTTCATCGCGTTCTTCGTCGTGCTGTTCAACACGATCGTCGACATCACGTACGCCTGGCTCGACCCGAGGATCCGGCTGTCGTGAGCAGCACGCGCCCGCTGCTGTCGGTCAAGGACCTGTCCGTCTCGTTCGCGACCGAGGACGGGACCGTCCGTGCCGTCGACGGTGTCTCGTACACGCTGGCGCCGCGGGAGATCCTCGCGATCGTCGGCGAGTCGGGCTCGGGCAAGTCCGTGACGGTGATGACGCTGATGGGCCTCACGCGAGGTGTCAATGCTCGGTTCGGGGGGTCCGCGGTGTTCGGCAGCACCGATCTCCTGACCGCGAGCGAGGAGGAGTTGCGGCGCGTGCGCGGCAACGAGATCGCGATGATCTTCCAGGATCCGATGACCTCGCTCGATCCCGTGTACAAGATCGGCGACCAGATCATCGAGCAGATCCAGGCGCACGAGAGCGTCTCGAAGGCACAGGCCCGCGACCGGACGATCAAGCTGCTCGACGAGGTCGGGATCCCGCGCGCGCGGGAGCGCGTCGACGCCTATCCGCACGAGCTCTCGGGCGGGATGCGCCAGCGCGTGATGATCGCGATGGCGCTCTCGTGCGACCCCAGCATCCTGATCGCCGACGAGCCCACGACCGCCCTGGACGTGACGATCCAGGCGCAGATCCTCGAGCGGATCAAGCAGCTGCGCGACGCCACCGACACCGCCGTGATCATCGTGACCCACGACCTCGGGGTGGTGGCCGACATCGCCGATCGCATCGTCGTCATGTACGCCGGGCGGATCGTGGAGCAGGGAACGGTCGACGAGATCTTCTACGACCCCCAGCATCCGTATACATGGGGACTGCTCGGATCGATCACCCGCCTCGATCGCGAGCGCCCGCGCCGCCTGCCGTCGATCCCCGGCGCGCCCCCGTCGCTGCTCGACCCGCCGAAGGGCTGCCACTTCCGCCCGCGCTGCCCCCACGAGTTCGATCGCTGCATCGAGGTGCCGCCGCTCGCGGCGCACCTGCCCGACGTCCCGGGGCACCTCGACCGCTGCTGGCTGTCGGTCGACGACAAGCGCCGGCGCCGCGAGGTCGCAGACGGGCAGATCGGGCTGCCGCAGCCCGAGGAGGCACCGGCGTGAGCGGCGATGGCCAGTCGAACGGAACGCTCCTCACCGTCGACCACCTCAAGCTGTACTTCCCGGTCAAGACCGGGATCGTGTTCCGCCACGAGGTCGCCCGCGTGCACGCCGTCGACGACGTCACGCTCCGGCTCACGACCGGAAGGACGCTCGGGCTGGTGGGCGAGTCCGGCTGTGGCAAGACGACGCTCGGGCGCTGTCTCGTGCGGTTGCTGGATCCCACCGATGGCTCGATCAAGTTCGAGGACCGGGACATCACGCACTCGAGCACGCGCGACCTGCGTTCCTTGCGGGGGGAGATGCAGATCGTGTTCCAGGACCCCTACGCCTCGCTGAATCCCCGTAAGCGCGTCGGTCAGATCATCGGCACGCCGCTGCGGCTGCACGGGACATCCAAGGACAAGATCCCGCGGCGAGTGCGCGAGCTGCTCTCGCGCGTGGGACTGTCCCCCGAGCACATCAACCGGTTCCCGCACGAGTTCTCGGGCGGGCAGCGCCAGCGGATCGGGATCGCCCGGGCGCTCGCGCTCGAGCCCCGCCTGATCGTGCTCGACGAGCCGGTCTCGGCGCTCGACGTATCGATCCAGGCGCAGATCGTCAACCTGCTCGACGACCTCCAGGACGACCTCGGGCTGACGTACCTGTTCGTCGCGCACGACCTGAGCGTGGTGCGGCACATCTCGGACTCGATCGCGGTCATGTACCTCGGCAAGATCATGGAGGTGGCGCCGGCCGAGGAGCTGTATTCAAAGCCGATCCATCCGTACACGCAGGCGCTGCTCGGCGCGATCCCGATCCCCGACCCCGAGCTCAACCGCCGGCGCCACCGAGCCGCGCTCGAGGGCGAGCCGCCGAGCGCGATCGCGCCGCCCGCGGGTTGCCGGTTCCACCCGCGGTGTCCATATGCGACCGACATCTGCCGCACGGTCGAGCCGCCACTCGCCGAGTACGCCGGCGGCCATGTGGCGGCCTGCCACCACCCGCAGCAGGTCACCGCGTCGGAGATCGCGTCCGCGACGCGGTCGGACATGAGCCCGCTGAGCGCCGGGTCTGAGCTGCCGGGCTCGAACGGCGCGGAGCCGGCGGTTCCGCAGGCGGGTGTCGCCGGGGCGGATCCGGCGCCTCCCGAGTAGCAGGGTCGTGACTGACCAGACCGAGCCGCTCGCAGTCCTCCTGCTCCCCGGCCGGCTCGAGGACTGCGATCGCGCCGCCCACGCGCAGGACCTGCTCGCGATCCCACGCGTGGTGGCGCTGGAACCTCCGCGAAGGCGCGGGTCGCGGCCGCCGCGCGAGATGGTCGCGGCGATGCAGGCCCGGCGGCTGCGGTTTCCCGGCGACCCGTGCGTGTTCGTGCTGTACCACCCAGCGCAGTACCCGCTCGCGCGGGCCCTGCTCGGCGTCCACGAGCGGGCGGAGCTGTGGTACGTGAGGCCCGATCCGGCGGCGCTGTCTGGCGCCGGCGGCGACGAGTGCCGAGAGCTCGATTACCTGGCGCGGGCTCGCGCCGAGCATCCCCTCGTCGCCACCGCGGACGGCGACCCGCGCGCCGAGAACCAGCCACTGAGGGATCGCCTGGTCGAGCTCGGGGTGATCAGCAATCAGCCGTTCGTCCCGGGGGTGCGCATCGGCCCGGCCGCGCCGGCCGATGACGGCCTCATTCCGCGCATGGGCTGGGGCAGGCGGGCGGGCCCGCGACGGGGTCAGTTCGGGTAAGGGGTCGCCCGCGCGAAGTAAGGGTTCGCGCATACATATCGGCTGCGTTCGCCCGATGTTGCCTGCGGGCTCTTAGCTCATCCTCATCGCAGTGGATTCCAGAGCCGAGAGGAACGCAGAATGCATCCCACCATCTCCCAAGCCGTCGCATCGCAGCACATCGAGGACTTCCAGCGGGCCGCCCGCGAGCAGCGCGACGCCGCCGAGTACGAGCGCGAGTCCCGTCGCGCAGGACGTCGAGGGTTCTCGCGATACTTCCCACATGCGCACGAGGGTCACTTCAAGTCGATTCATCGGCCGCATCGGGGAACTCGCGGAGCTGGACCTCGCCCTGCGTGATGCGGCCGGGCAGTCGCCGGTCGTGGTCTTGCTCGGCGGCGAGTCGGGCGTCGGGAAGACCCGGCTGGTCAGGGAGTTCGAGCGCCGCAGCACCGCGGATGAGGCGCTCGTGCTCCGGGGCGAAGCCGTCGAGGAGGCCGACGGTGAGCTCCCTTACGCGCCGCTGATCGGCGCGCTGCGGCCATTGGTCCGCGCCCGCCATCCGGCGCTCGATTCGCTCGGGCGCGGTAGCCGCGCGCAGCTGGCGGCGCTGCTGCCGGGGCTCGACGAGGACGCGGCCGCCTCCGACGGCAGCGACCCGTCCGGGCAGGTACGGCTGTTCGAGGGTCTCCTCGAGCTGCTCGACGTGCTCAGCGAGGACAACCCCGTCGTGCTGGTCCTGGAGGATCTGCACTGGGCCGATCGCTCGACGCGGACGTTCGTCGACTTCCTCGCGAGGAGCCTCCGTCGGGAGCGCGTGATGCTGCTCCTCAGCTACCGGACCGACGAGATCCATCGCCGGCACCCGATGCGGACGCTGCTGTCAGAGCTCGACCGCCTCGACCGCGCGCGCCGGATCGAGCTCGACCCGTTTGACCGCGATGAGCTGGTCGAGGCGCTGACCGACATCCTCGGCGAGCCACCGAGCGACCATCTCGTCGCGCGGCTGTACGAGCGCAGCGAGGGCAACCCGCTGTACACCGAGGAGCTGCTGGCCGCCGGGCTCGACGGCCGGGGCGCAGCTCCCCAGAGCCTCCGCGACGCGTTCATGCTCCGGATCGAGCGGCTGTCGGCCGATGCCCAGTCCGCGGCTCGCGTGATCGCGGCCGGCCGGTCGCTGGACGAGCCGATGATCGCGGAGGTGAGCGGCATCGAGCCCGAGGCTCTGCACGTGGCGCTGCGCGAGGCCGTCGACGAGCAGGTGCTCGTGGCCTGCGAGCCGAGTCGGCTGAGCTTCCGGCATGCCCTGCTGCGCGAGGCCATGTACGACGACCTGCTGCCGGGGGAGCGCAGCGAGCTCCACATGGCGCTGGCGCGGGCGTTCGAGGACCGCGCGGACTACGAGGACGATCGAGGCGTGGATCTGGCGTCGGCGATCGCCCGTCACTACGCCACCGCCGGCGACCAGCCGGCCGCGCTGCGCGCCACCGTGCAGGCGGCGCTGGCCGCTCGCGAGGTCCACGCCTACGGGGACGCCGCCGACCTTGCCGAGCGCGCGCTCGACCTGTGGCCGCGCGTCCCCGACGCCGACCAGATGATCCCGCTGGACCACGTCGAGCTGATGAGCATCGCGGCGGCGGCACACAGCGTCGCCGGCGACCGTTCGCGCTCGGAGGTGCTGCTCAGCCACGCGCTGAAGGAGCTCGACCCGGACAACGACCCCCGGCGCTACGCCGAGCTGCTCGCGCGCCTGTCCCGCAGCCAGTGGTCGCTCAATCGGGGCGGGGAGGCGGTCGAGACCGCCGAGCGCGCGCTGTCGATGCTGCCTGCGGACGAGGTCAGCCGCGAGCGGGCCTCGATCCTGGCCTGGGCCGCGCGAGTGCGCTACCTGCGCGGCCGATACCGCGAGGCTCTGACGGAGGGCCGGGAGGCGCTGACAACAGCCGTCGCCGCCGGGGATCGGCGGTCGGAGAGCGAGGTCCTGAACACCCTCGGGATGGCCGGGATCGTGACCGGGTATATCGAAGAGGGCATCACGTCCCTGCGGCGGGCGATCGAGATCGCCCGGGAGGACGACGATCCGGACGGGGTGGGGACGGCGTACTCGAACCTTGCCGACACGCTAAGCCTCGCCGGGCGCACGACCGATGCGCTCGAGATGGCCAAGGAAGGGCTCGCCGCGGTGTCCGGTCGCGTGGCACGGCCCCACGACTGGATGTCCCTCACCGTGTCGGACATCTCGTTCGAGGCCGGGGACTGGGGGGCCGCGCGCCGCAACCTGACCCCCGAGAGTGCTCAGCTCGCGGGCCGGCAGCTGATCTTCCGTCACGTACGCGAGGCCGAGCTGGCCCTGGGCGTCGGAGACGAGGAAACGGCGGCCCGTTGCCTCGAAGCGGCCGAGCCGCTGGTCGCGCGGTCCTCGGAGCCGCAGTGGATCGGAGCCTTCGGGACCCTCAAGGCGGAGTTGCTCCGCCGGCGGCGGGACCTCCCGGGAGCGCGCGCCGCGGTGGCGAACGCGCTCGACCGGATCGAGCTCTGCACCGACGACGTGGCGCGGATCGCTCGCGTGACAGCGGCCGGGATGCGGGTCGAGGCCGACATCGCGCAGCGTGCCCGCGATCTGCGCGAGCGCGCCGAGGAGCGCGATGCGATCGCGCGGGCGCGGATCCACATGCAGCGCCTGCGCGCGGCCGCGCAGGAGGGCGGACCGGTCGAGAGCGCGTGGTGCGCGATGGGCGCGGCGGACCTCACCCGGGCACGCGGCCACAGCGACCCCAAGCTGTGGGTCAAGGCGGCCCGCGAGTGGGAGGCGATCACCAGGCCGTTCCAGCGGGCGATCGCGCTGTGGCGGGCGACCGAGGCCTACGTCGAGGCCGGGGACCGGCCGGCCGGCTGCCAGGCGGTCGAGGACGCGCTCCAGATCGTCCGCGGCCTCGGGGCGACGTGGCTGGAGGAGGAGCTGGTGGCGCTGGCGCAGCGCGCGCGGCTCGAGCTCGGGCCGGGGCTTGGCGAGGACGCCGGTGATCGGACGCGATCCGAGACCAACGGCGACGGCGAGGATCCGTTCGGCCTGACCGCGCGCGAGCGACAGGTGCTGGCGCTGGTCGCCGAGGGCGCCACCAACCGGCAGATCGGCGCCGCGCTGTTCATGGCCGAGAAGACCGCCAGCGTGCACGTGTCGCGGATCCTGGCAAAGCTCGGGGTGCGCAGCCGCACGCAGGCCGCGGCGGTCGCGCATCGTCTGCACCTTTAGCCGCCGATTGACTGCCAGTCGTCCACGCGACTGGCAGTCGGCGGCCCGGTGTTCAACGTACTTACTTGCCCTTCTTGACGGTACGTCCGAAGCAGTGCGGCATCGTCACCTCCTTTCGCGGATCGGCGTGGCGCCATCTCAGCCGGTCTCGGCCACGGCGGGAAATCCAGGGTCGACGGTCCACGGGCGCAGCGCAGGCGCCGCCGTCGTGGCCAGCGCGAGCAGCGCGGCGCCACCGAGGGCGAACACTGCGCGCACCCCGAGCACGCTGATCAGGGCGCCCGAGGTCACGAACGCGACGACGAAGGCCACGTTGGCCAGCATCGCGCGCAGGCCGAACACCCGGCCACGCAGTCCCTCGCCGACCAACTCGTGGAACAGGCACAGCTCGGCGCCAAGGATCAACGTGTTGCTGATGCCGGTGAGGGCGAAGCTCGCGATCGCCCAGCCGAGGCTGGGTGCCGTCGCCGAGCCGAGCATGCCGAGCCCGTCGAGGGCGAGGCCGGCCAGCAGGCGCCGGCGCAGCGTCCCGACGTCCGAGCCGACGCGAGAGTTGACGAGTGATCCGATCACCATCCCGACGCCATAGACGGCCACCAGCAGCGAGTAGCCGGTCCTGCCGGCGGATAGTGGCCCGGTGGCCAGCAGGGGCTCGGCCACGTTCATCAGCGCCGCGGCGAGGATCGAGACCGCGCCGATCACGAGCAGCGGACGTACCCCCGGCAATCGCGCGGCCGCGCGCGCTCCCTGGTGCGTGGCGGACCAGATCGAACCGCGCGCCTCGGCCGCTTCCTCGCCGGCCGGTTCCGCGGCGCGGCCCAGCGGGACGCCGCTCAGCAGCGCCGCCGAGACCAGGAACGTGACGCCGTTGGCGGCGAGCACGAGCTCCGGCGAGCCGAACAAGAGGAACAGCGCGGTCAGGGCCGGTCCGACCGTCATGCCCAGGCTCATGATCGCGCCGTACAGCGCGGTCGCGGGCGAGCGCTGCTCATCGCTGACGAGCGCTGGCAACGCCGCGTTGACCGCCGGGCGGAACATGGCGGTGCCCACCCCGGCGACAAGCGCCAGGGCGAGCGTCGCGGAGAACGAGGAGACAACCGTCAGGCCGATGAAAGCGCCGGCGCGCAGGAGGTCTGCGCCCACCGCCAGCCGCACGCGCGGCACGCGATCCGCGAGCGCACCAAACGGCGCCGACAGCACGATGCCCGGCAGGAAGTCGGCCAGCAGGATCAGCGCGATCGCCCAGCCGGAATGCAGTCGCTGGTAGGCGATCAAGACGAGCGCGACATAGCCCGCGCCGCTCCCGAGCTCCGACTGAAGATGCGCGAGGAAGTACCTGCGAGCGGCGGCGCTCACTTTGAGTAGGTCCAGCATGTGGTTTGCAAGCTCCCCTACGAGCTAGTTGTGCGCGCGGCTATGTCCGAACCCCGCGCCTGGACGGTCCCTGGGCAGCAACGGACGGTTCAGGCTTGGGCTTTCGCTGGACGTGGCCGACTTGGCCGACTTGGCAGCCCCGCCCTGGTCACACCCGGGCGAGCTTCTTGCCCGGGTTCAGCAGGCCCTTTGGATCGAAGCAGCGCTTGATCGCCTCGTGCATCGCGACCGCCGCCGGCTGCCATTGCGCCGCGATCTGGCCGTTCTTGACCAGGCCGATCCCGTGCTCGCCTGACACCGAGCCACCGAGCTGGATCGCGAGCGCGAACAGGTCCTCGGCCGCGTGCTCGGCCCGCTCGAGCTCCGCCGGGTCGTCGAGGTCGATCATGAACGTCGAGTGGAGGTTGCCGTCGCCGGCGTGGCCCCAGCTGCAGGCCTCGATGTCGTGCCGCCGCCCGATCTCGACCGTCTCGTCGATCGCTTGTTGTAGGCGGTCGATCGGAACGACGATGTCCTCTGAGACCTTGCCGCCTCGCTGGGCGGTGACCGCGAGCGAGGCACCGTCGCGCCAGCGCCACAGGGCGTTGATCTCCTTCGCGTCGGTGGGGGCGTGGACGAGGACCGCCTGTTCGCTCAGCACCTCGTTCAGCTCCTCGTGGATGCGGGCGGCCTCATCGGCGGTCCCGTCGGCGTCCGCAAGCACCATGAACCTGGCGTTGTCGGGAAGCTCGACCGGGAACGCACCGCGTGTCGCCGCCACGGCTCCCGCGTCGAGGTACTCGATCGCGGCGGCGACGATGCCGCTGCCGAGGATCATCTCGATCGCGGCGCATCCGGCCGCGGAGTCTGGGTACAGCGCGGCCAGCGGGAGCGCGGTCTCGGGCGCCGGGACCAGCTTGACCCAGGCTGCGGTGACCACTCCAAGCGTGCCCTCGGAACCGATCATCAGCGACTTGATGTCGTAGCCGGCGACGTCCTTGCGGAGTGGGCCGCCGATCCTGACGAGCTCGCCCGGCGCCAGCACCACCTCAAGGCCGGTGATCCAGGCGCCGGTGACTCCGTACTTGAACGCGTGCGGCCCGCCGGCGTTGGTGGCGATGTTGCCGCCCAACTGGGATTGCTCGGCCGAACCCGGGTCGGGCGGGTAGAACAGCCCGTTCTCCCGGGCGCGGCGACGCAGGTCGGCGGTGATCACGCCGGCCTCGACGGCGGCGCGCCACAGCTCGGGGTCGAGATGCCTGGTCTTGCGGAGCCGCTCGAGGCTGAGCACGACGCCGCCGTCGAGCGGGACGGCGCCGCCGGTGAACCCGGTGCCGCCGCCGCGCGGGATGATCGCGACGTCGTGGTCGTAGCACCACCCTACGGTCCGCGCGACCTGGTCGGCGTCGGCGGGCAGGGCGATCGCGTCGGCCTTGCCGCGGAGGTTGCGGCTCTCCGTCGCATCGGTCAGGTAGCTGCGCGTAGTACCGGGGAGGACCGAGCCGGCGCCGAGCAGCGCGGTCAGGTCGCGCTCGAGGGAGGTGGAGGCGGTGGTGCTCACGGCCTCCCGAATCTACCGCCCCGTAACCTGTGGGCGTGGGCAAGATCTACGACGCCATCGACGAGCGCCTCGAGAAGTGGATCGCCGCGCAGCCGATGTTCTTCGTGGGCAGCGCGCCGCTCGACGCCGGCGGCCACGTCAACGTCTCGCCGAAGGGGCCGATCGACACCCTGCGGGTGCTCGGTCCCACGACCGTGGCGTATCTGGACTTCATCGGGAGCGGCGCCGAGACGATCGCCCACCTCCGCGAGAACGGCCGGATCGTGATCATGCTGTGCGCGTTCGAGGGACCGCCGCGGATCCTGCGGCTGCATGGCCGGGGAGAGATCGTGGTCGCGGCCGACCAACGGTTTGAGCAGCTGAACGAGCTGTGTGGGTTCGCGATGCCGCCGACGCCCGAGTACCGGCGCGCGATCGTCCTGGTCGAGGTCGAGCGGGTCGCGGACTCGTGCGGCTACGGGGTGCCGCTGTTGAAGCACGAGGGACAGCGTCCGCACTCGGAGGCCTGGGCGGCGAAGAAGGTCCGCGTCGGCGGTGTGCAGGCGCTGCTCGACTACCAGCGCGAGAAGAACTCGACCAGCATCGACGGCCTGCCCGCGGTCGACCTGCCGCTGACGGTGCCCGAGTGACGGGCGCGCCGCCCGTGTTCGACGGGCACAACGACGTCCTCACCACCGATGACTACGGCCTGATCGCCGACGGCCGGCCGGGCGGTCATCTCGACCTCCCGCGGATGCGCGCCGGCGGTGTGCGCGGAGGGATCTTCTCGGTGTTCACCCGCTCGGCCGGTGGCAGCCGGGACCATCAGGTGCCGCGCGACGACGGGGTGATCGAGTTCGAGCCCGCGCCGCCGGTCGAGCACGCGGTGGCGGCGGCGGACGCGAGCGCGGTCGCCGGACGGTTACTCGCGCTCGAGCGCGCCGGGCAGGTGCGGCTCGCCCGGAGCACCTCCGATCTCGATCGCGCGCGGGACGACGAGACGGGGCCGCCGGTGGCCGTCCTGCACATAGAGGGGGCCGAGGCGATCGACCCCGGCCTCGAAGCGCTCGAGCTCTGGTACGGGGCCGGGCTGCGCTCGGTAGGGCCCGTGTGGAGCCGATCGAACGCGTTCGCCCACGGCGTGCCGTTCATCTCGCCCTCCTCGCCGGATACCGGCCCGGGGCTGACCGACGCCGGTCACGCGCTCGTCCGCCGCTGCGCGGAGCTCGGGATCCTGGTCGACGTCAGCCATCTGAACGAGGCCGGCTTCTGGGACCTGGCCCGCCTGGACGCGGGGCCGATCGTCGCCACCCACTCGGGTGTGCACGCGCTGTGCCCGACGTCGCGGAACCTCACCGACGCTCAGCTCGACGCGATCGGGAAGTCCGGCGGGCTCGTCGGGATCGTGTTCGCGGTCCCGTTCCTGCGGGCGGATTTCGCCGATGACCCCGACACGCCGGTGTCGCTGATCGCCACGCACGCGCGCTACGTCGCCGACCGGATCGGCGCCGAGCACGTCGCGCTCGGCTCGGACTACGACGGTGCGACGATCCCGGCGCCGCTCGGCGACGTGACGGGGACGCCGAAGCTGCTCGACGCGCTCAGCGAGGCCGGGTTCACCGAGGCCGAGGTGGCGGCGGTGGCGTGGGACAACTGGCGGCGGGTACTGGGCGCGTGGTGGCGCGACTGAGCTCGTCCTACTCGGGCCGTTCTGAGCCGCCGCTGGCGATCGGGAACGCGTAGAACACCGCCAGCGCGGCGCAGATCGCGAGCGTCGCGTACGACGAGACCACCGCCAGCGCGGTGGCGATCGCGTACGGGATCAGGCCGCTGACGCTGCGGGATAGGATCTGGCGCCGGCGCGCGACCGAAATCGGCTCGTGGAGGCGGTGCGGCTTGACGACCAGGATGTGGCGGTTGAGCGCGCCGAAGAACACCGCCATCAGCAGAAACGACCCGCTGTAGATCGCGGCGGCCAGATGCTGGCCCTGGCTCTCCCGCAGGTAGGCCGCCATCAGGCTGGTCGCAAACGGGAGGACCGCGATGCTCATCAGCAGCAGCAGGTTCAGGAACAGGATCATGTGGTCGGGCTCCCGCAGCCGCCGGATCATCACGTGGTGGTTGATCCAGATGATCCCGATCGTCAGGAACGACGTGATGTAGGCCGCGTACACCGGCCAGTTGATGCCGAGCTCGTGGGCGAGCGTCTGCCCCGGCTGGAGCGGCGGCGCGGGCACCTTGATGTTCAGCACGAGCAGCGTGATCGCCACCGCGATCACCCCGTCCGAGAACGCCTCGAGCCGGCCCATGCTCACGCCGACAGGGTTCGCCGTCCATCCGGGGCCTCCTGTAGCCGGTGCTGGCACCCGAAAAATTCGCTAAGACCAGCACAAACCTACCGTTTACTCCTCAAGTTTCTCCGCAGGACGCCGATGCCGAGAGTGCATGGGATCCAGGTCAATGCGCCCCCACGGCAGGCTGCGCCTGATCGTGTTTGCTCTGGTCGGCAACGTTCTGCCGATCACGATTGCCGTTGCCACCGATCGGCACATGCATCACGCCGCGTTCTTTGCCGGCGCGATCGCCGCCTGCGCGGCGGCGCTGGTGGTCGCGATCGTGCCGCGCCGGCGCCGGCTGGCGTTCTGGGCGGGCGCGTTCGGCGCGATCCCGGCGCTGACGCTGATGCAGGCCTACAGCGGCGGCGCGGCGTCCGGCTACTCGGTGCTGGTGATCATCCCCATGGTGTGGTTCGGGCTCGAGGCGACCGACATCGAGCTGGCGCTCGGGATGGTCGTGCTCGCGGCCTGCTGCGCGCTGCCGATGGTCCTGATCGGCGCGCCGGCGTATCCCCGCAGCTGGGGCCACGCGACGCTGCTGACACTCGTCGGTGTCGCGGTGGCGGGATCGTTGCGGGCGGTCACGCGGGAGCTCGGGATGCTCGCCGAGCGGTTCGCGCACGAGGCCGTGGTCGACGACCTCACGGGCCTGCTCAACCGGCGTGGCTGGCGGTACACGGCGCCCCGGGAGCTCGCTCGCGCTGCGCGGAGCGGGAACCCGATCACGCTGGTCTCGCTCGACCTCGACAACTTCAAGGAGCTCAACGACGAGCTCGGCCACGAGCAGGGCGACCGCGCGCTGCGCGACACCGCCGAGCGGATTCGCGCGACGCTCCGCGCCGGCGACGTCGTCGCGCGGCTGGGCGGCGACGAGTTCATCGCGCTGCTGACTAACTCGACGCTGACCGGATCGCTGACCGCGATCGACCGGCTGCGCGAGTCGACCCCTGAGAACGAGAGCTTCTCGGCCGGAATCGCGGTATGGGACCGCCGCGAGGAGCTGCCCGAGCTGCTCCGCCGCTCCGACCTGGCCCTGTACGCGGCCAAGGGCAGCGGTGGCGGCTGCACCTCGGTGGCGCCGCCGCAGCTCGAGCCGCTCCCGGATCCCGTCGACGACGAGAACGCCGACGACGGGTTCAGGGAGCGCGTCCGGGCGGGTTAGAGCCCTCTCATATCGACCTCTTCACGAGTCCATAAGGGCCTCTTCATGAGCTCCTCAGCCCCTCTTAGATCGACTGCCGAGAGTGGGAGTCATGAAATTACGCATGGCTTTGACAACACTCACCGCGGGCGCCGCGCTCCTGGGCGTGTCGGCCGGCTCCGCGAGCGCCGCGACGAGCGCTGCGGACGCCACGGTGAGCCAGAACTGGGCTGGATACGTGGCCGGAAGCTCGGACGGGAGCACGCAGTTCTCGAAGGTCTCCGGAAGCTGGGTCCAGCCATCGTCGAAATGCGGGACCGGTCAGGACGATGCCGCGTTCTGGGTCGGCATCGGCGGCTCCGGCTCCGGCCAATCGTCGTACGGGTCGTCTCTCGGAGACGGGTCGTCGACGTCGCTCGAGCAGATCGGGACCGAGGGCAACTGCACCGGCAACGGGACCCAGTACTACGCGTGGTACGAGCTCGTGCCGGCGGCGCCGGTCCAGCTGAACCTGGCGATTCATCCCGGCGACAAGATCACGGCCAGCGTCAACGTGAACGAAGACAACACGTCGTTCTCGCTGACCGACGAGACGACGGGACAGTCGTTCTCGAAGACGGTTCAGTCGCCCAACCCGGACACCTCGAGTGCCGAGTGGATCGCCGAGTCGCCGTCGGAGTGCGACGGGTCCGGCAGCTGCACGCCGCTGCCGCTGTCTGACTTCGGCACGGTCGACTTCACCAGTGCGTCCGCGACCGCGGGCGGTCACACCGGCACGATCTCGGATCCAAGCTGGTCCGCGCAGCCGGTGGCGCTCGGAGCGGGTGGCTCGTATGACGTCAGCCTCGGCGGCGGCCAGAACACCGCGGGCGCGACGCCGTCGACGCTGTCCTCGGACGGGTCGTCGTTCTCGGTGACCTGGCAGCAGAGCGGGGCCGGCTCGTCGTCCTCACAGACGAGTGGATCGTCCGGTGGCTACGGCGACGGCGGCTATGGCGACGGCGGTTATGGCTACGGCGGCTATCCGGGCGGCTACGGCGGCTACGGCGGCGCCACCGGTGGCTATGGCAGCTACGGTGACGGCGGCTACGGCTACGGCTATGGCGGCTATGGCGACGGATATGGATATGTCTACGGCTCCTTCTGATCCGTCGCGCAAGGTCTATGCGACGCCGCGCGCGAGCCGTTGATCCGCGCGAGTGGCGAGCGCGATGCGGTAGGCGGCGGCGAGCCGGTCAAGCGCAGCCTCCCAGCTGCGCCCCCGCACCGCCGCCAGCGCGCCGCGACTTATGCGCTCGCCTAGAAGCGGAGTACCGGTCACTGACACCACCGCGTCTGCGAGGGCATTGACCTCGGGAGGCGCGAGCAGCCCAGTCTCGGCATGCTCGATCAGGCAGGCGGAGCCGCCGCGGTCGACCGCGACCACCGGCAGCCCGCTTGCCTGCGCCTCGAGTATCACCTGGCCGAACGTCTCGGTCGCGCTCGCGAACAGGAACACATCGGCACTCGCGTAGGCGCGGGCGAGGGCGTCGCCCGACAGCCATCCGAGGAACGTCGCTTGCTCGCCGAGTCGCTCTCGGAGCAGCTCCTGCTCGGGCCCGCCGCCCGCGAGCACGAGGTGCAGCCGGGGGTCGCGCCGGCGCGCCTCGAGGAACGCGTCGGCGAGCAGGTCGACCCCCTTCTCCTTGCTCAGACGCCCCGCGTAGAGGACCTTGACCTCACCGGGTAGCAGGCGGTTGTCGCGGTGCGCCGGGTCGAAGCGCTTCAGGTCGACACCCCGGTCCCAGCGCCGGATGCGAGCGTCGTCGATGCCGAGCTGGTTCAGCCGCTCGTCGCTGGCCCGGCTCGGCGACAGCACGACGTCGCAGGCTCCGTAGAATATGCCGAGGGCCCAGTTGCCGAGGACCTCGAACTGCGGCTGGCCGGTGCGGAGCCCGGCGTAGGCGCCGAGCTCGGTGTGGTAGCTGCCGACCCGCGGGAGCTCGAGCACCCGTCCGAGCAGCCAGGCGCCGATCCCGGCCGGACCCGGCGAGCAGACGTGGACGATGTCGTAGCGGCCCTCGGCGAGCGCGTCGACGATCGCGGGCACCGTCGGGACGCCGATCTTGAGCCCGGGGTAGAAGGGGACGTCGATCTCGGCGACCGCCGCGAGCCGGCGGTCGACGTCGGCGTCGGTGCCGATCACCTCGACGTCGAACCCGCGGACGCCGTGGGTCCGGATCTGCTGGATCGTGTGGGTGACGCCGTGCATCGAGCCGATGCCGTCGGCCACGAGCGCGACCCGGGGGCGGTCTCCCTCGCTGCGCGCGAGCTTGGCCTTCTCGCGGCCGAGGAACGCCGTCGCGGCCGCATACGGGATCGCGGGCATGCACGCGTCGAACAGCGCCAGCGCGCTGCGCGCACCGTCCGGCCGGCCCTGCTCGAGGCTCGCGACGGTGTCGTGGACGACGCCGGCGAGCTTTCGCTCGTGGACGCGCCGAGCGCGCCGGTCGAGGTCGGCATGGCCCAGCTCTCCCTCTTGCAGCTGGGTCAGCAGCTTGTGCTCGTCGACGTCGAGGTCCATCGCGAGCAGCCACGCGCGCAGCAGCGCCAGCGCGTCCCGGGCGTCGAGGTCGGCGCCGCCGTTTCCCTGGCGGGCGTCGCCCTCGCGCATCACCCGCTCGACGATCTTGAGGACGGAAGCGGGGTCGGGACGCGCGATCGCGCCGCGATCGCCGCCGCGGTCGCGGTCGCCGAGCGATCGAATCGCGAGCGCCATCGCCGCGTGCGCCCACTTCGCCGCGCTGCCCTGCTGGCCGTGCGCGGACGCCCGTCCGGCGCGGACGTGCGCGAGGAACTCGCTCGCGGTGCGGGCGCGAGGGGTCTCGGTGAACGTCCGGCCGACATCGATTCCGGCGTGGTCATCGGACCCACCGATGGCGGTTCCCCCATGGGTCTCGATGTACACGAACGCCGGCAGATTCAGTTCCTTGGCCCGCGAGCCGTTGCGCGTCTCCCAGATCGGGAACAGCTCGGCCAGGCGCCGCCGGTGGCGCGCGGTTAGCGGCGCGGCGACAGCGTAGAACGGGTGGGCGAGCGCGGCCGTGATCTCGCGGTCGTGCAGATAGGCCGCGCAGGCTTCGACGTCGCCCCGGTTGGCCTGGAGCCACTCGTGGTCGTCCGGGCAGATGCCGTAGCAGAGCACGTGCACGGCCTGGGGCTCGCCCTTGAACGACGCGGTCAGCTCCTCGGAGATGAACACGTCGGCCAGGTGGGCGAGCGACAGCGCTCCATCGATCGTGTCGTGATCGGTGATCGTCACGAAATCCATCCCGCGGCGCTTGGCGAGCTCGTACACCTCGAGCGGCTCGGTGGCGCACTCGGGGATCTGCAGCGACCGCTGGACGCCGAGCTTCGAGATCTGCGAGGCCGAGGAGTGGACGTGCAGGTCGGCGCGACTGGTTTCGTTCATGTGAGTCAGGATCACCCTGCAAGCCGAGGGGCTCGTGAAGAACGAGGTCCCGTCCTGTGACGTTTTGGTTACCGGGGGGATGGGATCGCCCGATCGTGGGAGAACCTTCCGAGGGATGACGATCTCTGGTGTGAGGGCCGCGGCCGGCGCCGACGCGGTCGTGCTGCAGCGCGGCCGTTTGCGCGTAGAGATCGCGCTGCAGCCGTTCGAGCTGACTGTCCATCGCGGCGACCGGCGACTCGTGCGGTCGCTGGGCGCGTGGGTGGCGGACGGCACCGTTCACGATCACTTCATCGCGTTGACCGAAGGCGTGGTGGCGCACGAGGACCTCGCGCCGGTCGAGCGCGCGCGGGCGGCGGTGGTCAGGCGGTGCTCGGCCGACCGGGCGACGCTGGCGCTTTCGCTGAGCGGAGGGCGCCGGGCTTCGCTCTCGGTGTCCGTGGTCGAGGACGAGCGCGTCTGTCTCGAGGTTCTCGCCGACGGCGAGCCGCTGCGAGTCGCGCTCGATTGGCGCCGGCGCTCCGATGAGCACTTCGGCGGCCTCGGCGCCCGGCACGGCA
>Ga0335078_10003215_pt1 | contig 24374 bp, 23 predicted proteins | sample Lox_Sample_32_FD_206711 | JGI IMG/M metagenome (GOLD analysis project Ga0335078, IMG submission 206711) | Soil microbial communities from Loxahatchee National Wildlife Refuge, Florida, United States - Lox_Sample_3.2 | ecosystem: Environmental > Terrestrial > Soil > Wetlands | place: USA... | reverse complement strand
GCCCATGCGCTCTGAACGGGGACCAAGTGAAGCGTCGGCTCTTCGCCGTTCCTTCCTGAATTTTCCGCGGCATCGAGCACGAGAAGCTGGAGCGCCAGCGCCGGTCGCAGAACCACCGGGAGCGCGCCAGGACTAGGGCAGGAGGAAGAAACAATGCAAGGGGTTCAAGGATATCTGAATGGTGGAGCCGCAAGGCTGGCTGCATACGAGCAGTACGCCGCACTAGGGACGTGCCCCGAGTGCAGGGGGGACCTGACCAGCGCCGGCGAAGCGGGAGGAGAGCTGGTCTGCTCGGCATGCGGCGTCGTAGTCGGGATGGCGACAGGAACGCTGGAGGACGGATCGCCGGCACCGTCCGTGAGCAAGAGGACGCCGCTTGGATCCTACATCGTGGGTCCCGGCAGCGACACCCAGTCTCTGAAAGGTCCCGCCTTCGGTTTGGGTAGGATCAACCCGAACATCGTGGGACGTGGAGGGCCGCTACTGACCTGCTCCCTCCTCACGAACAGGGTCGGGGAGAGGCTCTCGCTCCCGAAGAGCGTCGTGGAGAACGCCAACATCACGGCGGGGAGGCTCCTCCCCAGCAGGAAGGCCTACGGCGCGACCATCTACGCGATATCGGCCTATTCCCTGCTGCACGCCTGCAGGTCCGCCGGGATAGCCCACGTCAGCTACAGGGAGATCCTGAGGGCATACGCGGAAGCAGGCCGCAGGGTCGGCAGGGCGCAGCTGATGCGGATAGGCCTCGACTCTCCGGTGCGCCTTCCCCACGCCGACAGGGAGGAACTCGTGAGGGCCGTGGTCGCGAGGCTCCAGTCCAACGAGCACGTCGCAGCACGCCTAAGGGAGGAGAACCTCGACCCGAAGGAGTACTTCACGACCCTCCTCGAGCTGGCGAAGGAGGTGGCCGCAGGGTGCTCCGACCTGAGGGGCTTCAGCCCCAGGACGGTCGCCGCCGGCTCGGTCTACCTCGCGGCCCGGACGGTGTCCAGGAAGACCTTCACGCAGCGGGAGGCCGGCGAGGCCCTGGGGATGGCCGAGTACACGGTGCGGGAGTTCGTCTGCAGGACCCAGAACGACGCGAAGGCGGAGGCGAAAAAACAGGTTAGGCCCGTTAAGAGCGGGCCGCCCCTGGGGAGGCCATGACAGGCAGGGGCGCTGTGAAGCAGAGGCGAAGGAGAATGGAGACACCATACTCGCGCATCACCGAGATCAAGGAAGCCATGACCCAGGAGGGGGCGAACGACCTGCTCAGGCAGGGCTTCATCCTCGTGAAGGTCATGGAGAGGTACACCAACGACACCGACAAGCAGGCCAGCAACATCGTCTACGTCCTTGGCAGGCAGAACTCCAACGGTCAAAGCCAGCCAGCCAGCGAGCCGAACGGCCATCCCACCAGCGGCAAACCGGCCGCACCAGGCACCAACACCGCCATGCTCGAGAGGCTCCCCTGGAAGGAGTACACCAACGGAGGAGGGGAGTGGGCCTTCTACATGGACAGGGACGAGAAGCTGCTCCCCGAGCTGGCGGGCTGCCGCGAACTCATCGAGAGGCTGAGGAAGGGCGAGGAGCTGACCGCGGGCGGCTACACCTACAGGATCAAGGACAAGTTCCTGAAGAGGTTCGAGGCCCGCGGGGCGCAGCAGTAGGCAGGGGTGATCCCTCGTGGCAGACAACGAGGCGCTAGCGCAAGCTGTCCAACTGGCGAACGCGGCGGTGGCGAGGGTCTCTCCTCAGGCCGCTTGGAGGGAAAGGGCGAACGCAGAACTCGAGAAGGTGGTCCGCCTCTTCTCCTCGAAGGAGCTGCCTGATCTGTGCGCGAAGGCCCTCATCTCGGCACCTGAGAAACCATCCTCCAAGTGGTCGTTCGGCAACCAACTCCTCATGCTGCTGGCCGGAACTTCCGACGCGAGGGGCTTCCGGCAGTGGACCGAGGTAGGCAGGTGGGTCGCCCGGGACAAGAAGGCGATATGGATCCTCGGGCCGGTGAGGAAGAAGGTGAAGCGGGAACCTCCAGAGGGAGACGGTGAAGGCGTCAAGGACGTCCTCATCGGCTTCAAGGCCATCCCCGTATTCAGGTACGAGGACACCTGCGGCCAGGATCTCCCGGTCTACGAGCCGAGGAGCCCTCCTCCCCTCCTGGACGTCGCGGAGAGGTTCGGCATGAAGGTCCAGTACGCGCGACTCGCGCCCGGCATGTACGGAGCCACCGACCACACAAACAAGACCATCGTCCTTGCCTCTGAAGACTGGGACGTCTTCTTCCACGAACTCGGGCACGCGATCCACCGCACATTCGAGCCCAAGAGCGGCCACGGGCAGGAGTCGGAGGCCGAGACCATAGCTCAGCTCGTGGCAGCCACCCTCGCCAGGCTCTACGGCAGGCCCGCGGACGGCTTCAGCTGGAGCTACATCTCCATGTACGCCCAGTCCAACAGCCCCCAGATGGTCGGTAAGCTCTGCATGCGGGTCCTCGACAGGGCGAAGAAGGTCCTCGACCTGATCTACCCGACGCCGACCGTGTAGAACCTCAGGCCCGAATTGGCAGCGCCTCGCAAAGACGGGGCCTGCCTCCCTCCACTTTCTCGTTGCGGATATGATTCACTCCTCTCTCAAATTATTTTTTGGACCGTTTTCATGGCCTAAGCGGCTCACGCTACATTGCAAATCTAGCGGTACAAGACAACAGAGCGCCGCCCAAAGTAAAAGGGAGGGAGTCACGACCTTATGAACGGATCAGAACTGGCAGAGGACGTTCGTAACCCGTCCAAGGGCTGACCCTGTTTAGGGGCTTTTACGGGGAATTTGACACCCTTCTGGCGGTATCTTCGCGTGAACATGGTCCGCACCTGATTAGGTGCGAATTCATCCCTTTGACGCGATTCCTTCTCCATCGAGTGCGGTTACTCGTTCCCAAGGAGTGAAAGAAGAGCACCGAAGCCCATTGACAGACCACCCAGGATGATTAAACCCCATACCGGTGGGACGAACCATCCGACGAGGATCAGGATTATTCCGATTATCCACAGCCAGACTGGTACAGGTATCTCATTAGCCATGGCCCTATTTTGTGCTGGACGAAGTTAAGCCATCATCTAGAACGACTCAACTTACAGGGTTCTAGATGTTCCATGGCGAGAAACTTCTAGATGAACTGCTAAATCCTCGGCTGACCTCTCGAACTGCCATGGCAGAGACGGAATCGGTGGAGGACCTGGCGAAGCTCTACGACATGCTCAAGGCGGATGCCAAATCGATGGTGAGGGATCTCAGCGAGGGCATCGGAATGTACAGATTCACTGGCATCTTGCTCCTTTACCTATCGCTCTTGGGATTCTTCCTGGTATACCTCACTGAAAACCCAGTACCTCCGCCCGGATGGTGGAGGATCGTTGCAGACGTCGCCGCCCTGGCCCTCGGAATAGCTGGCGCAGGCGGAGCCCTTTTCGCGCGAACGAAGTACAGGCAGCTCAAGACCAAATACTCCAAGCTGTTCGAAGTGGCTGACAAAGTAAGATGACGCTCAAGGCGGTCGCCAGCCGCCTTCTGGCCTACTTCGACGCCGTCGACAAGGCCGGCGGCAGGGCTCCTCAGTATCCGGATCTCTATGACATACCGAGGAATCAGGAGAACCTGAACATTTGGGTGACCAGAATGTGCGACGAGTGGAAGGTGCTATCCAAAGAGACCATTGATGGCAAGGTGTACTTCAAGAAAACACCACTCGGCGATGCGTGGCATCTCATCCTGAAGAGCCGGGCTGACCCACTCATCGAGGAGTTGAACCGCAACAAGCTAAGGTCATCGTCATGGTACACCATACCCAAGCTTCCGTTCGATGAAGAAGATGGCACCCTCGACCAATAGGCTCGTCGCGCTTAATCAAGCTAGGAAGCATGTCTAGGAAACCGAAAAGACGGCCGCCCTTTATCGCACCACGTTTCGGGCATTCTGCCGGCGCCCGGAGGGGCGGGGCTTGGCCTCAAGAGCCCAGAATCTCGCCTGAGGAAGTCTGTCTCTGGCCCACTTTGAGGGGGGCAAGAGGAAATCTGCTTCATCAAAGAAATGCCTAATTCACTTACAGAGCGCTAATAATCGAACTTCCTAATCGGGAACGCACCAGTTGGACGCTGAAAGGCCAAGCGGGGGAGTTTCTACGCGCGTGATCGCCACAGCAGCCCTCCTGATCTTGATAGTAACAGTCGGCTCTGGGGCGTCGTACTATTACTTTCGAAACGGTGCCGCCGCTTCCAACCATGCAAGCCACAGTGCTAGCGAAACCAGTCTTCCCTTGCCGACCGAGACCGTCACGGTAACCACAGCCTCGAGCGTGCTATCCTCGTCGAACTCCGGTTCTTCCACATACAGCATTCGTGTCACCGGAATAACCATCGCCACGAGCCCCGAGGTCGACGGCTACATCATCGATGTTGATGCGACCTACTCCGGCAGTGGGACTTGGCAGGTGGACCCGCAGGACTTTGAGGTCGTCAGCAACGCCTCTGCAGTCTACGACCTGTCTCCCGGAAATGACATCTTGGGAATGACCACGCCCTTGTCTTCTGTGATACTGGTCGGTGGCCAACAAGCCGTCGGTCAGCTCGCCTTTCAAATGCCGCCTGGCCAGAGCCCCTCCGAGCTCGAATATCTGAACCAGACCGACAAGATAAGTGCCAGCACGCACGAGATGCCCCAGACATTGACGTACGATTGCCAGGGCCCGAGCGTGCAAGTCAGCGTGACGAGCAGCTCGCCCCTTGGTTCTAACGCAAATGGGGGATCCACAGGCTACTACATCTCTGGCGAACAGATGGCTGTTGACGTAACGGCCTCATTGTACATAACACAACCGGGGGCCGCCGTGACCGCCCTAACCACAAGCAGTTCGGGAATCTCAATCACAGGGATCAATCCACCACTCCCCGCCGCCCTCTCTTCTCCCGGAGGGGGCGGACAGACTGCGTCTCTGACGGTTACAATCTCCACTCCCTCGGACGAGTGCGTTCCAACCATTGACCTCCAGGTGACAATCGGAACTCCATAGCGAGGACTCGCGCCGGGAACAAGTTCGAAGGGAGGACAACCATCAAACTCCAAGGACCTGCCCTAGGGGAGGCGAGGGATGGAACTCCCGGAGACGAAACTATTTACCCCATCCGCACGCGAAACGCAATCGATGAAGAGGGCGTTCGTCATGGTCAACGCTGACCTGGGATCGGAGGACGAGCTGCAGTCGGAGCTTGAGAAGGTGGAAGGAGTCGTCGGGGTCTACCAGGTCTACGGCGTCTACGACATTGTCGTCGAGGTCGACGCCGAGTCGGACGAGAAGCTCAAGGCGGTCCTGTTTTCCAGGATTCGTTCGCTCAAGCACGTAAGGTCAACGCTCACACTCACAACGACCGGCTGACCGGGCAGCGAACGGCAAACATGTAAGTATCAAGTCAGGAGGCAGCCTCCAGAGGACAATGCCCCAGTACGCTCAGATCAAGCTGACCAGCTCAAACCTTGAGGAGCTGCAGGGGCTTGCCTGGGAGATCAAGGACATCGCAGAGAAGACCGGGGTCAAGAGCATAGGGCCGCAGCCTCTCCCGACGAAGACGCTGAAGATCACCACGAGGAAGGCCCCCACGGGCGAGGGCACCCACACGTTCGACCACTGGCAGCTCAGGATCCACAGGAGGCTCATCTACGTCGAGCCGAACGACAGGGCGATGAGGCAGATAACGAAGCTCAAGATTCCCGAGGACGTCAAGATAGAGCTCACTCTGACGAGCTGAGGCTACTTTCTCAATCGTTGCTTTGGTCCTCGATGTTCCTTATGGGCACCTTGGCGAGCACCGCACGGATTTTTCCCAACAAGCCTGAGGGCCGTTCCTTCGTGAATAGCCACGATCCCTTCCTAAGAACCACTGCGTCCTCGGTCGCCATGACAATCATCTTAGTTCCGGGTGTGAGGCCCAGCCTCTCCCTTATCTCGGTGGGTATCGTGACAAACCCCTTGTCTGAAATCTTGGAGACTTTCACCAGTAGCTCATCGTCCGGCATCTGTGTCATCTGCAGCTAGGTTTCATGGCTTTAACTTGTAACCTGTGGACGGCTCTGTTTCATTTCCGCCCCTCTTCTTTTTTGGACCACATTCCCAATCTCTTCTGATGCCAGTATTCGCACGGCGCCCCTTTGGCAACTGCGTCAGAACCAGGCGCTTCGGACAGGCTTCCCGGTTTTGCTGACCAGTATTCCACTTGAACCCATTAGTTTTGAGAATTCCTTTCTGGCCTGAGGTTTCATTGTTCGCAGCAGTTCCTCTGCAACATTTTCAACATCATTGTGCACGCTCTCAGCGTCTTCCAGCTTGACTGCACTTGGGGTCGGCATCTGACTGTATGTGTGGCGTGTAGGTATGATGACGAATTCAATTCCGTCTTCCTCAAAGACGAACGTCTTCAACCGCCTTGAGATGTTCGCGTGCGCCAAGTTATTCCTTAATGAGCTCAGTCGTTGTAATGAGTCATAGCCCAGACCAGTCTTCGGCAGTCGTTTCCTAAAACAGTCGCACACCAAATTCGCCATGGCCCACTTCTCTTTTACAGAGTATGACGCTATTCGTTCCGCCAAGTCGTGGTCATCTATTGCATCTTCTTTCATGTACAGTTCGTATGAGAGGTTCAGTAGAGCCTCAACACTCAAGACATAGGAGGCGATTGCAGCCCACAGAATCGCTGAACCGTCAAATCCGAACCTGCTCTTGACGATCCCTTCTACTCTACGAGTCCAACCTTTGTATGTCTTTCCTCTTTCAACAAACTTGTCGGCTATTCGACTCTCAAATGCTTCAACTTGCTTTGAGACTCTTTTGTAATAGTTGACCAAGTAGTCACCATTTGAATGAAGCTCTTCATACCCGTTATTCACGAGAAGATGGCTGTATCCAGACTTTGGCGTTGTGAATCCTCGGCATTTTCTCTGTAGCCAACCCAGAAAGAGAGCCCTGTCCCTCCTCGCAATACGTTTGCTCTCCGAGTCGTCCGCGGAACGAGGATTGACTATTAGTACCCAACTGTAGAGTTTCTTGTCATAGACCTCGATAGTCGAACCGGGCGCCTCAATCACGTAGAGCCATTGAATCCTGTCTTCGCCGGGCATGTCGTCTGCTTTTCCAAAGGTGGTTCTCAGCGCCCGATACACAGCGAGTGTGGGTAGTCCAAGTGGACTGTACTCGACTGTACGCCCAGGCGAATCGATCGAGGATCCAATTCCCCACTGAACTCTTCGGAAGCGTGCGACAGCTTTGCCTCGCATGATGCTACCGCGCCATCATTCGGGATTAAAAGTTCAAAGGCGGAGTGTGGGCCTGCCTCGCGAGGCCAAGAGAACCCGAATTCGTAAGCTCTAACAGAAAAGTGCGGGTGCTTTGACATGAGTTACGAAATACCCGCCCTTGTCCTCGGCCTTGTCGTCGGTGCGCTCTTCGTATACCTAGCACTCCGCTCGCGCTCAGTGAACCAGACTTTCAACCAGGCAAGGGTGATGGCGTCGCAGATGTTCGAGAGTCAAAAGTCCCAGCTTGAGCAATCGATCCGCCAGACCTACGACGCCAGATTTGACGAGTGGAAGGCCACCACTCTGGCGGCGGCAATCGAGCAGAACAGGGCAGACGCTGTCGACACATCAAGGGCTGTCCTCAAGGGGAAGATTGCGGAACAGATTGCCCCTCTCCTTCCCGGGTTCTTGGCGAACTACCATCCCGCCGACGCACGCTTCATCGGGTCGCCCATCGACTATCTTATCTTCAGAAACATGAACAGGGGGAGTGACTGCGACGATCCAATCGAGATAGTTCTCCTCGACGTCAAGACGGGGAGCTCCGGATTGACTCCTTTACAGAAGAAGATACAGGCAGCGGCGAGCGAGAAGCGCGTTGCCTTCCATGTGCTTAGGATCGACGAGCAACCTAAAGTCCCAGTTCAAGGTTCTAGGTCAGCGACCGCAGTGCCTTCGCCGCGCGATGGTGCCACGTCGATGCTCCCGTGAGAGCTAATCCTTTTTCTCTCGACGCGTCTCAGGCCTTTCCGCGTGCTGCTTGTCGGACTCGGACAAGTCCGCCTTGTAGAGCTTCTCAACCACGAGGTCGGCCTTGTTCCGGCTCCTTGCCTCGTAGTATCTCCAAACGCCATAACCGCCCTGATAGTTCACGGCGTCGACCCACCTGTTAGCGGCGGGGATCTTAGCTCTGTCCTTCTCTGACTCATACCCCTTCACCTCGAGGATGAGATTGAGCGCGTAACCATCCTTGTTCGCGACCTTCACGATGTAGTCCGGGTAGTAGTTGTGGGCGACGCCCTCGAACTCGTAGGGGATGACGAAGTCGAGGTGGTCGTTCTTCACGTAGGCGAGGACGTGTGGGTTCTTCTCGAAGTCGTAGGCGAAGGAGTGCTCCCACTTACTATCAAGGACGACGTGGCTGACATGGCTCTTCCTCGTGGCAGAGACGTCCTTCACCGTTCTGAACATCACCTCGGAGGTCGAGCCCGCGGATCGATACCGCTCAATCACAGGGAGTATCGGGGCCTCCCCTGCCTCGGTGTCAGGCCTTATCGCATCACGTATCCTTGACACGATGGCGTCCTTGTATCGGAGGAGGGCCACCTCCTCGAGGACCGCACCCTTCTTCACCACGACCCTGTTCTCGACGTATTGCCAGACGATGTCCTTGACCTGGGGGAAGAGGATCTGCCTCGCGGCGGAGACGCTCAGCGCGTTCGTCACCTCGGCGGCAATCTCGTAGACGCTCGTCTGCAGCCTGTGCACCTGGTGGAAAGGGTTCCTGTCTTGATACACCTCCTTCCCGGGCCCCAGCCTGTCGGGGCGCCCGATCTTCATGACAACGGCGTCTTTGGCGACGACCTCCGTGGGCTCCTTGGTCGGATCGATGTAGAGCGAGGGGATCTTGTCGACGTCCGCCTTTATCTTGTATTTCACGTCGAAGACATATCCCTCAACGCGGGGGAACCGCAGCTCGAACTCCTTTCGCTCAGGTAGCGCCCTCACGAGGGTGGGCAGGTTCACGGGCAGGGGCGCGGTGAGAGACCCCTTCTGCACTGGGATTACCTCGAAGGGGACCCCGTAGACATCGACATACTCGGGAACGCTCAGGTCGTCGTAGTTGGTCCTTCGCAGGCCTCTGCCGACCACCTGCTCGCACAAGAGCTGGGAGCTGAACGCGCGCAGGCCCAGTATCTGTGTCACGTTCTGGGCGTCCCACCCCTCGTTCAGCATCGCGACGGAAACCACGCACTTCAGGTTCTGGCCTGGCTTGCCCTCCTTCCCAACCGTGGACACCATTCTGCGCAGGAGTTCCGCAGCAGTCTCCTTCTCGCTTGGCTCTACCTGGTTCTCGGCCTCTTCCAGCTGCTTGCTGTCTATCTGCAGCGTGTTGAGCTCGCCGTTGTTCTGGAGCCCCGGCATGGCTTTCCCGGCGGCAATGTGCTTGTAGACCAGTTCCGCGAGGTCGGTGTTCGCGCATACCACGATCATCACTGGCGGGACAGGAGACTTCCTCTCCTCAAACGCAGAGAGTGTCTTCTCCCACTGTGACGCGAGCGTCGCCAGCGCCCCTTCAGCCCCCCGCATTACGGACTGGGGCTTCGCCTTCCTGTGGGGTCCCTCCCTCTCGGCGGACGGCAGGCTCTGCATTATCGTCTGCCATAGGCGGAAATACTTCGGGATCGGCTGACCCGAGTTGTCGTCCACAGGGATGCGAGGTATCTTGACGATGCCCGACTCGATGGCGTCGACGAGCCCAAAGTCGCTCACGAGCCAGGGCAGAGGCTGCCCTTCAGGGTGGCCTGATCCCTTGATGTAGAACGGGGTGGCGGACATGTCGATGCAGAAGTTAATCCCCCTCGAGTTGTTGATCTTGTCGAGAGCTCCCACCCAGACCGTCGCCTCCTCGGCCTCCTCCTCGCGCTCCTTCTGTTCCGACGCGCTCTCTTCCTCGTCCTCTTCTATCAGGCTCTCCTGTTCCCTCCCAAGTTCGCGGCGAGAGGGGCGGTAGGCGTGGTGGGCTTCGTCGTTCACGACGAGTATGCTCTTCTTGTCCCCGATGTCCCGCAGGACTCTCTTGGCGAACGCGCTTGGGGTTTCTTCCCCGCGCTTCATCACACTGCGCTTCGGGTCCTTGTCCTCGGTGAGAGACTGCCAGTTGACGACCTCGTATCTCCCCTGCGCCAGAAGAGGGAGTAGAGATCTCGGAACGAGGTCAAACTCCTCGAAGTAGTTCCCTGGCTTCCCAGGGATCAGAACCTGCAGCCGTTCCTTGATCGTGAGGTTCGGGCAGACGGCGAGGACCGCATCCGAGAAGCGCCTGTCCTGCCGGTTCTGGACCTTGTTTAGGACAGACCAAGCAATGAGCATGGCCATCACCACGGTCTTGCCGCTCCCCGTGGCCATCTTGCAGCAGTATCTCAGCAAAGGCCCGAACTCCGCGCCGACGCTCTTCTCGTCGAACGGCACGTCCGCTGGCACTTCGACGCCTTGCCGCTCTGATGACGGAGCTTCGGTTAGCCAGATTATTGTCTCGGCAGCCTCAAGCTGACAAAAGAACAGCCTCCTCATCCTGTCCTCCTGCCTCCAATGCTCGAGAAGTATGCGGGTCATGCGAGTGGCCCCGGGGTAGTTGTGCTCTCTCCAAGCATTGACCCGACTCCGGATCTTATTGACGAGAGGCAAGTCCACACGGGCCTCGGCTGCCCTTGGCCCCACGGCGTCCCGGGTGCGAGGGGCAAGGTGGTATCCCGCCGGCCGCCTCCCATCTCTAAGTTCCGATTGTCCTTGGTCGAACTCCCAGAATCGAGTCGGCTCAGCAAAGGCGTTGTTGACAATAGGTTGATCTACGACGTTGGGTGAGCTCAGTTGCTATTTCGCCTGGAGCTTTACCAACCTGATTACTTCGTTCCCTCTCTGATCAATCACCTTCACGGCGATTGTGCTGTGCATCCCCTTCTGGAAGGGCATGGAGGTTGTTCCTCTGAACATCTCCATCTTCTCCGCGTCTATTGTTCCACGCAGCGCGTTCTCCAACTTGTCCCAAGGACTCTCTCTGGTCGCACCATCTGGGAAGAAGGCTTGGCAGATGTTGAACGAGAACCCGTCGTAGTCCTCGTCCAAGAACCATGCAGGAAGGTCTTCGGCAGCAGTCTGAGACAGATTACCGCTGGATGGATCATAGACATCAACACCGTTGAGCACCGCGACGTATTGACCGTCGCGTTCCCTCTTGGTGCTAACATCGGGTTCCCCAAAGACCGTGAAGAGCTGACTGGCTTGAGTCTGTTTGAGCAGGTCATGAACTTCCATATCCGGGTTGATGTAGGCGAACTGGACTTTCAGCTTCAGTGCAGTCCTCTCGACGAATGCCATCGCACCAGGCTCGAGAGCGAAGCCTGCTAAGATCAACATCGCGTATCCGTTCGCAGTTGCAGTTCTGATTGCTTCTTCCGTCTGTGCCGCACCGATAGGTCCGTATCGCGGACCGAACGAGATGGCCACTCTCGTCGCCGGTTCATCTGATGCTATCCCTTCTGCATGAATGAAGCCAGCCGACGAGACACGGACAAGGTTGCTCACCCGCATTTTTTTGCCTCCAGAGAAGACAATCCCACTCGTTCTCACGGCCTCGATTAGTGTCGAGAGATAATCCTCCCGTTGCACCTCAATGCCAACAGTAGCGGATGATATCGAGGGGGCGGGTATCCCTTCGACTGTGAAGGGTCCGTTGACTCTAACGACCGATGCATCGGACTTCGGTTGATCGTAAAGGGTCAAGGATTCAGGTGGTTCATCGCGTGTAATTGACTTCAGCGTGACGTGAGGGGAAGTCTCGTATTCGAAACCAGATCTAACCCCCTCGGTGGGGTTCGCAAGAACGAAGTAGGGGAATGTAGCGGTTATGAGCCGTTGCCTTGCAATCGAATGAGCAACTCGACTCGTATCGCACACAATCCACCGTCTCCCCCACTTCTCAGCAACAAGGGCGGTCTGCCCCGACCCTGATGTCGGATCAAATACGAGGTCGCCAGGGTCGGTGGTCATCAGGACGCATCTCTCAATCACATCGGGCGAAGTTTGGACCACGTACTTCTTCTGCTCCTCGAACCCGCTTATGCCAGTGTCATGCCAAAACTGGTTGATCTGCGTGTAAGGGAAATCCCTGAGGTATCTCACGTAACGCAGCGTGTTCCCAATGGACACGATGCGACCTGCCTTAGCGAGACGCGCCAGACCCTCTGGATTGGATTTGAACTTGTCTCGATAGATTTTGCCTTTGAAATTGAAGTCAACGCCAGGACTGCTTTGAGACGTTAGGTTGTCGTGGGTGAACAGCATCTCGGGATTCGCCCGTTCTACTTCAGCTGGACTCAGCTCTTTCATCTTCCCGTTGGCATCGAAGACGTATCGATACTGTGTGGCTCCAATCTCGCCAGGTCGTTTCTTGAATAATAGTTGATGGAATTTTACTTGTTCTTTGTCCCGCGCATACCATACAAGATAGTCGACTAACGAGGGGAGCAGATTCCCGTGTATGCCACCCGTCTTTCGGAACGCGATGAGACCGCAGAAGTTTTCCCTTCCGAACACCTCTTCCATCACAGATTGCGCGTAGTGAAGGTTTTCATTGTTGATCTGTAAGAAGATCGAACCGCTCTCGGCAAGTAGCTCCCGGCATAACAACAACCTGTCTCTGAGATATGTTAGCCATGAGTGGATACCAAGTTCCCAAGTATCTCGATATGCTTTGATTTGTTCTGGTTCGCGTGTCAAATCATTGTCATCCTCTCTTACTTCGCGGGAGGCGACTTTCGGTTGGAAATTGGATGAGAACTTGATACCGTAAGGCGGATCGACGTAAATCATTTGGGTCTTTCCTCCCATCAACTCCTTAGTGAGTAACGAACTGATTACTATCATTGAGTCTCCCAGGACCAAACGGTTCGCCCAGTCTACATCATGCTTGTAGAAGTCGACTCGCTTCTCGATTGGGTAGTCTCCCTCGTCGAAGAGCTTGGCCTGACGGTCTCGCCTCTTCTTTAAGGCGTCCACTATCGACTTGGGCGTTATCCGCTCGTGGATGTGAAGAGGGACGACCGGGACGTTGAACGACGTATGCTCGGCCTTCCCTGCCCAGACAAGTTGGGGATCGAGATGCGGGTCGTATTCGTATTTTTTCGTCTCATGCTCCTCTGGCAGGTAGGTCGCGAGGCCTTCCTCCGGGTTGTTCTTGCGCTTGACGTCCTTGTGCCGGTAGTCCAAGATCTCCTTGCTCTCTGACTTCGACTTGCGATTTGAGCGCCCACGCCTCGCGGCCATGCTCCCGGGCCGAGAGTCGTTAGTTTCTTATTAAAATCTGACCGTAGAGCTCAGCAACCGTTGCCCAGCAAGTGGAACCGGAGACAAAAGTCTGCGTCAGCGAATCTCTAGTTTAAGTCTCAATCACAGAATGCTTGCCGCATTCCGGGCAGAGCTTTTCTAGACACCCGGCTTTCCATTCATGCCCACAAACAGTGCACTTCCAGTTCGAAACACTTGCGGGGGCTTGAGCTCGTTGCATTGTCAGAACACATAATTATCCATGATGCTTGTATTAAAGCCTGATTGCAGCAGTCTTTTTAGGAATGCCCCTTGCTGAAGCGTTGGATATCTGAATCCGTATTTTGCAAGATTTTCATTCTCCAGGTGCTTTATTTGCCCGACATAGTCGGAAGTTATGTCCGTCTCTGAATCGAGTTCTCTCTTGATCCATCGAGCCTCAAGCTCCCCAACTCGTTGAGGTCTTCTCTGGCCAAAACCTTCGATTTTATTTGCTGCCACCTTCACTTCGTTCCAATTCATTCCGTCACGTTCATCTAGCGTGATACCATGCTCAACGAAGTGAAGTTTCCTCGCCTTGAAGGCAATGTCTGAATCGTGATAAACTACCTTCTTGCCGTGATTGATGAATCCAGTCTTAACATACCAGCCCAATTCGTAGTAGCCAGTAATGACTCGTCTGTGATTTCTGTAGGTGAAGAAGAATAGATATTTGTCTCTATTCTGCAACGCTTGATACCTCATCACGAATGAACACGTCGTGAAAAGGCCGTAAGTCATCGTTTCCAGGTTCGGATCAACCTTCTCGTCCCAACTCTTCTGGACATGTCTTACGGGTAGGCTGGTTTTTTGGTGACTGTAATAATAGACGAGCCAACCTGTTTCCTGCAGGTCTGCTAAACTAATCCAGTCGACCATGATGAACCGTTCTGATGCAAAGTACGTATTTAAAGCGCGTCAATCTCACGTGTTTTGGCTTGACTCTCGGTGATTACGTCATATGCAGCGGGAGCCAGCCATGGCGAGACCTATTTCTGAGAATGGATATTCAAATGAAAGGCTCAGTGCAGAAAAAGGAGTGGACGGAATACCTTCAAGACCAATTTCTTCGGTCGCGTTTTGAAGTAGCATCGATGGAGGTTGATTTCATGACTTACGCAGAGTTCTTTGAGGGGTTAGAAGTCGAGTTTGTAAAATCCCTGTGGGCTGAACTTTCCATCCTTGGGGCCGAGCGTCTGATGTTACCGGTGGGCTCCTTGGACTATGAGAACGAGATAAGGAGGAGGGTCCAGGAGAGAAGTTGGAGCCCCCAGCTTGTCGAGACAGCAATCGGCGTAGTGAAGCGATACAAAATCTATCTGGCCCAGCACCTCCAACTTGGCTTGCCGAACGGGAAGAACGCGAACGAACTTCAATTGGGAAGCTTGGGTGAGCTGCTTGCATACCTAGTGGCGAGTGACATTGAAAAGCACGATTGCCTTTATCACAAGCTCGTTCCTGATACGCCTAATGCCGCGAGGCATGGGGTCGATCTTCTTACCGTGAAGTTCGGGACCTCGACGGAGAAGGACGAGGTGCATTGGTGGGAGGCCAAGGGCACAATTGACTCCTTTGGGACCCAAAGAGATAGAGTGATTAGTTGGTTCAATGAGGGAATATGGACGAGACTAAGTACCACGATTGAAGCCGCCAAGAAGGAATGGATTCTCAGGTACGAACGCGAAACTTGGAAAAGGGCAGTCGTTGCTTTAAGCAAGTTCATGTTGCAAGCCTGCAAGTACCGTTTTGTCGGAATTATGGTCTTTGATAAGAGCAAAATGCCGTCCGATTCTATGCTCGAACGCTTCGGAGAAATCCATGGTCCGAGCGGCGACAAGGAAGTGGTGCTTTTCCCTCTGGCGAACATAGAACAGGTTGCGAAGGAGCTTCACGAGATAAGATGGTAGACCTAAAGGATCAGGCAGTGTTCAAGGGAATCATAAGCGCGGCAGGCGAATTCCTTACCAAGGCGGAAGCAGAGGACTTGCCGCAGCTAATCAGGTCATTACAACAAATCCAAATTTCGAGGGCACTCGAACTGGATCCAGAATTAGATCAAGATGCGCGAATAGAACGAACTGCGAAGATTGCCGTCGTGCTGGAAAGCGAGCTCTTTCTCGAGAGTCGAACAACCAATGAGGTTTCGAGAGACGTTACCCTTTCCTACGGAGTAGTGGGCACAGCTTTCGAATACGTTGCGCGCCTAATTGACCGCACTGACCGCTCGAGCTTCGATTACTGGTTACGTGCCAGTCTCTGTTATGGAATTGCTCAGGAAGACGCGAACTCGCGGTTCGCTGCGAGGAAAGCTTTTGAATTTAGCAATCCTGTTGACGGTGACCCTCTAAGGGAAACGATGGCCATTATACTGAGCTTTCTTTCTAGAGAGATGGAAGTCGTCGTAGAAAGATCAACGAGTTTTAAGGAAAGCTTGCTCAAGAGAATCTTTCCGGTCTCGACAGAATCGTCAGAGCAGAACCACCTCCGAACAATGGGCATTGTCAATCTTTTGGAATCTCTCAAGCTTGTCTCGCTGTTTTTGCGCGAGGGTCGGGTTCTGCCCGAAAGGACGTCGAAAGACCATCTTGACCGTGCCGAGAGTCTTTTCCACCAGTCTGGCGACAGTTATGCCGAATGGCTCACATCAAGACTCGGCATTGTTCAGACCAGACTTGTAGCGAGGTCGGTCTGGACATTGCGTGAAGTCCTTCCCGAAGCATACCTACGAACCCTGACCTGTAGTCTAAAGGAACCAATCGTGGAATTGTGGACGAGCCAAGTAGACGCGACGAAGAAGATGTTCGAAGCAGGCGCTACACGTCATGCCGTTCTCGTAATGCCTACGAGCGCCGGCAAGACCTTGATGGCGAGCATGTTGCTTGCTAAGGAGCTCTATCAGAAGAGTGGAACTGGATTCTACGTTGCTCCATCGCGAGCCCTTGTAGGCGAGGTCGAGGCGAAGTTAGCTACTCACCTCGATGAAGTAGGAATTGAGGTTGGAACGATTCCAGGTGGATACGAGCATGTTCCCGCTCTCGACAACCTGATGGAACAAAGCAAGAGAGTATTCGTCTTGACACCGGAAAAGCTTGACTTGCTTTGTAGGCTCAATAACTCAAGGGTGCAAGACTCAAGGGTGTTTGTCTTTGACGAATCTCAACTGGTGGAAGAAGAAGGACGGGGTCTGAGGTACGAGCTACTTGTCAGCAAGATAATGTCTCAGTACGGTGCAAACGCCAGAATTATCGTGATGAGCGCCACTTTGCCAGAGTCTAACATGGACGAGTTTGTCAAGTGGATTGGCGGCAGGAGGGCGGATTGTGCAAGCATACTTACCCAATGGAAACCCACGCGCTTGATGGAGGGAGTCTTCTTCCGCATGAAGAAAACGGATTATCGTGGAGACGTAAATTATCTCAAGGCTTTTACGCTAAGAAGCGTTCTTCCTCCGCAAAAACTGAAGATTTGGGAAGATACCGTCAAACTGGCCTGGAAATATAAGAAATATCTTGGTCCAGTGCTTATCTTTTGCCGGAACCGCGGTGACGCTGAAAGGACAGCCATCCAACTCCTTGAGATTGCAAGGAAGTACCCAGCTCCAGAGGACGACATTCTCAAACACGATGTTGAATACGTCTCGAATATCCTAGGAAAGGACTTCCCTCTCGTGAAGACTCTGAGGTATGGAATCGCCTATCATCATGCCGCTCTGCCTACACCTGTCAGACATGTTGTGGAAAGGTTAGCCCGTGATGAGAAGCTGTCGCTGGTCGCATCAACTAGCACGCTTCTGGAAGGCGTCAATCTGAGCGTCAAGACCGTCATTATCAGTAGCGGATATGCCGGTGATAGCAGGATGAGCGGCGCTGATTTCGAGAATCTAGCCGGACGTGCGGGGCGAGCGCTTCGCGATACGGAAGGTCACGTGATTCTAACTGGAGACTCTTTCGTTCAAGACTTCGAACGAAGACATCAAAACCGAATTCAATCTCGGTTCTTCCAGTACTTGGACGTGACAGGATCTGAGGAGGACTTCAGTAACGATACGGCCGCGGTCGAAGCAGAGTTATTGGTCAGGCTCTATCACAAGCAACTTTCTCTTGGCCGCCTCACCGAAGATGTGAGGAGACTGATGGACTCTACTCTCTTTTCCAAACAAGCAACAAGACAACTAGTAGACAAGGCAGAGACAAAGGTCTCTACACGTGCGCGTTTCATAATAAATCAAAAGCCACCTAATGAGGAAATATTGAGAGTCTTTGCTGAGACAGGCCTTGGAATCCAGTACTGCGCCCGCCTAGAAGAAAGCGCAAGAGCTATGGCCAAAATAGGTGACCTTCGCTTCAGAATCGGTTCCGAACCGAATTGGACCGTAATTAGTAGAGCTGTTGAAGCGTGTTTACTTCCCAGCGAACGGCTCTCGCCACGTGCAAGAAAGACCGTCGGCAACCAAGTAATAGCCGTCCAGAAGTGGTTGTCCGGTCAATCTTTCCTCGACATTGCATCCGAGATTGCAAAGCCAACGACTCCTGAAGCGCTCATGCATATTTCGCATTACTTCTACTTGTACGTTGGGGATGATGTCTCTTGGGCATGCGCCGCATTTGTCCGGCTACTGAAAGAACATGTTCCAGCTCGCAAGTTGGATTCCGAATGGGAGCTTCTCCCCTCCTATCTCAGATGGGGTGTGATTTCGCCAAGCGGGCTCCTTTTGGCTTTGGCCGGGATGGACGACCGAGATTCGATAAGCTCGGTCACTGCCGCAGCGCCCGTCACCATAAATGATTCAGGAGGGTGGATTAGGCAAATCAGTTGGGTATTATCAGTTGATTCGAGCATACAAGCTCAGATTGGCAGAGTTCAGAATGAGCTACTGAGCAAAGTCGGTCCGTTTAGCCTGCCTGCAACCGGTCAAGGAGCCTTCGAAGGTGTCGTCGAGGTAGAATCCGACGGACGGCTAAGTAATGAAGGAAGGACGGTCGGGACAGTATCGATGGAATTCATGCCTTTGCTTTCAAGATTGAAAGGACGAGCGCGTTTCCAGCTTACTATTCGCGCTGATCAGATCCTTCTAACCGTGACTCCATTGATTCCAGAAAACGCTTGAGCTTCAAGAATTCTAGCTTGTATGTTTGCTCGTTTAGCTTTCCTTTCCCTCCTCCCCTAATCACGAAGGCAGGATGGTGAAGCGGAAAGACCACGTATTTTCCCTTCCTTTTTGGAAGCGCGTAGTCGATGTTCTTCAATCGCTGGCCCAAGAACGCTTCCGTTGCGCGACGACCCAGAGTTGCTATAACTTTGGGCTGAAGGATTGAAAGTTCACTCCGAAGGAATCCGGAGCAATTTTCAATTTCCTCCTCCGTCGGCGACCTATTCTTTCCGCTCCTCCCTCGAGGATTACAACGTGCCAGGTTCGTTATGTATGCACCTTTGAGTCTGGGAATTACGGCACCAGGCTTGCTATCCGAAAGTCCTATTTCTCCTAGCATCTTTTGCAATAAGGTGCCACTCCTGTCGCCAGTAAAAGGAATTCCATACTTATCAGCTCCGAGCCTTCCTGGAGCTTCGCCAACGAACATGACACTAGGGCTCAAAGAACCAAACCCGCAGACCGGCAGAGTCCTACTTCTTTCCAGCTCAGCACACTTGCGGCAGGCAAGGACATCCCTAGCGAGTGTTCTAAGTTGCAGGCTTTGCGCTGACTCTTCACTCGAGTCTTTGTGATAGAAGTCAAGCCTCTCCTCAAGAACCTCTCTACGAGCTTGCATTCTCTCGCTTAAGACCGGCGAAGAAGATATAAGGCTTGGCCTAGATTTTCGTGTTGGCGAATCGCCCAGTATGATTTCGTTGCATGAACTCCAGCTTCAACAACGGAATCACGATGAAAGATATCACCGGGACATATACTACTTGGACGTAAGGGGAAGACTAAAGCACACATCTTCGCATTTGGGGAAGTATTCCGCGAGAATCGCCCGGTTGATTAGAGAATCAGAACAAGGAAGGACTTTTGAAATTCCCGCCTTGCAACGCACATTGGTGGACTCGATGCTCATGATGTTGAATGCTGCGGAATTGTTCAACATGGATCTAGGATTAGTTGCACGCCAGAAGTTCAATGTTGGGGGTAGCAAACTGGGAATAAACGAGCTCGGACGGCTCCTGCGGCCAGAACTCAAGACCCAGTATGCGTGGCTCAGTGAGAGGGATCCAAGAAAGTCTGCCATAGGATTGCTCCTTGATTACACGGATAGGGCCGGGGTAATCCACAAGGCCTGCGATTCCATCGATCACTTCGAAAGTATCTCGAGGGAGGCGGTTATGGACTCGATTTTTGACGAATTCGTCATTGTATTATTAGCGGGTCTTGCGACGGACATAAACTATGAAAAGAGTGTTCCCGATAGGTGGCGGGAGATAGAACGAGCTAGGGTGCTTTGATGAGATGGACGGCCATGAATTGACGATGCCTCCCAAGGTGGACAGGACAAGACTTGTATGAGGATGGGGTGAGGACATGACAGTTTTATCAGAATACACTCTGTTGAGAAGACTCTGTGAGGCTGACGTAGCCCTATACAATGCCAATTCACTTCCCCCAGAACTAGAGGCATGTATTAAAAAAATCAGCCTCATAAATGCGAACCCAACATCCGAGTCCCTGAAGGACTTGAGAGCTCTGGCGACAGTTTATTTTGGTTCAGTTCATGATAGGGAGAAACCGAATCGGATTGAGAGTATTGCTACCCTATTGAGGGACGGCCGACCTCATCAAGGTCCAATCTTCGACGACCCAGACATGAATCTGCTTAGAGGCATGACCTATGACCTTAGGGTTGGCAATGAAGCATACTTGAGTTCCAAGAAGACGCCGACTCGTCTCGATCTCGACGAGTCACAAGTACTCGTTATAGATCCGGGAGACTTCGCCATCATTATCACGCACGAATACTTGTACATACCAGCTGATCTCATGTCGTTCATATCTGTGAGAATGAAGTATAAGAGCCAAGGACTCATTAGTGTATCCGGCTTTCATGTCGATCCCGGCTTTTACGGTAGAATTGTTTTCGCGGTTTACAACGCGGGAGCTAGACCAGTAGTTCTGAAACGCAAGGATCCTTGTTTCATGATTCTCTTCGAGGAAATCGACAAGCAAGCGTTGCCCCCTTCTTCTCCCAGTCGATACAACGGACAAACTAGCATCAGCGCCGACCTCATAGCTCCTCTTCAGGGAGAGACGGTTTCGTTGCACAGGCTAGCGCTCAAGGTGCAACGCCTTGAAGACCGCTACAAGGACATATTGCTGACGGTTGTTGTTGGCGTGATTTTCGCTGTTATTGCCGCCTTTCTGGGGAGCTATTTTGCGGCTGGAGGCCATTGAAGTCGTGATGCGCTTTTGAACCAGAATGGGAACGGCTCTCTGAGAGAGCTAGTTCTAGACATAACTAACAAATGCCCAATGCGCTGTGTTTACTGTTCAGCTAACGCTTCACCAGACTCATCTTCTTTCATTGAGTATGACAAGGTAGTCGTGTTGCTGCGGGACGCTATTTCTATTGGCTGTGAGAGGCTTACTCTGACAGGCGGCGAGCCACTGTTGCATCGCGATTTGCCAAACATGATTCGGGAAGCGAAGAAACTTGGGATTAGAGAAGCACGCGTCTTCTCGTCAAGCCTGGTTATTTGTGATGGAAACCCAAGATCGGTTTCAGATGAACTCATCAATGAATTGGTCGAAGCCGGACTCGACGCGATTGTATTCAACCTACAAGGTGGCCGAACTACTCACGAGAAAGCCAGCAAAACCCCCGGGTCTTTCGACTCGGTGATATCGTCAGCGAGACGGTTCAAAGAGAGAGGCGTGTTTGTCGGTTTCCACTATGTTCCAATGAAGGAAAACTTCACGGAACTAGAATTAATCGTCTCCCTGGCCAACTCAATCGGCGTCGATGAAGTTGGCGTCCTAATGTTTGTGCCTCAGGGAAGAGGTCTGGTGAATAGAAGCGAGATTGAATTAGACAAAGAAGAATTTGAAGAGTTCCTACGCAATATCTCATCTCTTAAGTCGAGATATGAAACGCCCAAGCTACGATTTGGTTGTCCATTCAATGGCTTACGAGCATTTACTGGAAGCCAACCAAAAGTATGCAGTGCAGCAGGACCGATGGTCCACATTCTAATCAATGGTCAGGCGGCCCCATGTTCGGCCTTCAAATGGGATAGAGAACTGCAAGGAGGCAACGTCTATGAGGAGTCGCTGAACATGATAATGCTCAACGGATTTGGTCGATTCCGTGAACTTCGGGAAGAACTGGGCGCTAAACGTCGCTGTACCGCACAGCTTGTACGAAATAGCTCCCGCAAGCAGTGATTGGCATACTTCAACTCGGTTCCCGTCTAGGGAGTTCAACTTGGCTTGTTCTTTGCTTGTCCTTTTGAAACTCGAAAATCGCGACAAATTTCACTAAACGGCGCAAATTCACCCCTGGCATCTCAGCGGGGCTTGTTCGATCTACGGGCGACGCTCGTCGCTAGCAATATGGTCCTGCGCGACTGTCCTAGTCTTTCTAGACGAGCGAAAATCGCGTCAATGCCAGACGTAAGAAGCAAGGCTGACGCCGAACCCGATCCCAGTCAGCATTCCTCCCATAACGCCGGTGATTGGGTTTCTCCTGGTTATGGTGAAAGTGGCTCCCATTGCCATTAGGACGAGACCAACTCCTGCCAGTGTGTTGGTCGCGAACGAACTTTGGTCGCGGGCGAGGATGAGACCGAATACGACGCCTCCCATGTTGGACATTGCAACACGGCCGTAGCCATACATTGCCTGTTTTCGAATGCAGAGGAATCTTATGAAGTTATCTTCCACGACTGGACTGGTTCGCTCCTTTCTGCGGGACGCACTCCAAATTCTTTGAGGTGAAGACCGGCGCGTCTGGCACTACAATTTATGGGCGAGTGGAGCATAAATATCGAGCCATCCAAGTATATCTAATGAACAAGAGTGCGGAACGGGAAGGGTTCCGGACCCACTCAGAGTCTGGCCAGGGACTCGCCCCTTGCAAGGGGCGGAACCCCCCCGGTCCGAGTCCGCACTGCTAAGACGACCAAAACCTTCGAAACCGTTGGCGCATTTATACGACAGCTCGATGATATACATCGCATGATCAACCGCGGACTGCCGGAAAAAACACTAGACGCCCATTAAACGGTACGTGTACCAGACTAGGGTTAACACAGGGGTAGAGTGAGAAGGTATTGCATGGCAGCTCGAATTGATTCTCTTAGTCTGACCATCTTCTTCTACGACATTAGTAATCCTCCCTCAAAGAGCAATAATGCCATTGTGAATTTAGCTCTCGCATCCACAAACGTAGTGAACCTGTCGAAGATGGTGGTTGGCCCGCCAACTCGAGGTAAGCTAATCATCGAAGATCCGCGCTCGTTCGGAATGCTAGGATTCAATGCAACTGAATACGAATATGCAATTCGAGATATATTGCTGTCCGCTAACCTGGTCTTAACTCACGCTGTAATTTCTGATGTTGAGAAAACTTTCAGAGAATATGAAGTGAAATTCACCAATCCCCCTGTCTTGGTGAACTCCGATGGAACTGAGACTCTTACCAAGCTAAAACCTACAAGGTTGACATTGGTTGTGACCGGACACGTTGACGAAACACTGGACGTGGATCTTCTGGTGAGCATCTACAATCTCGTTTCTCGGTTCAGGCAACATGCACTGCAGAATTCTTCGAGGTTAGAAGTAGTTTCAATAACCAATTCTCTCAATCAGTTCGACTCCGCTATGCGTGCAGGTGACAAAGTTACAATCTTCAAGAATCTGTTCAATAGCCTGGAACTGGCCACGAACTCGAACATTGCTGAGAAAAAAGGACCAGATTTCGACACGGAGGTAGTATCTCTTGTAGCCTCTCTTAATCCTGGATTAACACCGTCGATGATTGAGCAGTGGCGTGAGACTTACAACAGAGTGAAACACACACCTCAATCGCCGGCAGATGTAGCCAGCTATGTAGAGGGGCAACGACAATTAGGGATGCACCTTGAGCCACTGAGGCGGACTTGCGCGAAGATCCTCGTTGATAAGATGAAGGTTATCTGAAGTTTTCCAAAGCAAAGTACCCCAAATCTCTGCGTCGACTGCTGTGGAAGGGATGCCTTGTGCAAAGTTATATTCGGGATTTGAATGAACGACAGTGCGTCAAGCCAATGATTAGCTGCAGTCTTACAAATGTGAAGGATGAGAAAGTTCTGGACGCCTTGCTGAATCATTTGTCAAAACAATACGAAGTAAAGGCCAGATACATTAGGCCTCGGTTTGTTGGAAGCTACGAAGTAACACTGGACGGCAAAAATGAAAGGGCATTTGAATTGGATTTAGCTTCGTTTGCTTCGCAAGTTGGTTGGCGAGTCGAACACTAATTTTGCATGTCTGTCTTTCTAGATTTGGGTAGGAATCGCGAGTTCAAATCTTGCTTTGTGTTTCTACGGCACAGCATAATGCGCGCCACGCGTTTTTGCATTCACGCCGGCGGTATCCGACGAATCCCTAGGGAGCCATGTCGTTGACATTCTAGCGGAGGTGAAGCACAACCCGTCGCAGTGGCCGGCCTCCCTTGGATTGGAACCTCGGCTTCCTTGGCGCATTTATACTCAGGCGGCATGACACAATCGGCATGAACCAAGAGGACCTCGCTGAAAAAGCGTTAGAACACCCTCCAGGGGGTGGTTCTACCAGACTAGACGACCGCCCGCCTTCGAAAAGCCCCTGACTTGGCTAGCTTGAACTCGAAACTTGCGACAAGTTTCACCAAGGCCCGCAAATCGGCTCTCGCTATGCTGTGGGAATTTCGAATCCGCTTCCTGCAGCGGAAAGGCGATGTATACCCTCCAGTCCACCAAATCTCAACTATTCTGAATGTCAGCGCAGCTTGCAGATCTCG
>Ga0335078_10003214_pt1 | contig 24377 bp, 24 predicted proteins | sample Lox_Sample_32_FD_206711 | JGI IMG/M metagenome (GOLD analysis project Ga0335078, IMG submission 206711) | Soil microbial communities from Loxahatchee National Wildlife Refuge, Florida, United States - Lox_Sample_3.2 | ecosystem: Environmental > Terrestrial > Soil > Wetlands | place: USA... | reverse complement strand
CAACGAGACAACACTGAACAGATTCATCGCGGCTGTAAATGAACACCCGAAAAGCCTCACCAGCCTCAATGAGGTGATGGCTACCTTCGCACCAAATGCAAGAGTCGGCATAACGCATTACGGCCCGCAGTTTGTCGGCTTTGGCGAGGTTCAAAGGTTGTTTCGTCAGCTTTTCTTTTCGTTTCCGGACCTGACATTTACCGAGCAACCAAACAACAAGCGGCTGTTTTCAGCCGATGAGACGACGATCGGTACTCAGGTGATTCTTGCCGGATCGCACAAGGGTGTTTGGTTCGCAAAAGGAACTCCGTATTATTCGCCGCCGCTCTCGAACATCGCTCCTGACGCGACGCGGATGATGCACTTGGATGCCTGCGCGGTATTCATTTTTGACAACAAGAAAATCTACCAGCTGGCGATCTATTTCGATCGCTACCTTATGGCGCAACACCTGGCGCCGGTTTCCGAGCCTTAAGCCCGAGACTAGTTTGCTAGGTCCGCGAGCGCTGCCTCAACCCGTGCGAGGATTGGGGTGTGTCCGAATTGCGAAAGGATTCGCTTTGCTTCAGCCAGATGCCGGACGGCGCGGGCGCTTTGTCTCCGGCCTTTGTAAAGCAGGCCGAGGATCATCTCGGCGCGACCGATGTGATGGCCATTGAGATCGAATTGAGGGTTGTTCCGGACCTGAGATACGAGCGACTCAACCGAAGCAGGCCCAACCAACAGAATTTTGATCAAGATCGGAATATTTTTCAGAAGCAGGCTCAACGCAGGCTTATCCTTCGGGAACATGACCTCAAGATATAGCTCGCAAAGAAACAGCTTTGCCCAATCTTCCGCGACGCGCCACCCATCGCGATGCGCCGTCGCGATGACGCTTTCAATGATGCGAATTCCCTTTCCTATTTTGCCGTTTAGTACCGCCAGAACGCCAAATGCCGGATCCAACAAAAGCAGCTCATAACGCCAATTCAGCTCCGTTAACTGCCGCCGTATGTCGGATAATACGAGCTGTCCTTCCTCCGATCTCCGTAGCAAGGCGAGAGCTGATCCTTTCACGCCCAGGGCATTCATCCGCTCCTGCGGCGTGTACGCGATTTGCAGGCATTCCTCGGCGCAGTTGAGCGCTGTTCCATAATCGTCGCTGGTGAGAGCGATCCAGCCAAGGATTCCCATCCCCATTCCCCGCGGACGAGGGTCATTGAGGTGGCGCCCGATTGCGCTCATCTCCTCCGCGATCTCCCGCGCAGCGCGCATTCTTCCGCGGCCGATTTCATCGATGGCGGCGACCCAGCGAACTACGCTGCGAATATACGCGTCTTCCGTTTTCGAGGCTGTCTTGAAGGCAATTCGGACAAGTGACTCTTGGTCTTCCGGTGAGTTGGGTTTGACCGCCGACGACAGGAGTATCTGGCTTGAAAAAGCATATGCCCTCGATCGGTCATCCCCGAGTCGCTCCGCCATTCGGGTGATGTTCGCCTGTTCCGCAAGAGCGGTCTGGAACCTGTTCATAAAGCAGAGGGCGAACACCTTCTGATGCACAATCAAAACCGTTTGGATGCTGTCGCCCAGGCTGTTCAGCCGCGCGGCGAACCGGTCGGCTATGTCGACGACATTCTTCACTTTGCCTAATGCGTTTTGCAGCAAGGTAAAATCCACGAGCACATTCGCGATCTGTTGATCGCTGGCGCACCGCTCGTCTGCCTCAACGAGTGCAATCGCGGCCGAAAAGTGGGCTTCAGCTTCCTCAAGCGAATAGACGCTGAGGCTTCGGCTGCCGGCCATGGCAAGGTAGGTGAAGGCTTTGCGGGCGTTGTCGGTCTGGCTGTAATGATGCGCGAGGGATTCGGCCACTTCGATCAAACGGTTGCCACTGCGGCGCTCGATTTCCCGGGCGATTCTGGAATGCAGCGCCGTACGCGCTTCGGTGAGCAGGCTTTGATAGAGCGCGTCCCTGACCAGCGCATGCTTGAACGAATATTCGCTCGACTTGCCTTCGCTACGGACCAGATCGAGCGTCTGCATAGCCGTGAGCCGTGTGTCGATTTCCTCGGCATCATCGATCACGGCGGCCAGCAATTCCCTGTCGAACAGCCTTCCGATCACCGAGGCCGCTTGCAACAGAGCACGGTCCTTTGGCTCAAGGCGGTCTACGCGAGCAGTCAATAAACTTTGCACACTGCCCGGCACGGCTGCCGCCACCGCGTTCGAGTCGAACTGAACTTCGCCGGCCGTCGTGCGCAGCACGCCACGCTCGGTGAGGAAGCTCAGGATCTCCTCGGCAAAGAGCGGATTACCCTCGGCCTTCTCCGCTACCTGGCGCACCAGCGTCTCAGGCAGGATATCCGCCCCGAGCCGCGCCTGGACCAGGCGACGGATTTCGCCCGCCGGAAGCGGGTCCAACGGCAGTTTGGTTACTACCGTTCGCTTGAGCCACGGCGGCAAGTGTTCCGGCCGGCGCGTGTAGAGGAGCAAAAGTGGGAGTTTGTCTTCGTTGCTGATGACGTGGTCAAGTAACCCTTCAGAGACGCTGTCGATCCAATGCAAATCTTCGATCACCAAAATGACCGGCGTCAGGCGGCAGCGTGCTTCAAGCAATTGCTGCGAAAGCTCGCGTGTGCGGAGGCCAATCAGGGCCCCGTCGAGACCCGCCAACGCGTCATCCGGAATTTTGAGACCGAGCAGATGAAGCAGCAGAGCGAGGTTGCGCACTGAGTTGAGACCGAGCGCCGTCAATCCCGTGTCGAGTTTTTGCGCGACGTCTCCTTCTGCATCGCTGGCGCTAATTCGAAATGAGCCTCGCAAGACTTCGATGATCGGAAGAAACGCAGTTTGTTGGCCGTCGGGTGAGCAACTCCCTGACAGGACAAAGGCACGGTCCTTGCCGATCCGTTGGCGGAACTCGTGCAGCAGACGCGACTTGCCCATTCCCGGCTCTGCCGTCAGGTCAATGACACGAAGTTGGGAGCGCGCCTCGGCCAGCGCGCTCTCCAGCACGTCCAGTTCGCGTTCACGTCCGACAAAGGCGCTAAGGCCCCGCGTTACTGCAGCCTCAAAGCGAGTCGCTCCATGGCGAATGGCATCGAGCCGATAGGCCTTTTGCGGTCCAGACTTGCCTTTGATTGAATGTTCGCCCGCCGGGCTCGTCTCGACCATTCCCTGCACCAAGCGGTACATGGCTTCGCTCATGAAAACCGAATTTGGATCTGCCAAGGTTTGTAAGCGGTCGGCAAAATTGACGGTATCGCCGAGAACCGTGACACCGGCATCTGCGCCGCCCTGGACCTGTCCGACCACGGCGGCTCCGGTGTTGAGGCCGATCCGCAATTGCGGCCGCACGCCGTGTTTGACCTCGAGATCGGCTCCGGTCGCCTCCAGCCGCTGCATGATGGACAGAGCAGCGCGACACGCCCGCAGAGGCGCGTCCTCAAAGGCTAGTGGCGCGCCGAAGACCGCCATGATGCCGTCGCCGGTAAAGCCTTGGACAACGCCGCCCTGCTCGTGCACTGCTTCAGCCATGAGCTTTGACAAGCTGCGCATCAGCGTGAAGGCCGCTTCCTCTCCATGGCGCTCCGAGAAACCTGTGAAGCCCACCATGTCGGCGAAGAGGATGGTGACCTGTCTGCGCTCGGCCTCCAAGTAGTCCTCCAAACAGAAAAAACAAACTAGGGTAGCATACGGCCACGGGGACAAGGCAAAGCGCCATGGCTCGCAATCAGCACTTTTCGGACGTGGCGCGAGGTCCGACCTGAGTCCAATGCCCTACACGACGGACATAATGCCGGCGGCTACCGCTTCGATTTATGACGACGCGGCTTAAAAAACTGGCAATCTCGTGGTCCCAATTCTCAGAAGCGGGCTAGGATAGCCAATCCAGATGAACAAGGCCACGTGCTTCCCGGCGAGCCATCGGTTACAAATACCCGGTGCCTGCTTCTGCGGCGAAGCGGGCCGGCTCGCCTTCCCAGACGATGCGCGCGTGTTCAAGAACGTAGACGCGGTCGGCGTGGGGCAGCGCGAAGGTCACGTTCTGCTCGCCAAGAAGCAGCGTGATGTCGGTGGTCTGTCGCAAGCTTGCGAGCGCCCTGGAAAGCTGTTCGAGGATGACGGGGGCCAAGCCCAGCGTCGGCTCGTCGAGGATCAAAAGCTTCGGCTGCATCATCAGCGCCCGCGCGATGGTCAGCATTTGTTGCTCGCCGCCGGACAGAGTGCCGGCCGCCTGCTTTTGGCGCTCGCGCAGGATCGGAAACAGTTCGAACAGCCAGCCGATCTGCGTTTCGCTCTCTCCGGCCGGCAAATGCTGGCCGCCGAGATCGAGGTTCTCGCGCACCGTCATGTCGGTGAACAGCTCGCGGCCTTCCGGGCATTGCACGATGCCGCCGCGTGCGATCGCAGCGGCGCTCGCGGCGCGGAGTGAAGTGCCTTCGCGACGGATGTCGCCGGCATAGGGGACGAGGCCGGAGATGGCGTTGAACAGCGTGGTCTTGCCGGCGCCATTGAGCCCGACAACTGACACGAATTCGCCGGCGTGGACATGGATCGACACGTCCTGCAGCGCTTGCGCCTTGCCGTAGAGGACGTTGAGCTTGTCGACGGCGAGAAACGGTGTCGCGGCATCGCGGAACGAGGATTCCGGCCGCGCCGCGGTCTCGATGCTGCCGCCGAGATAGACCCGCCGCACTTTTTCGTCGCGCATGACCTCTTCGGCGCTGCCTTCGGCGATCCGCTCGCCGATATACATGGCGATGACGCGGTCGACGAGGCGGGAGACGCTCTTCACATTGTGATCGACGAGCAGGACGGCGCGGCCGTCGTCGCGCAGCTCGCAGATCAGATCGGAAAATGCTTCCGTTTCTGTCGCGGTGAGGCCGGCGAACGGCTCATCGATCAGCAGAACCTGCGGGTCGCGCGCGATCGCCTTGGCGATTTCGATCTTGCGCAAATCGGCGAACGGCAGCGTGCCCGGGCGGCGGTCGAGCACGGCGCCCAGGCCGACGCGGGTCGCGATGGCGCGCGCCCGCGCGTCGGTCTGCGGATCGGCAAACAGATAGGTGAGCCTGTCGGGCATGAGCGCGAGCTTGACGTTTTCCAGCACCGTCTGCCGGTGCAGCGGGCGTGAATGCTGGAAGACAATGCCGACGCCGCGCCGCGCGATCTTGTGCGACGGCCAGCCCGCAACATCGGTGCCGTCGATGCGAACCGAGCCCGCATCAGGGCGCTCGATCCCCATGATGAGCTTCATCACCGTCGATTTGCCGGAGCCGTTCGGGCCGATCAGGCCGAGGATTTTGCCGGCATGGACGTTGAGTGCCATGTCCTTGACGGCGACCAGGCCGCCATAGCGCTTGGTGAGGCCGCGAACGTCGAGAAGCGCGCCGGCTGTCTGGGTCACGCGCTTTCCTTCGTGCGCGTCAGCAGGCCGAAGAAGCCGGCCGGGAACGCCAGCACCACCACAAGCGCCATTGCAAAGACGATGAAGTTCGACAGGTCGCCGAGCGGGCGCAAGAGTTCGCTCATGGCGATCAGAAAGATCGCACCGAGCACCGCGCCGAGGATGGTCCGCCGGCCGCCGATCACCGCGGCGATGATGATCTGGACCCCGACGGTGATGTCGACCAGCGTCGTAACCGAAGCGGTGCCGAGATAAAACACCAGGAGCGCGCCGGCGAGGCCGGAGAAGAAGGCGCTGATGATGAAGGCCGCGAGCTTGTGCTTGACGACATTGAAGCCGAGTGCGCCGGCCTGCACGGCGTCTTGGCCGCTCGCCTGCAGGATCAGCCCGACCGGCGAGCGCGACAACGCGAACAGGATCGCGCCGCTCACGGCCATGAACCAGAGCGCAATCTCGTAATTGACCCGGTCGCTGATCGAGATCACGTCGGGCACGGTGAGGCCGATTTCACCCCCGGTCAGGCTGGCGGCGACGACGATGAAATTCTGCAGCATCAGCACGGCGACGAGCGTGGTCAGCCCGAAATAGGGGCCACGCACGCGGAGCGCCGGCAGCGCCAGCACCACGCCGCCGAGCACGGCCGCAAACGCGCCGGCGACGAGGCAAAGCCAGATCGGCGGCTGGTAGAGACTGTCGAGAATGCCTGCGGTGTAGCCGCCGACCCCGATCAGAAAGGTTGGGCCGAAATTCACCTCGCCGGCAAAGCCGAACAGCAGGTCCCAGGCCATCGCGAACACGCCGAAATAATAGGCGACGGTGAGGAGACCAAGAATGTAGCCGGAGACGCCAAGCGGCAAAAACGAGGCGAGCACCACAACGCCGAGGGAAATCAAAAGTACGTGGGCAGTGGAGAGTGAACGCATCTAGCGTCGCCCCAACAGTCCGCGCGGGCGGACATACATCACCGCCACCAGCAAGAGCAGCGCCGGGATGGTGCGATAGGCCGGCGAGATCAGGTAGGCGGTGATGGTTTCCAGATAGCCGACGACGTATGCCGCGATCAGCGCGCCCGAGACGCTGCCGAGACCGCCGAGCACGACAATCGCAAACGCGCTCGCCGTCAGCGGGCCGACGCTATAGGACGAGACGCCAAGAAACATGCCGAGGAGGACGCCGGCGATGCCGGCGAGGACACCGTAGATCGCCCAGATGGCGACGTAGACTTGCGACAGCTCGACGCCGAGCAGCGTCACACCACGCGGATTCATCGAAGCAGCCAGCAGCACTTTGCCGGCGCGGGTGCGATTGACCAGGAGCCACAGCAGCCCGATCGCGAGCCAGCAAACTATAGCGGTGAAAATCTCGTTGGCGGGGGTGCGCACGCCAACGATCGAGACAACGCCGGCCACGATCGGCGCCACAGTCTTGGCATTGTTGGTGTAGAGATAGGCGATCAGCTCCTGGATCATGATGCCCCACAGCAGCGTTGCAGTGAGGATAAAGATTTCTTTCTCCTCCTCACGGATTTTGCGCGAGGTCTGCAGCGGCCGCACCACGACAAAGTAGGTCACGAGCGAGGCAACAAATCCTGTCGCTACCCCGATTGCCGCACCCGTATAGGCTCCGACGTGCAGGTCGTTGCCGGCTGCCCAGGCGGCGACCACGGCCGTGACCATCAGCGCGCCGTGCGACAAATTGAGAACGCCGGAAACGCCGAAAATCAGTGCAAATCCGGTCGCGCCGAGCGCGTAAAGTGAGCTGATCGCAAAACCGTCGATCAGGATTTGCCAGAACAGCATCGGCCGCACCCAAACAATCTCCCGGTCCGCGGGCGCGGGCCGGGAGCAATCGCAACGACGGGCCGATCAGATGTCGTCAATTGGCCGCGCCGAGCTTGATAAAGCTTGGAAATTTCAGCTTGCCGTTGGCGACGTTTGCCGGCCAAAGATTCACCTGTTTGCCGTTCTGCCATTGCAGCATCAGGCCAGTGATGGTGCCCGCGCCGATCTTGAGCGCATGCGGATTGGGCGAGTCCTTGCCCTTGAACTGTACGCGGCCGATGGTGCCGACGAAATCGGTCTTCTCCAGCGCTTCCACGAGCTTGTCGGAAGTGCCCGTGCCCGCCTGTTTGAACGCGTCGGCAAGATAATAGACCTCGTCATAGGCGGTGTAGCCGCAATAGGATGGGAAATTGCCGAACCGCTTCTTGAACGCCGCAACGAACGGCAGCGTCTTCGGTGTGACCGCCACATCCGGTCCCGAGAACGCCTGATAGAGCACGCCCTCGACGGCGCCGTTGGTGTCCTGCCAGAAGCTCGAATTCGAGGCCTGCGAAGACACCCCGAACATCGGTATCGGCACTTCCTGCTGCTTCCACTGCACCGTCGGCTGCACGCCGACGTGCGAAATGCCGGTAATCATGACGTCGGGTTTCTCGCCCTCGATCTTGTTGTAAATCGGCGTAAAGTCGGTGGTATCCGGCGAAACGCGGATATGATCGAGCACCTTGAGCCCGATCCGCGGCAGGCATTTCAGGTATTCGGCATCGAGCGGCGTGGTCCAGGCGGCGTCCTCGCTGATCACCACCGCGCTTTTCATCTTCAGGTCCTTGATCAGAAGATCCTTGGCGGCGTCGCAGGTGGCGTCGGCGATGCTGGTCGAGGTCGAATAGCCGTGGAACGTATATTTGAGGCGATCGTAATCCTTGGCGATGTTTTGGGTGATGACGTCGGAGGCGGCGCCAGGCGTAATCATCACCGTCTTCAGCCGGCCGGTCCACGGCTCGAGCGCGAGCACGACTTCACTGACATAGCTCGCGATCACGGCGTTGACGTGATCTTCGTTCACGGCGCGCTGGAACGCCCGCACCGCTTCGGCAGCCGACGAGTGATCGTCGTAGGACACGATCTCGATCTTGCGCCCGTCGACCCCGCCCGCCGCGTTGATCTCGTCGGCAGCAAGCTGCGCGGCCAGCGGGATCGAGGAGCCGGCGACGGCTTGAGCTTCGGCGATCACGCCGATCTTGATCGGTCCGTTGGATTGCGCATGCCCAGGTGACACGAGTGCTGCCGCAGCAATCGTCAAACCTGCAACCAGCATCGGGATCTTGGGCCCGGACGCGATGCGTCTCCGATGGGTTTTCATTGCATTCCTCCCTTGGGATTTGCGCTCGCTGTCGCCTGACGAGAATTTGCCAGTCTATCTCAATGCCCCCACGCAGCAATCCCCGCGTGATGCGACCTTATGCTTAAGGCGCACGGTTCGCTGATGTGGCGCGTTATGCGCCCGGCCTTAGGATCGCGGGCGCTTGTAGGGCTCAAGCCAGGTTTTGGCGGCCTTCTCGCCCGCGGCGCGGGTCAAGGGGTCGAGACTGTTGACATAGTCGTCGAGCGGCAGGTCGGTTTCACCGTGCGCCTTTGATATCAGGTGCCACTTGACCGCTTCGGTCGGATTTTTCGGCGCGCCACGGCCGTCGGCGAGGATGCGCGCAAGCCGATCCTGCGCGATGGCGCTGCCGTGCAGCGCCGCCTTGCGGAACAAGGAAGCCGCCGCATCTTCGTTCTTGGCGACGCCGTCACCGTTAAACAGCGCGATGGCATACTCGACCTCGGCATCGATATTGTCGGCCAGCGCCGCTAATGCCCACAGCCGCGCCGCTTCGCGCGGGTCTTTGGCAACGCCGCGCCCCTGTTTGTAGAACGTGCCCAGCGCGTATTGCGCTTCCGGGCTGCCGGCGTCGGCCGCTTGGCGCAGCAGCTCGGCGGCGCGATGGAAATCCTGCGGAAACAATTGGCCTTCGACATAAAGCAGCGCGAGGTTGTAGGCGGCGAGCGGCTGGCCAAGCTTGGCTGCAGCCGTGAGCCACTTTACGGCCGCGTCGCGGTCACGCGGACCGGCGCGGCCACGCAATCGGAACATCGCCAGCGCAAACATCGCCTCGCGGTCGCCGCGCGCTGCTGCAAGCTGGTACCACTCGGCGGCTTTCTTGTCGTCCTGCGGCACGGCGAAGCCGCCGGCGTAGAGTTCGCCGAGCAGCGTCATCGCCTTCGGGTCGGCTTTCTGATCGACGCGCTTCGTTGCCAGCGCAAACGCGGTCAGAAAGAAGCCGCGCTGGTAGGCGCCATAAGCGAGATCGAGCTCCCGGCCGTTGTTGCCGGTACTTGCACTCGTGGGGCTCTGCGCAGGTTCCGCGCCATCCTTTTCTGCAGCGGATCTGCCGGCTTTTTCCTGCGCTTTGTGATGAGCACGCTCCGGCTTTGGCGGCGCTTCCGGCGTTTGCGCCGACGCCGGCCGGAGGCAGGCGAGCATCGCCACAATCACAAGCGCCGCGAAGCGCCTAAGTGCGTCGCCGATCATCGGCCCGCTCCGCTGCAGGCGCGACGAGGGCGGCGGTTGCCGTCCTGAGTGCTTCGGCCGGCCCGGTCGGCTGCGTCCATATCCAATCACCAGCGGCAACGAAATCCGCTCCGGCTTGCGCAAGCGGTGCGACCTCGTCGAGACTTGCGGCATAACCAACGCATGGCGGCTCGAACACTTCCGCCCACCATCCGACGCGCTCCAATATCGCTTCGAACGACGGGCGGCTACCTCGGCGATCAGGCTCGCCGAACATGACATAATCGGCGCCAGATTCGCCCGCGAGCATGGCATCATCACGGCTGCGCAAGCCGCCGGCGCCGGCGATGCGATCGGGCTTCAGCATGCCGACGGCAGCGGTCAGAGCCTCGGTACCGCCGAGATGCGCACCGTCGGCGCCGGCACGGACTGCGATCTCAGGAAGGCCGTCGAGCAGCAGTGCAATGTCGCGGCGCTGGACAATCGTCCCGATCGCCTTCGCGCGGTTGATCAGCGTCCGCTCGTCGCTGTCGTCAAGCCGAAGCAGCACGGCCGCGACGTCGCCGGCTTCCAGCACCGCATCAAGTTCGCGGGCAAACACTGCGGTGTCGCCGAGTTGCGGCGTCAGCAGATAGAGCCGCGGGCGATGCGCTGTCACGCTATCTGCCCCCGCATTGCGGGGGCGGATTCATCGTCACGCGGCTTTCCGTTCCAGATCGGCCTTCCATTGCCCGAGCGAGGCGAGGCCGTTCATCCGGGCACGATGGCCAAAGGCCCGTTGGGCGGCGGCGACGTTTTCCGACTTCCCCGCCCACGCCTTTTGCGGCGCCGCCTGCAAGGCACGGCCATAAGAGAACGTCACCCGCCAGGGCAACCGACCCATCTTGTTGATGGCGTCGAGATGCGCGGTTGCTTCCTCGTCGGTTTGGCCGCCGGACAGGAACGCGATCCCGGGAACCGCCGCCGGTACACAGGCCTTGAGGACGCGGAGCGTTTTTTCTGCGACTTCCTCGATCGACGCCTGCTTGGGCGATTTCTTGCCCGGCACCACCATATTGGGCTTGAGCACCATGCCTTCCAGTGGGACGCGCTGGTAGAACAGCTGCTCAAACACGGTGTTCAGGAGCCACTCGCTCACCATGGCGCAGCGATCGATGTCGTGGTCGCCGTCCATCAAGACCTCGGGCTCGACGATCGGCACGATGTCTTCTTCCTGGCACAGCGCGGCATAGCGTGCGAGCGCGTGCGCGTTTGCCAACAGGCAGCCGAAGCTCGGAATGCCGGGGCCGATATCGATCACCGCCCGCCATTTGGCGAACTTGGCGCCGAGGCCGCGATATTCCGCGAGCCGCTCGCGCAGCCCGTCGAGCCCCTCGGTAATGACCTCATTTGGACAGAACGGCAGCGGCTTGGTGCCCTTGTCTACTTTTATTCCGGGGAGCGTGCCGACCTGCTCGATGATTTTGACCACCGGTGTGCCGTCTTTGGCATTCTGCCGAATGGTCTCGTCGTAGAGAATGACGCCGGAGATGTGCTTGGACATCGCTTCTTTGCAGCGAAACAATATCTCCCGGTAATCGCGCCGGGTAATCGGCGTCGATTCAACGCCGATGGCGTCAAAGCGCTTTTTGATGGTGCCGCTCGATTCGTCTGCGGCCAGGATGCCACGCCCGGGGGCGACCATCGCCTCCGCAACCCGGTTCAGTTCAGCGAGGTTCATCGCACTCTCCTCAACTCAGCTGTCATGCTTGTGCTCATTATGCCTCATCTGCCGGGTGCTGCGGGAGCAGGCGATACCTTCAGCACCTCGACACCAGGAAGCGTCCTGCCCTCGAGCGATTCAAGAAACGCGCCGCCCGCGGTCGATACGTGAGTAAGGCGGCCGGTCACCCCGGCCTTGTTCAATGCCGCCACCGTATCGCCGCCGCCGGCAAAGCTGACAAGCTTGCCGGCCGCCGTCAGTTCCGCGACCGCTTCGGCCACTTCGATCGTGCCATTATCGAACGGCTCGACTTCAAATGCGCCGAACGGGCCGTTCCAGACCAGCGTCTTGACGCGAGCGAGCACCGAGACGACGTGCTCGACGCTGCGCGGGCCGATGTCGAGAATGATGTCGTTCGCTGCGACCTCATCCACCGGCACCACGCGCGACGGCGCATAGGCCGCCAACTTTTGCGCCACGACGACGTCGACCGGAAGCACAATCTCGCGGCCGAGCGATATGGCCTTGGCAAGAATATCGCGCGCCGTCGGGATCAGATCGTTTTCACAGAGCGATTGACCCACGGCTTTGCCTTGCGCCGCAAGAAAGGTGTTGGCCATGCCGCCGCCAATGATCAGCGCGTCGACTTTCTCCAGCAGATGACCAAGGAGATCGAGTTTGGTTGAAATCTTGGCGCCGCCGACAATCGCGGCAACCGGGTGCTGCGGCGTTTCAAACGCCTTGTTGAGCGCTTCGAGTTCGGCCTGCATGGCGCGCCCCGGATAGGCGATCAGCTTGGAAGCGGTAACGATCGAGGTGTTGGCGGCGTGCTTGCGGTGCGCTACCGAAAACGCCTCATCGACGAAGATATCGCCCAGAGCAGCAAGCTGCCTCGCAAATTCCTGGTCGTTGTTTTCTTCCTCGGGATGGAACCGGGTATTTTCCAAACAGACAATGTCGCCGTCCTTCATGGCGGCAATGGGCGCTTCCGCTTTCGGTCCTACGCAATCCTCCGCGAATGCTACCGGCCTTCCCAAAATGCGCGCAACTTCCGCGGCGACTGGGCGGAGCGAATCTTTCGGGTTGGGTCCCTTGGGCCTTCCGAAATGCGACAGCAGAATCACCTTGCCGCCCTTGTCGGCGATTTCGGTAATTGTCGGCACGATTTCCTCGATGCGGGTCGCATCCGCGACTTTGCCGTCCTGCATCGGCACGTTGAGATCGACGCGCACTAGAACGCGCTTGCCCTTTACGTCGGCGTTGTCGAGGCTGCGGAATGACATAAGGGACGAAGATTTGGCGAACGAAGACGTGTCTGTCGAAGATTTGGCAGACGAGGTCATTTCCGGCGATGACACAACAAATAAAGACATGGCCGGAGAACTCAGTTCAGTTTGCCCATTGCCACCGCGGTGTCGACCATGCGGTTGGAGAAGCCCCATTCGTTGTCGTACCAGGACATGACGCGCACCAGGGTGCCGTCCATGACCTTGGTCTGGTCCATATGGAACACCGAGGAGTGGGGATCGTGGTTGAAGTCGCTGGAGACGTTGGGCGCGTCGGTATAGCCGAGAATGCCCCTGAGCTGCTGCTCGGCCGCGCGCTTGATCGCTGTGTTGATTTCTTCTTTTGAAGTCGCGCGCTTGGCGACGAACTTGAAGTCGATCACCGAGACATTTGGCGTCGGCACCCGGATCGACACACCGTCAAGCCGGCCGGCCAACTCGGGCAGCACAAGACCGACCGCCTTTGCCGCGCCGGTTGAGGTCGGAATTAGGTTCAGCGCCGCCGCGCGGGCGCGATAGAGGTCCTTGTGTACCTGATCGAGTGTCGGCTGGTCGTTGGTGTAGGAGTGCACCGTGGTCATGAAGCCTTTGTCGATACCGACCGCGTCATTGAGCACCTTGACGACCGGCGCGAGACAGTTGGTCGTGCACGAAGCGTTGGAGACGACAGTGTGCGTCTTGGTCAGCTTGTCGTGGTTGACGCCGTAGACGACGGTGAGATCGGCGCCGTCCGCGGGCGCAGAGATCAACACGCGTTTGGCGCCGGCGGTGAGATGCGCCGCCGCTTTGTCCTTCGACGTAAAGATACCGGTGCATTCAAGTGCAATGTCGATGCCGAGGTCTTTCCACGGCAGTTGCGCCGGATCCCGGTGCGCGGTGACTTTAATCGCGCCGTTGCCGCAATTGATGGTATCGCCTTTGACCGTCACTTCGCCGGGAAAGCGGCCGTGCACTGAATCGAAGCGGAGCAGATGGGCGTTGGTTTCGACCGGGGCGAGATCGTTAATGGCGAGGACTTCAAAATCCTTCCGTCCCGCTTCCACCGCGGCTCGCAAGATGTTGCGGCCGATGCGGCCGAATCCGTTGATGGCTACGCGTACCGACATGCCAATCTCCCTGCGACTCTATACACGCGCCAACACCGCCTCGGCCACCTTCTCGGGCGTAATACCAAAATGTTGGTAAAGCTCCTTGTAGGGCGCGCTGGCCCCGAAGCCGCTCATGCCGACGAAAACTCCGTCGGAGCCGATGATGCCGTCCCAGCCCTGACGAATACCAGCTTCGACCGCGACGTTGATCTTTGCCGTTCCGATCAGTGCCGCGCGCTCGGCGGCCGGTGCCGAGAACAACAGTTCGAAGCACGGTACCGATACGACGCGCGCGGAGATTTTGCGTTCGACGAGAAGCTTTCGCGCCGCGACAGCAATCGCGACTTCGGAGCCGGTGGCAAATAGCGAAACTGCGGCCGCGCCGTCTTCGGCCCCGATCAGCTCATAGGCGCCGTGAGCGCAGCGGTTGGCTGGGTCAAATTCCTGGCGCAGCTGCGGCACGTTCTGCCGTGTTAAGGCGAGCACGCTGGGGCCGTTCTTTGCCTCCAGCGCCAGCTGCCAGCACTCGGCGGTTTCGACGGCATCGCACGGCCGGAACACTTTCAGATTGGGGATGGCGCGTAACGCGGCCAGATGCTCGACCGGCTGATGCGTCGGGCCGTCCTCGCCAAGCCCGATGGAATCGTGCGTCATGACATGGATGACGCGCTGGCCCATCAGTGCTGCGAGCCGGATAGCCGGCCGGCAATAATCCGAGAACACCAGAAACGTGCCGGAGTAAGGGATGATGCCACCGTGGAGCGCCATGCCGTTCATGGCCGCCGCCATGCCGTGCTCGCGCACCCCGTAATGGATGAAGCGGCCGGAATAATCCCCCGCATTCATCGGCTTCATCGCCTTGGTGCGCGTGTTGTTCGAGCCGGTGAGGTCCGCTGAGCCGCCGATCATTTCCGGCAGCGCGAGCGTCAGACCTTCAAGCGCGAATTCGGACGCGCTTCGGGTCGCGATCTCCTTCGGAGTCTCCGCGAGTTTCTGTTTCACCGCGGCAACCGCGGCCGCGAGTTTCTCCGCTGGCAGCTGGCCCTTGATGCGGCGTTCGAACTCCCCGCGGCGTTGCGGATCGAGCGCGGTGAAGCGTTGCTGCCAGGCGAGCCGCGCCGGCTTGCCGCGCGCGCCGGCGGCGCGCCACTGCTCGTGGATCGCCGCCGGAATCTCGAAAGGCGGTGCGGTCCAGTTAAGCTTTTGCCGCGTGGCCGTAATTTCGTCGGCGCCGAGTGCCGAGCCGTGGCTCTTTTCGCTGCCGGCTTTGGTTGGCGCGCCATAGCCGATAATGGTGCGGCAGGCGATCAGTGACGGCCGGTCGGCATTCCTCGCCGCGTCGATTGCAGCTGTGATCGCGTCTGGATCGTGGCCGTCGATGCGCGTCGCCGCCCAGCCGGCGGCCTCGAAGCGTCTCACCTGATCGACGCTGTCGGAGAGCGCCAGCGGCCCGTCGATAGTGATGCCGTTGTCGTCGAACAGGACGATGAGCTTTCTCAGCTTCAGGTGTCCGGCGAGTGCAATCGCTTCCTGACTGATGCCTTCCATGAGGTCGCCGTCAGACGCGAGCACGTAGGTGGTGTGATCGACGATGTCATCGCCAAACAATGCCGCCAGATGGCGCTCGGCAATCGCCATGCCCACAGCGTTGGCAATTCCCTGGCCCAGCGGACCGGTCGTGGTCTCGACCCCCGGTGTGTGACCGTATTCGGGATGTCCGGGTGTTAGGGCGCCGAGCCTGCGGAAGCGCTTGAGTTCGTCGATTGTGACTTTCTCATAGCCGACAAGATGCAGCAGAGCGTACAGCAGCATCGAGCCGTGGCCGGCCGAGAGCACAAAGCGGTCCCGATCCGGCCAGGCGGGATCGGCCGGATCGAATTTCAGGAAGCGCGTAAACAGTATGGTGGCGATGTCGGCCGCGCCCATCGGCAGGCCGGGATGGCCGGACTTTGCCTGCTCGACCGCATCCATGGCGAGCGCCCGGACAGCGTTCGCCATCGCGGCGTGTTCGGCGCGAGCGGCGGCGCTCGTGCCCGCGACTGGAAAGCGGGATGCTTGGGCGAGAGCTGCGCTCGCCGCGAGAAGACGGTCCGGCATCGTCCTTAAATCGGGCCAACTGCGGCGTGAAGGCGAGTGGTCGCGGCCACGAAATAGCATGGAGGTGATTGAAGTCAAATGCGCGCCGGAACCGCGACTACGTCATGCACAGGGCTGGATGCGAAGGCGCTTTCGGCGTTGACGTTTATCCTCGATGCGACGTAAGCTTCTGTTGATAAATGATTGCCGCCGCACGATTTTCACCGTGCCGCAGGGTATGATGGCCGCAACCGGATGGCCACATGAGCGAAACCGATTCCGTGGCGATCGCCAGCCACCGTCTGGCACTGGCGCTCGATGCGCTCGAAGCCGCAGCCGAGCGACGCGGCGACACCGATCGCAACGCAGAGGCACTCGCGGTGCAGATCCAGACGCTCGGCAATGACCGCGCGCGACTCGCCAGCGAACTCGATCAGGCGGCAGCGCGTTCACGCGGGCTCGAAGCCGCAAATCGCGATGTCGCGCAACGTATTGTCCAGGCGATTGAGACCATCAATAGCGTTCTGACCGGCGAAGGTTGAGAGGCCCCGGCGGAGGGCCGGGCTCGAATGTCTCGGTACTCGTTTCTTGGGACCGGTGTCTTGGAACTGTCTTGGAGGGGGCGATGTCTCAAGTCAGTGTCACCATCAATGGCCGGCAGTTCCGTATGGCGTGCGAGGATGGCCAGGAAGAGCACCTGACCAGTCTCGCCAGTAAACTCGATGCGCGCATCGCCGACCTGCGTACCAAATTTGGCGAGATCGGTGACTCGCGGCTGACCGTCATGGCAGCGCTCACCATTGCCGACGAGCTGAACGAGATGGGTTCGCGTATCAAGACGCTCGAGCAGGAACTTGCGGCGGCGCGCGACGTACAGGCAGCCGCCGCCAATCGCGACGAGACGGTGCAGGCCGCGGTCGCCGCAGCTCTTGCGAGCGCGGCCGAGCGCATCGAAGGCGTGACCAAAAAGCTCAATCATGGCGTTGGCGGCAACAGCATCGCCCAAGGGTGATGGCGCGCCACGGATATTGGCGTTACATTATGGAGGCGGAGCTGCCTGGTTCGTCAGGAGCCAAATCCCCGGGGCCTTATCGATCCTTAAGGGAGCTGTCCCTGCCGGGCTCCTGGGCTCGGACATATGGCGCCCACCTACTTTCGTAGGGAACCCGGGATCGAACGCTCCAACGGCCGGCGCGGCTCCGCACTCAATCAGGCATGACTTCGTCCACGCTCGTGAAAGACACCAAGGCGGCGCTTCGGCGCGAAGCAATAGCGCGCCGCGACGCGCTGCCGGCGGAAGCGCGCCAGAAGGCGGCCGAAATCATCGTTGCGCGTCCTTTGCCGCTCGTAATCGCACCGAATATCGTCGTCTCCGGCTTCATGCCGCTCGGCAACGAGATCAATCCGCTGCCGTTGATGCGCAAGCTCGCGGAGCAGGGCGCGCGGCTGGCGCTGCCCGTCGTTGCCGAACGCGGTAAGCCGCTGGTCATGCGCGCATGGGATTTTGGCGAGCCGCTCGCCGCCGGCGTCTGGGGTATCCGCGAGCCGCCGCCCGAAGCAGCGGAAGTTGAGCCCGATATTCTCCTTGTGCCACTTCTTGCCTTCGACCGCAGCGGCCATCGGGTCGGATACGGCGGCGGCTATTACGACCGGACCATCGCGCAACTTCGTGCGCGCAAGGCTGTTGTTGCGGTAGGGCTGGCGTTCGCTGCCCAGGAAATTCCCACCGTGCCCGCTACGCCCCGCGACGCGGTCCTTGATCTTGTGCTAACCGAGCGCGAAGTCATCGATTTGCGAGGCGGTTGAGCATGCGCATTCTGTTTGTCGGCGACGTCGTCGGCCGCAGCGGGCGGACCGTCGTCACCGAGCGCCTGCCCGGCCTGATCCGCGACTGGAAACTCGATTTCGTCGTGGTCAACGGCGAGAACGCAGCCGGCGGCTTCGGCATTACCGAAACCATCTATAACGAGATGCTCGAGGCCGGCGCCGACGCGATCACACTCGGCAATCACGCCTGGGACCAGAAAGAGGCGCTGGTGTTCATCGAGCGCGCGCCCCGCCTGATCCGACCGATCAACTATCCGGCCGGCACGCCCGGCCGCGGCGCCGCCTTGTGCGAGGCGAAAAGCGGCGCGCGCGTTCTCGTCGTCAATGCCATGGGACGCATCTACATGGATCCGCTCGACGATCCTTTTGCTGCGATCGATCGCGAACTCGGGGCTTTGCCCTTACGTCAAGGTGCCGACGCCATCCTGATCGATATGCACGCCGAAACGACCAGCGAGAAACAGGCGATGGGCTATTTTTGCGACGGCCGCGCCAGCATCGTGGTCGGTACTCACACCCATGCGCCGACGGCCGATTCGCGCATCCTGCCTGGCGGCACAGCCTTCATGAGCGACGTCGGCATGACCGGCGACTACAACTCGGTGATCGGCATGACCAAAGAAGAACCGCTGCAGCGCTTTACCCGCAAAATTTCGTCGTCCCGGTTCGAGGCGGCGACGGGACCAGCCACGTTGTGCGGCATCGCGGTCGAGACCGACCCGGCTACCGGGCTTGCGGCGCGGGTCGGCGCGGTCCGTCTCGGCGGTTGCCTCGAACAGGCCGCCCCGGTTTTCTGGTCTTAGGTTCCTCCCGCGCTCATCTTTATTTCCTCTTTGAGCGGCATTATTGGACCGTCTTTGCGAGGGGAGGAGCGACAACGTAATCCGGGCCTGAGGTCGAACCGGATTGCGTGGTGTTACTCACTGCAACGATAGACACGAAAGACGGAAATGGCCGGCCATTCTCAATTTAAAAACATCATGCACCGCAAGGGGCGGCAGGACGCGGCGAAATCGAAGCTGTTCGGCAAGCTCGCCCGCGAAATCACCGTCTCGGCCAAGATCGGCCTGCCCGATCCGGCGATGAACCCGCGGCTGCGCGCCGCCATCATCGCGGCGCGCGCGGAAAATATGCCGAAGGACAATATCGACCGTGCCATCAAGAAGGCGTTGGGCGGCGACACTGAGAGCTATGAGGAGATCCGCTACGAGGGCTATGGCCCAGGCGGCGTTGCCGTGATCGTTGAGGTCTTGACCGATAATCGAAACCGCACCGCGGGCGAAGTACGCGCGACTTTCACCAAGAGCGGCGGCAACCTCGCCGAGACCGGCGCGGTGTCATTCATGTTCGACCATGTCGGCGTCATCGAATACGACGCCAAAGCGGCGAGCGCGGAAGCGATGTTCGAAGCAGCGCTTGACGCCGGCGCCGACGACGTAGTGTCGAACGAGAACGGCCATGAGATTTATGCCGCGCCGGATCGCTTTGGCTCGGTCGCCAAAGCGCTGGAAGCGAAATTCGGCGAGCCGCGCAAGTCTTCGTTGGTCTGGCGGCCGCAAAACACCGTCGCCATCGACGACGAGCAGGGCGAAAAGCTCCTGAAGCTGATCGAGACCCTCAACGAGCACGACGACGTGCAGAACGTCTACGCCAATTTCGAGATTTCCGACGCGCTCGTGCAAAGGCTGAGCGCGTAGCAGGCAACCGGTTCATCTGTTCATGCTATGAATGAGGCGGTATGACCCGCCCGATTCGCATTCTCGGCATCGATCCGGGGCTTCGCCGCACCGGCTGGGGCATGGTGGAGATTGCCGGCAACCGGTTGGGCTTTATCGGCTGCGGCTCGGTGATGACGCGCGATGATGACGTGCTCGCAACCCGCCTTCTCACCATCTACGACGGCCTGATGCGCATTTTTGATGAATTCCGTCCCGACGAGGCCGCGGTCGAGGCGACTTTCGTCAACCGCGACGCCAAGGCGACGCTCAAGCTCGGCCAGGCGCGCGGCATTGCCATGGTGGTGCCGGCGAAGGCCGGCGTGCCGGTGGCCGAATATGCCCCGAATTTGGTGAAGAAGAGCATCGTCGGCGCCGGCCACGGCGACAAGGCGCAAGTGCGAATGATGATCGGCGTTCTTCTGCCTAAGGCTGAACCGTCGTCCGATGACGCTGCCGATGCGCTCGCCATTGCCGTGACGCACGCGCATCATCGGACAAGTTTGGTGCTGCATGCGGCGTTGAAGGTGGCGGTGCGATGACACGGATTTTCACAAGCGTTGTTCCGGGACACTCCGAAGCGCTGTTACCCGGCGAGGTCGCCATCTTCGTTTCGCTGGTTGAAGCTAAACGATGATCGGCAAGCTTAAAGGTGTGATCGATTCATACGGCGAGGATTCCGTGATCCTCGACGTCAACGGCGTTGGCTATCTGGTGCATTGCTCGGCGCGCACCTTGCAGGAATTGCCGCGGGTCGGTGAAGCAGCAACGCTCGCGATCGAAACCCATGTGCGCGAGGATCAGATCCGGCTATTCGGGTTTTTGAGCGATGTCGAGCGCGAATGGTTCCGGCTGCTGCAAACCGTCCAGGGCGTCGGTACCAAAGTCGCGCTCGCGGTGCTCGGCACTCTGAAGCCCTCCGAACTCGCTTCCGCCATCGCCATGCGCGACAAGGCTATGGTGGCGCGCACGCCCGGTGTCGGCCCGAAGGTTGCCGAGCGCATCGTTACCGAGCTTAAGGACAAGGCGCCGGCCTACACCGACGTCGACCCGGCGCTGGTTGCGCATTCCGGCGCGCTCGACGAAAAGCGTGCGCCGCAACCGATTTCTGACGCAGTCTCGGCGCTGGTCAATCTTGGCTATGCCCCACCGCAAGCCACAGCCGCCATCGCTGCGGCGGCGCGCAACGCCGGTAACGGCGCCGAGGTGCGGACCCTGATCAGGCTCGGCTTGAAGGAGCTGGCGAAGTGAAACGGCCGAGTAAACTCAGCAAGAAACTCAGCAAATCAGATCGCGAATTGATTGCGGCGGCGACCGCGGCGATCCGGGATCGTTATCGCGACGACTGGCAGGAGGTTGGCGCTGCATTGCGCACCCGCGCGGGAAAGATATTCACCGGCGTCAATCTCGATGCCTATCTCGGCCGCATGGCGGTCTGCGCCGAAGCGGTTGCGCTCGGCCGCGCCGTTGTCGATACCGGCGATGCCGGGATCGAGACGATTGTAGCGGTACGGCATCCGCCGCCCACCGAAAAAGATCAAACCATCGCCGTGGTGTCTCCGTGCGGCGCCTGCCGTGAGCTCATTTTCGACTATGATCCGAAAGCACGCGTGATCGTGCCGAACGGCAAGTCACCGGCGGCGGTGCCGATCGGCGAACTTCTGCCGAACAAGTACAGGCGGGGAGCGGAGGGGTGAGCACTGTCCCCGGACGCAAGCTCGTCACGCCCGAGCGCCGCGACGAAGACGCGGCCGAGGCGACGCTGCGCCCGCAACGGCTTTCGGAGTTCATCGGTCAGGAGCAGGCGCGGAAGAATCTGAGCGTATTTATCGAGGCGGCCCGCGCGCGGCGCGAAGCGCTCGATCATGTTCTCTTTGTCGGCCCGCCCGGGCTCGGCAAGACCACCCTCGCTCAGATCGTAGCGCGGGAGCTTGGCGTGAATTTCCGCGCCACGTCGGGGCCGGTGATTGCCAAGGCCGGCGATCTCGCGGCGCTTCTCACCAACCTCGAAGAGCGCGACGTGCTGTTTATCGATGAGATGCACCGGCTCAATCCGGCGGTCGAGGAAGTGCTCTATCCGGCGATGGAGGACTTTCAGCTCGACCTGATCATCGGCTCTGGGCCGGCGGCGCGTTCGGTGAAGATCGATCTCGCCAAATTCACGCTCATTGGCGCAACCACGCGTGCCGGCCTCCTTACCAACCCGCTGCGCGATCGTTTCGGCATTCCGGTGCGGCTCAACTTCTATTCCGTGCCCGAGCTTGAACAGATCGTCAATCGTGGCGCGCGCGTGCTTGGCATCAGCGTGACCGCGGATGGCTCAAACGAGATTGCCCGGCGCGCCCGTGGCACACCGCGGATCGCCGGACGGCTGCTCCGCCGCGTGCGCGATTTCGCCGCTGTCGATGACGCGGCGGCGATCGATCGCGCCGTCGCCGACAAGGCGCTTGCGGCGCTTGAAGTCGATGCCGCCGGCCTCGACGCGATGGACCGCCGTTATCTGACGACGATTGCGTTGAACTACGGCGGCGGCCCGGTCGGCGTCGAGACGCTCGCCGCTGCGTTATCCGAGCCGCGCGATGCCATCGAGGACATCATCGAGCCTTATCTGATCCAGTGTGGGTTCCTGCAACGAACGCCGCGTGGCCGGCTGATTACCGGCCACGCGTTCCGCCACCTGGGTCTCGCCGAGCCCTCACGCGATCCCACGCAGTTTGGGTTGTTCGTGCAAGAGGACGATTGATGGTTCGCCAAGGCCCTCAATAACAGGGCGGATACGGCGCGTAGCCGCATCCGGCTCCGATCGCATTGTAATAGTCGCCGTTATAGTAATTGTAGAGATTGTTGTACGGATATGCCGCGGCGGCACCCAAGGCCGCGGCCCCGACTGCGGCGGCGCCAACACCAACGGCCACTCCCGGGCGTACCCACGCTCCCCGATAAGCCCCGCCGCGCCACGCCACGCCGCCGCGGTAGGCTCCGCCGCGATAAACCCCGCCGCGCCACGCCACGCCGCCGCGATAGGCTCCGCCGCGATAAACACCGCCGGCATGGACACCGCCGACGCGGACTGCGCCTGCGCGCGCGGCCAATGCATCGGTCGAAACGCATGCAATACAAAGAGCGGCAGCGGCGATGGAACTGATGGCCCGATACGACACGACTCGATGTGACATAAAACGTCCTCTCTCAGGTTCAGGCCCCTCGCGAGGACGTTAAATCCCTGTTGGTAGCGTCGGCGTTGCTGCCGGAAGATAAATAGCCAGCTATTATTCCGATCGATTTAGACAATGTGTCGATGACGCATGGAAATCTGCGCCCATCTCGCCGGGCAGGCTGTATGAAGGCATTGCAGCGCGTGGAACGGAGCAAAAATGCCAGAAGAATTTTCAGGCGGTTGTCATTGCGGCCGGGTGCGGTTTCGCGTGACCGCGGATCTTTCGCGCGTCACCGACTGCAACTGCTCGATCTGCACCAAGAAGGGCTTCCTGCATCTGATCGTGCCGCCGGAGCAGTTCGAGCTGTTAAGCGGCGGCGATGCACTGACCACCTATCGGTTCAACACCGGCATCGCCAGGCACACGTTCTGCTCGACCTGCGGCATCCATCCGTTTTATGTCCCACGCTCGGACCCGGACAAAATCGACGTCAACGTCCGCTGCCTTGACGGTATCGATCTCACTTTGCTGACCATACATCCGTTCGACGGTCAGAACTGGGAGCACGCGATCGTCGAGCGAGTGCCGTGGCGATAGCACAATGATCCGCATTCCCCTCGACGGCGAAATCCGCGATGGCCGCCACTTTCTGACGGTCCGGGTTTACTACGAAGACACCGATTTCACCGGGATCGTCTATCATGCGAATTATCTGCGCTACATGGAGCGTGGGCGCACCAATTACCTGCGCCTGATCGGTGCCGACCATCGTTCGCTGTTCGAGGCGGCGGAAAAGGAAGCGCCAGGCTTTGCCTTTGTGGTTCGCTCGATGAGTCTCGATTTCTTACGGCCGGCGCGCATGGACGACGTGCTCGAAGTCGTCACCGAGCCGCAGGAGGTGAAGGGCGCCTCCATCACGTTGCGCCAGCGCGTCATGCGCGGCGACCAGCTGTTGGCTGAGGCGTATGTGCGGGTAGCCTTTATCAGCGGCGGTCGCGCGCGTCCGATCCCGAAGCCGCTGCGCGCGGCTATGAAGGCGGATCAGGACGCGCTGCAATCCTGAGGTTTAAACTGCTTCGACGGCGCTTCTTGCGCAGCTCGACCTCTCCAGAACGGTCTTTTCTAAAATTTTCGTCTTTTTGTATCGGGCGGGCGGATCGAATCTTTGCATCTCGACGCTAGCTAGAAGGCAACCGAGATATTGCCGTGGAAACGGCAGCCGCAATTTCATCGCTCTTCGTCTCAGTCAGGACCGCTTTCCAATGCCCGCCGTCGCCTTGTCCACAGAGCACCCTAAGTCCGGAGAAAACCAGTCGTTAATCGACGAACTGAACAGCACTGTCGCGACCCTGCGCGACACTGAACGCGAGAGAGTTCTGGAGCGCATCGCCGATTTGTTCGCGGCTGGCGCACGCGGCTACTCCGGCGAACTGATCGCGCTGTTCGATGACGTGCTGCAGAAACTCTCGGCGGACATTGAAGTAACAGCGCGGGCAAGACTTGCCCGCCGGCTGGCAAAGATCGACAACGCTCCCCCCCGGCTGATCCGCTCGCTCGCTTTTGACGACGAGATCACCGTGGCCGAGCCGGTGCTGGTCCATTCCGTGCAGCTGAGCGACGCCGACCTGGTTGAAAACGCTTCGACCAAGAGCCAGGAACATCTTTTCGCTATAGCCCAGCGCCTCAAGCTGAGCGAACAGGTGACCGATGTCCTGGTCGAACGCGGCGATCGTCGCGTGATCGGCAAGGTGGTTACAAACATTGGCGCGCGCTTTTCTCTGGCCGGCTACGACAAGCT
>Ga0335078_10003211_pt1 | contig 24382 bp, 18 predicted proteins | sample Lox_Sample_32_FD_206711 | JGI IMG/M metagenome (GOLD analysis project Ga0335078, IMG submission 206711) | Soil microbial communities from Loxahatchee National Wildlife Refuge, Florida, United States - Lox_Sample_3.2 | ecosystem: Environmental > Terrestrial > Soil > Wetlands | place: USA... | reverse complement strand
GCAACAGCGCGCGCCGGCGCCGCCGCCGACAACGGTCACGGGTTTGCGGCAGAAATCGGCGAGCGCCGAGCAGAACGTGCTGGACCTGATCGCCGGCATCGGGCAGTTGTTCGAGAAGGCGGCACCGCCTGCCGCGGCGCCGCCACCGCAAGAACCTGAGCCACCTGCCGCCGAAGCGGCCGCTCCGCCGGCGGTAGATGCGGCTCCTGCGGCGCCGATAGCGGAACCTGAAGCGGGTGCGGAAGCCGAGGCAGCGGTTATCGCTGCGCCGGAGCTGGAAGCTCCTGAAGTGAAGGAACCGGAAACTCCCGAGGCGGAAGCGAAGCAACCGGAGACGCCGGCAGTGGGGGCGAAGGAACCCGAGGCAAAGGAACCGGAAGTAAAGGAACCGGAAGCGAAGGCTCCTGAAGTGAAGGGGGCGGAGGCTCAGGCACCTGCTGCCGTGCCGGCTGAAGAGAAGGCCGAACCGGAGCCCGCTGCCGCGCTGGCTGCCGAAGCCATCCAGGAAGGCGAGCCAGCCGAAGACGCCGAGGAACTGGAGCCGGTCGAGCAGGGCGACGGGTCGTCCGTCCTGTTCCGGCCCCGGGACACTGGCCGGAAGTGGCGCATCCCGTTCGTCTCGTCGTTTCTGCTGATGACGATCGCTTTCGTCTGGCTGCAGTTTCTGTAAAGCGGGCGGCCTAGGGGGCCGAGAACCGCTTGCTGACGCGCGCGGCTCAATACGCACTCGTCATATCGGACAGATTGCCGGCTCTTGCCGCGTCCTACAATGGGATTTATGTCCGATACTCTTACCATCGCCGGCCGCGCGTTTCAGTCGCGGCTCATTGTGGGCACGGGGAAATACCGCAGCTTTCAGGAGATGGCGCGCTGCCATGAAGCCAGCGGCACGGAAATGGTGACGGTGGCGGTCCGCCGCGTCAATCTGACCGACCGCTCCAAGGAATCACTTCTCGACTATATTGACCGCTCGAAGATTTTCATCCTTCCCAACACCGCCGGTTGTTACACCGCGGATGACGCGGTGCGGACGGCCCGGCTGGCGCGCGAGGTGGGCCTTTCCAACTGGATCAAGCTGGAAGTGATCGGCGACGAAAAGACGCTCTTCCCCGATAACGAAGGCCTGCTGGAAGCCACGCGCGTGCTGGTGAAGGAAGGCTTCGTGGTGCTGCCCTACACGAATGACGATGTGGTAAACGCCCGCAAGCTGATCGACGCGGGCGCTGCCGCCGTCATGCCGCTGGCGGCTCCCATCGGCTCCGGGATGGGGGTACAGAACACCGCCAACCTGCGCATCCTGCGGGAGATGATCACGGCTGTGCCGCTGATCGTGGACGCCGGGGTGGGCACGGCGTCGGACGCGGCCGTGGCGATGGAACTGGGCGCCGACGGGGTGCTGATGAACACGGCCATCGCCGCGGCCGAGGATTCGTTCAGCATGGCGAGAGCCATGAAACTGGCGGTGGAAGCCGGCCGGCTGGCGTACCTGTCCGGACGCATGCCGAAGAAGCTATACGCCAGCGCCAGCAGTCCTCTGGCGGGTGTAGTAGGGGCGTGAAGGTGGGCGGCCGCGGGCCGCCTGCGTGTTACACTCCGGTTTCAATCTGGAGCATTCTCGTGAAAACTTACGAAGGCAGGGACATTCGGAACGCCGGTGTGGTGGGCCACGGCGATTCCGGTAAGACCACGCTCACCGCCGGGTTGCTTTTCACGGCCGGCGCCAGCAACCGGCTGCTGCGCGTGGATGAAGGCAACACGATCACGGACTTCGACGAGGAGGAAGTGCAGCGCAAGGTCAGCATTTCGACCGCCATGGCGGCGGCCGAGTGGAAGAAAGTCAAGATCAACATCCTCGACACGCCCGGGTACAACATCTTTATTAACGACACGCGCGGGGCGCTGGTGGCCGCCGATGCGGCCCTGGTGGTAGTGGATGGCGTGGCGGGCGTCGAGGTGCAAACCGAGAAGGTATGGGGCTACGCCGCGGATTACAAGCTGCCGCGCGCCATTGTGATTAACAAGCTCGACCGCGAGCGCGCCTCGTTCGAGCGGGCGCTGGAAGGCGTGCACGAAGCATTCGGTCGCACGGCGGTTCCCGTCCAGCTTCCTCTCGGCGCCGAGCGCGATTTCCGGGGGGTCATCGATGTCATCCGCATGAAGGCCTACACTTACACCGCGGATGGCGATGGCAAGGGGACGGAGGGCGATGTCCCGGCAGATATGGCAGCCGCCGCGCAAACCGCGCACGAGGCGCTGGTGGAGATGGTCGCCGAGGGCAATGACGCCCTGATGGAAGAGTTTTTCGACAAGGGAACGCTTCCGGCGGAAGATCTGCTCGCCGGAGTGCAGGCCGGCATCCGCGAGATGCGGCTGTTCCCGGTGCTGTGCTGCTCGGCACTGCACAACATCGGTACTGACCTGATTCTGAACTTCGTGGTGGACAACCTGCCCGCGCCGACCGAGCGGGAGGTTGCCGTGAAAACGCATGGCGACGGCGACGCAACCGCGCGACCGGTGACGGACGAGGGCCCATGCTCCGCGTTTGTGTTCAAGACCAGCGCCGATCCGTTCGCGGGCCGCATCACGTATTTCAAAGTCTATTCCGGGATTCTGAAGAACGATGCCAACCTGCAGAATGTGCAGAAGGGGACGGCCGAACGGTTGTCGCACATCGGCGTGCCGGTGGGCAAGACGATCACGCCTGTCACGGAGCTGCATGCGGGCGATATCGGCGCGGTGGCCAAGCTCAAGGACACTCTGACCGGCGACACGCTGGCCGAGAAAGGCACGACGGCGGTCTATGCGCCGGTGCAACTTCCGGAACCATCGATCGCGTTCGCGATCGAAGCCAAGTCGCGGCAGGACGAGGACCGCATGGGCAACGCGGTGCACCGCATCCTGGAAGAAGACCAGTCGCTGCGTTTCTATCGCGATCCGCAGACCAAGGAGTTTCTGCTGGCGGGCAGCGGGCAGCAGCACGTAGAGGTTGTCGTCAGCCGGCTGAAGAAGCGTTACGGCGTGGATGTCACCCTAAAAGCGCCGAAGATTCCGTATCGTGAAACCATTCGCGGCACGGCCGATGTGCAGGGACGGCACAAGAAGCAGACTGGCGGGCACGGTCAGTTCGGGGATTGCTGGATCAAGATGGAGCCGCTGCCGAGGGGGGCGCGGTTCGAATTCGTGAACGAGATCTTTGGCGGGGCGATTCCGAAGAACTACATTCCGGCCGTGGAGAAGGGCATCCTGGAAGCGGCCGCGAACGGCTTTCTCGCCGGGTATCCCATGGTGGATTTCCGGGTGGTGCTTTACGACGGCTCTTACCATGACGTGGATTCCTCGGAGCTTTCCTTCAAGCTGGCGGCGCGGAAAGCCTTCAAAAACGCGATGCAGGAGGCTAAGCCGGCGCTGCTCGAACCGATCATGAACGTCGAGGTGCAGGCTCCGGTGGAGTACGCCGGCGACCTGATGGGCGACCTGAACGGGCGCAGGGGCCGCATCTCGGGGATGGATACTAAAGGTAACACTCAGTTCATCCGGGCCCAGGCGCCCATGGCAGAGATGCTAAACTATCAGAATGATTTGACTTCCATGACGCAGGGGCGCGGCTCCTTCACGATGGAATTCGATCATTACGATTTCGTGCCGGCCCAGCAGTCGGAAAAGATCATCGCCGCAGCGAAGGCGGCCAAGACTGGCGAAGAGGAAGAAGAGGAATAAACCCGAGTACCCCCGGTTGACCTCGGCCGGGCAATGAGCTAGATTTTAGGTTTCATTTCGGTGACTGCTGCCGGCCAGGCTAAGGTATCCCCTTGGTTATGTTTGCAAGGGGCCGTTCTTAAACCCGTTCGAAGGATTGTGAGTGACCAGTCGAACCAAGAGATTTTGTTTTATTTTTGGCGCCTCCGTCACCCTGGTGTTAGCAGGTTGCGGATCTAACCAAGCGTCGCGGTTCCAGACAGCTTTCCTGCCCGCGGCGCCGCAACCGGCGGCTGCCGATGAAACCACCCCGCCACCTCCTCTGCCGCCGAGCCCGTCGCTGGACGACATTCCTATGATTCTGACGCAGGCGCCCAGGTTGCAGGCGGCGCCGTCGGATGCCGAAGTTCTAATGGGCCAGGCTGAGCGCGCATTCCAGAACGGCAAGCAATTCTACCAGGCGAACGATCCGCAGGGGGCGCGCCGCGAGTTCGATACGGCCATCAGCCTGATGTTGCAGGCGTCGGCAAGCAATCCACCCAACCGCGAGGCGTTTCAATCGCGGCTGGACGAGATGGTGGACACCATCCATCGCTATGATGTGGCGGGCCTGGGAGCGGGCGCTGACACGGACGAAGCGCATTTTGAGAAGGCGCCCCTCGAGGACATTCTGCAAATGACCTTCCCGGTCGATCCCCGGCTCAAAGACAGAGTTAAGGAGGAGTTGAAGGCCACGTCCAGCCAGCTTCCGCTTACGGTGAACGACACCGTGCTGGGCTACATCAACTACTTTTCCGGCCGCGGGCGCAAGACGCTCATCGCGGGCCTCGAGCGCGCAGGACGTTACCGGCCGATGATCCGGCGCGTTCTGCAGGAGGAGGGCGTTCCGCAGGAGCTGATCTTTCTGGCGCAAGCCGAATCGGGCTTTTTGCCGCGCGCCATCTCGCGCAAAGCGGCGGTGGGGTTGTGGCAGTTTGTGGCGTGGCGGGGCCGGGAGTACGGCCTGATGCAGACACGCTATACCGACGACCGGCTGGATCCGGAGAAGGCCACGCGGGCGTCCGCCCGGCATTTGCACGACCTGTACAATATGTTTGGCGACTGGTATCTGGCCATGGCGGCTTACGACTGCGGACCGGTGACGGTACAGCGGGCCGTGGAGCGCACCGGATACGCCGACTTTTGGGAGTTGCGCGCGCGGCACGTGCTGCCGCTCGAAACCACCAATTACGTGCCCATTATTCTGGCGATGACCATCATGGAGAAGAACGCCGCCGAATACGGGCTGGACAATGTGGTTCCGGACGCGCCGCTCGAGTACGACACGGTCGAGGCGGATGCGTCCACGCACCTGGCGCTGGTGGCGGACCTGACGGGTGCGCCGTTGCCGGAGTTGACGGATCTGAACCCGGCCCTGCTGCGGGGCATCGCACCGGCGGGTTATCCGCTGCACGTGCCGAAGGGGACGGGTACCGAGCTAGAGGCAGCGCTCGAACTGATTCCCGCCGACCGCCGGGCTTCGTGGCGTATGCACCGTGTGGCTCCGGGCGAGACGCTGGCCTCCATCGGCAGGCATTACGGAATGTCGGCGCAGGCGATTGTGGCAGTGAATACTATGAAGCCGTTCCCGCCGGAAGCGGGCGAACGCCTGCTGATTCCGGTGGCCTACCACCCGAGCGCAGTGCGCCCGCACGTGGTGCACCGGCATCACGCCAAACGGCGCCGCGGGCGCGTGCGACCGCTGACACACACGGCTTCCAACCGGCTGCCGCGTTCGACTGGGGGGGAGTAGGTTCACGGCCGCCCGCGGGCGACGATCAGCGCCGCCCAGTCTCCTTTCGAGCTGACGTCCCTTACTGTGCCGCTGTGCAGTTCCACCGCGGCTTGAACTTCCGGGACTTCGTGGCGCTCGAAGCCGCTGAGCACGGCGGTGCCGCCGGGGACCAGGCAGCGGAGCAGGTCCGGCATCAGCCTGACGACCGTTTGGCGACTGATGTTGGCGGCGATGATGGACGCCGATTCCGGACGGACTGCTTCCAGGGACCCCAGAAAGACATGCGGAACCGATTCGGCGCGGGCGATGCGCGCCGCTTCGGAATCGACGTCGCAGGCCCAGACCGGCTGTGCGCCGAGCAAGGCCGCCGCGTGCGCAAGGATGCCTGATCCGGTGCCTACGTCGAGCAGCGCTTTTCCGGGTTGGACGTGCCTCTCGAGCGCCTCGAGGCACAATTGCGTGGTTTCGTGCCTGCCGGTGCCGAACGCCATTCCGGAATTGACCACGATGCGAAACCGGCCCGCGGGTGTGGGGTCGTTGCGCCACTGGGGAACCAGGAAGAAGCGGTCGCCCACGGCAAGCGGTTCCCAGCCGGCGCGCGACAGGGCCACCCAATCGCGCTGTTCTTCGCGCCGCCAGCTTATGGGGTGAAAGCGGGCAGTGAGTGTGGTGCGGTCCGCGCTGTCTTCGAAGAACGCGCGGAGGCCGCTTTCCATCTCCACGATGCCGGCCGTGCCGGCAGCCCAGAGTTCGGCGAGCAGCATATCCTTCTGCTCGGGCGGGCAGCGAATCTCCAGGGAAATCATATGGGGCCGCCAGCCATTATCCCAGGGAACCGTGGGAAAGGCGGACGGGCGTAGTGGGGGTTGGGCCGATTGGTCGATCGGCCCGCGGCTTCCTCAGCTTCCCCACCGGGGCCGAGCGCATATTACATGCTTTTGCGCTTGCGGCGGCGCGCCACCAGCATCATCAGCACAGCGCCGGCCGCGAGCCACAGAACAACCTGAAATACGGTGTGGTTCACTTGCGGTTTCCTCCTTTCAATGGACCCCCTTCATCAAGGGGAACAAGTATTTGAAAACCTGTAAGATGCCCGGTCCGGCCGCCACCACCAGGATGGACGGCAGAATAAAGAAGAAGATCGGGAAAACCAGCTTGACGCCCACCTTGGCGGCCCGTTCCTCGGCTTCCTGACGGCGGCGCGTGCGCATGAACTCGGAATGCGTGCGCAGCGCTTCGGCCATGCTCGTGCCGAAGCGGTCGGACTGGATCAGAATGGCGGTCAGTTTACGGAGTTCCGCCTCGCCGGTGCGCTGCGCGAGATTGCGCAAGGCCTCGGCCCGCCGCTTGCCGGCGCGCATCTCCAGGTTGACCAGGCCCAGCTCGTCGCTGAGCTCGGGATGCGCGACCGCCAGTTCGCGGCCGACGTTTTGCAGCGCCTGATCCAGCCCCAGGCCGGCCTCCACGGAAATCACCATCAAATCCAGCCCGTCGGGCAGTGAGAGCCGCAACCGTTCCTGTCGGCGGGTGACCTTACGTTCCAGCAGGAAGCCGGGAAGCCAGTAACCGGCCACGGTGGCCGCGATCGGAAACACGATGCGCAGGATGGGGTTGTCTGTAATGTTATTCCGGAACACCAGCGCGAGGAGGCCCAATACCACGGCCAGGATCAGCTTGATGCCGTACAGGACCGCAACCGCGCTCTCGGAGCGATAGCCAGCCGCGATCAGGGTGCGGCGCGTGGTCTGCGCATCTTGCGGCGAGACGGGGGCGCGCTGTCCGAGGGCCTGTACCTTTTGCACCAGCTTGGAAGGCTTCGGCTGGCCGGCACGTTCCAGGACTATCACCTCCCCGGCCGGGTTGCGATCGAGCTGCTGCAGCATGCGCGCGGGCTTGGCATAGCGGCCGTATCCATAGACGGTGATCGCCGTTACCAGCAAGCCAAACAGCACTACCGAAATCACGATTGCCATAGCGTCACCCTTACACCTTGATGCGAATGATCTTGCGCATGACCAACTGGCCCACGACCTGGCCCACGATGGAGCCGAAGATCAGCTTCTTGCCGTCCGGATCGTGCCACATGGAGGCCAGGTAGGCGGGCGCGGCCATGGTCATGAGGATCGCGGTGGCCGCGGGTAGGACGGTGAGCACCAGGGCCGTCACCCGGCCGTGCGCGCTGGCCGCTTTCACCTGGCCCTTCAAGCGGAAGCGCTCGCGGATCACGTGCGCCAGGCGCATCAGAATCTCGCCCAGGTTGCCGCCGGTTTGTTTTTGGAGGATCACCGCGGAAACGAAGAAGCGCACATCGAGCAGGGGCACGCGGGTCGCCAGGTCGTACAGCGCGGTCTCGAGCGGCGCGCCCAGATTCTGTTCGTTGAACAGCGTGCGGAATTCCAGCCCCGTGGGGTCCGGCAGATCCTCGCTGGCCATGCGCAGGCTGATGGTAAAGGCGTGCCCGGCGCGCATGGAGCGCGCCAGAAAGTCGAGAGCTTCGGGGAACTGCTCCTCGAAGGCCGCCAGGCGGCGGCTGCGCATGCGGCGCACGTAGAAATAGGGCAGAGCAGCCAGGAGCACCGCGAGACCGGCGGACATGCCGGGCAGGAAAAAGAGCTGCGGCAGAGCCAGCGACACGATCAGGGCGGCGGCCGCGGCGCCGGCCATCATGAGGAGCAAGGTGCCCGGGGCCCAATCGAGTCCGGCTTGCTGGATCAGCTTGCGGGTCTTCTCGAGCAGCCCCAGGCGCGCCATCCAGGTTTCGAGCGCCGGCGGTTTGGCGGCCATGTTCCGCAGCAACTGGGCGTGGCCCGAAACCGGCTCCTCGGCGGCGGTGCGCAGCATGGCCGACATGTCGCGCTTGCGCAACCACTCGTGGAACTTCAACCCCAGGGCGATGGAGAGCAGCACCCAGGTGAACAGCACCAGAAAGAGCGGCAGGGACATGGGCACGGTCAGCCCACCTCCTGGCGGGCCTCAAAGACGCTGGCGGGCAGCTCCAAGCCGCAGGCGACCAGCCGCTCGTAAAACCTGGGGCGGATGCCGGTGGCCCGGAAACAGCCGCGCACGCGCCCTTCACTGGTGATCCCCTTTTTGTCGAAGACGAACAGATCCTGGAGGGTGACCAGCTCGCCTTCCATTCCGGTGACCTCCGTCACATAGGTGACGCGGCGCGACCCATCGCTGAAGCGCGAGACCTGCACGAAAAGATTGACCGCCGAAGAGACCTGCTGGCGGATGGAGCGCACGCTCATGTTGGCGTTGGCCATGCCTACCATCACTTCCAGGCGGCCCACCGCGTCGCGGGGGCTGTTGGCGTGGACGGTGGTGAGCGAACCGTCGTGGCCGGTGTTCATGGCCTGGAGCATGTCCAGGGCCTCTTCGCCGCGTACCTCGCCCACGATGATGCGGTCAGGACGCATACGCAGGGCATTAATGACCAGCTCGCGAATGCGGATAGCGCCGGTGCCCTCGATGTTGGGCGGGCGCGTTTCCATGCGCGCCACGTGGGTCTGCTGCAGGCGCAGCTCGGCGGCGTCTTCAATGGTGACGATGCGTTCGTCCTCCGGAATATAGCTGGACAGGGCGTTGAGCAGGGTGGTCTTCCCGGAGCCGGTGCCGCCACTGATCAGAACGTTCAGCCGGGCGCGCACGCAATACTCCAGCAGCAGCCGCATCTCGCCCGTGAGCGCCAGGTTGCGCACCAGGTCCTCGGGGAGCAGGGCGCGGCGTCCGAAACGGCGGATGGACAGTAGCGGCCCATCCACGGCCACCGGGGGAATGGCCGCATTGACGCGCGATCCGTCTGGCAGGCGGGCGTCCACCAGGGGAGCGGATTCGTCCACTCTGCGGCCCACCTGGGCGACCACTTTTTCGATGATTCGCAGCAGGTGCGCGTTGTCCTTGAACTGCACGGGCGTGCGGTGCAGCTTGCCGGCCCGCTCCACATAAACCAGCCGCGGCGTGGTGACCAGGATGTCGGAGATGGTGGCATCCTGCAGCAGCGGCTCGAGCGGTCCCAGCCCGAACACTTCGTCGAGCACCTCTTCGACTACGCGGTCCTTTTCCGTGCGGCTGAGCGGAGTTTTCTCCTGATCCACCAGGCGGACCAGCGCGGTGCGGATCTCCAGGCGGGCCCGTTCGCCGGGGATGGAGGACAGGGCTTCCAGGTTGAGCCGGTCAAGCAACTGGCCGTGCAAGGAGAACTTCAGTTGCTGGTATTCGGGCGTCGAGGCTTCACTCTGAAACAGGCGGGCGACCCATCCGGATTCCTCCGGCGGGTGCGGCGTGCCGTTCCATGCGGTTCCCATAAGTGCGCTCCTCTATCCAAACAAGCTGAACCGCCGCTTGCCTTTCTCGACCGGCGCTCCAGCGAGCCGCATAGCCAGGCCGGAGATCTGGCGGCTCAGGTGCGTGCTGGGCGGCAGCAGCTTCCCTTTGCAGAAGGCGTCGTAGAGCGCGTAGTAGTCGTTGGGCAGCATGGTGTCGATGGGCAGGCCCAGAATGCGCTCCAGTTCCTCGGCGGTGACGTCCGGCCGCTGCGGCGTGCGGTTGAGGATCACGTGCAGGCGGTTCCCGAAACCGGCGTTGATGAGCGTCTGGACGGCCTGCTTAGCCTGGTGCAGCGAGGGGACCTCCAGCGTGGTGACCAGGTAGACCTCATCTATCTCGCCGAGAATCGTAATGGTGGCCAGAGTGAGGGCCGCGCCCAGGTCCACCACGGTCCAGGCGTAGTGCGTGCGGACAAACGTGACAATCTTTGCCAGGGACTCACCGGGAACGGGATCCTTGGGCAGGTAGCCGGTGGGCGCCGCGACGATCTCGAGGCCCGGCCACTCGGCCGATATCAGGGCGTTCCAGTAACTCAGGTCCAGCCGGTGCAGATTGTGCACGGCGTCCAGTACCGAGTAAGGGGACTTCACTTTCATCAGGAAGCCCACCACGCCGGCCTGCAGATCCAGGTCGGCCAGCAGGCTATGCTCGCCCTGCCGGGAGCTGAAGCGCCCTAGTTCGGCGGCCAGGTGACAGGCGATGGTGGTGGCGCCGCATCCGCCTTTGGCCGACAGAAATCCCAGAACCTTGCCGGCCGGCCGGCTGTTGGCGCGCGGACGAGGCTGCGATTCGGCCCGCCGGGCGACGGCCTGCTGCAAATTAGCAGCCAGTGGCGGGTACAGGAATTCGTTGGCACCGGCGCGCACAGCCGCCAGGATGGTGTCCGGCTCGGCCGTGGTGTCCAGGGCCACCAGCATGGCGTCGGGCAGGACGGCGCGCACGCCGCGCACGGCTTCTTCGAGCGGCAGAGGCAGGCCGGTGATATCCAGCAGCACGACTTCGGGGCGCAAAACGCCCAGCTTCTCGATCAGCGGGGACCAGTCGCCCAGTTCATGCTGTTCCATGACCAGCCGCACCGGCAAACCTCGCAGGGCTTCCTGCGCATGCCGCCACAGCTCGGGCGATACGATCACGGCCGCCACGGTGGTGGGGGGAGCCGGAGTTCGGGAAGAGTTGGGTTCAACAATCAGTGACGCCATCAGTGTGTTTCTCCAGAAGTGCCGGCGGCTGCCGCAGCGGGCGCCTGGCCGGCGCCCGGGGCAGCGGAATTCTGTTTCTCGAACTCCTGCAGTTCTTCAATGGGCATGTCCTTCCGCGCCGGCAGCGGCGGGGGCGCTCCGGTAACTTTGGCGCCCGGAGTCCGGGGAGCCGCCTTGGCGGTGCCGGACAGGAAGGGTTGCGGCATAGCGACCTTGGGGAGGGGCGCTCCGGACGGTATAGGCCGCACCAGCTCCGGCGTGATGAGCACCATCAACTCGGAGTTGTTGCGGGTGCGCTGGCGGCTTTGGAACAACTTGCCGAACAGGGGAATATCGCCGATCCCGGGAATCTTGTTGAGGCTTTCGGTGACCGTGTTGTTCAGCAGGCCGGCGATCACGAAGCTCTGGCCGCTGGCCAGCTCCACCTCGGTCTGCACGCGGCGCGTGGCCAGCGCGGGGATGGTGAAACCCTGGAACTGCAAGGCATTGGAGTAATCGAGCGAACTGACCTCGGGAGCCACCTGCAGGCGGATGGTGCCGCGCGGCGTTATCACCGGCAGGAAATTGATGCGCACGCCGTATTCCCGGAATTGAATGGTGACGGCGCCCACCGAAGCGCCGCCTTGCACCACGGGAAACGGGAACTCGCCTCCGGCAACGAAGCTGGCGGGCTTGCCGTTGATGGCCAGCACGTTCGGTTCGGCCAGCATCTGCAGCAGGTTTTTGGCTTCCAGGGCCTTGATGAGGGTGCCCAGATTCAGATCCGGCCGGAAAAGGAAGATATTCAGGGCATCCGAGAGCGTGAACTGGACCGAGCCGTCCTGGACCTGGGGGACAGCCGGTCCGAACTGTCCGGTGGTGACCTGGCCTATGGTGTTGCCGCCACCGGTGCTCAAGAGGTTCATGCCGAGGGAGGAAGTAGCCGAGCGATCCACATCGGCGAAGCGCACCCGCAGCAGGATCTGCGGTTCCGCGGCCGGCACGTCGACGCGCAGAAGATCGATGACTTTGCCGAGCGTGGCCGCGATGCGGACGGCGCGCCGGGCGCTCCCCAGATCCTTGACCGTGCCGCGCAGAAAGATGTTGCCGCCGGCGGCATCCACGATCACCTGCTGGCCCGGCAGGACGCGCCGCAGCTCCCGGCGCAGCGCTTCCACGCTGGCGGTGTTCTGGTGCACGGTCAGGTCGTACATGGTGCGCGAGCCGTCGTACTGCCAGATGATGACCGACGTCTCGCCCGGCGCCTTGCCGTTGATGAGCACCTCGCGCGGATTTACCGCCAGGGCCTCGGCCACGTCGCCGTTGGCCACCGAGACGCGCCGCAGATCGGCAGGCGTGTCCAGGATGAGCGACTTGCCCACCGTGACGTCTAGATCCGGGGAGACTGGCGGAGCGCTCCCGGCCGGCAGGGAGATCCACAACAGGGAGGCCAGCAGCCAACAGCCGTACCGCGTCATGGCCTGCCTCCCGCGCGGCTGGTGAACTCTACCTCCGTCCGCTTGACACCCTGAATCACCTCGACCACGCGCGGCGCTGGAGGCGGCGACACTGGCGGGGGAGCCGGACGCCGGACAGCAGCCGGCTTGGGCCTGATGGGGCTGGGCAGGGGGGTGAGCGGCAGCTTCTCATCCGGATGGAACAACTGCACGAACGCGCTGCCGGTGGTTTTGGCGATGGCGCTGTCCAGGGGATTGCGCAGGACCAGTTGGATGGTGGCCTGAGTGCTGGCCAGGCTGAGCATCTCGGCTTGCTCCGGCGTGACCAGGAGATTCACCACCTGCACGGATATGGGCTTGCCTTCGAGATCTTTCTGAAAGTTCTGTCCGGCCGAGAGCACTTCCACGTCTTGCAGCAGGGTGCGCGTGACGCCGCCCAGCGCGGAAGATCCGGGTGGGCTGCCGGATATCAGCACGTCGACATGCATGCCGGGAACGGCAAAACCGGCCACGCCGACAATTTCATTGACGCGCAGGGCCACCGCACGCATGCCTTTGGGGATCAGAGCCGCGAGTCCGGCGCCCGCGCCTTTGGGGGCCAAACGGCTATCGACGATGGGCTCGCCGGCGTAGATCGTGGAAAGGACGCCGCGGCCCATGGTTTCCTGCTTGGTGCGGATGGCGCCCGGGGGGATGGTCTCTACCCAGTTGCTCACGCGCAGGTCGCTATCCTTGATCAGCGTGCCGGTTTTCAGGGTCTCCGCGGCCACGATCACTTGCGCCGATGGGGGCGTCTTCTGGGGCCCGACGCGGGGGGACAAGAGCCGGTACAGCAGGAGGCTGGCGCCGGCAGACACGACGAAGGCAAAGGCCAGAACTGAGATCAATCTTTGATTCATGCGCTTGCTCACGGGCCGGACCCTCTCGCCGGATCCCTGGCCCAGCTTCTCTTTCCGGGAATTGGCTCCCGCCCCGGTACGGTTCAATGGATCTATCGGTGGAAGAACGGGCGGGCTTTACGGCGCGCGGGGCGGCAGCGGCACGGAGGTTCAGGACCCGGCGGCCATGGTCAGGTTCGAATTGGTTGTCGACCAGACCGAGTTGATGGCGCTAGTGGGACTCCAGAACAAAGCCACCGACGCCAACCCGACGAAGGCCAGCATCAGAGCGTACTCGACCAGGTCCTGGCCGGTGTCCGCAGTCCAGAGCTGTTTCCAAAACGTCTTGGTAATCATAATCTCCTGCCTTGCGATGGAATGTTGGCGGTTTCGGTTGTGCCGGAGGAGGAGTTCGCCGGGGCGCGCAGGGAGGACAAGGTCGCGGCCCGCGCGGCGCGGAAGATCTGCGCCACGCCATCGTCATACACCAGGCGCCAGGCGCTGGACTGGCGAAGCGCTCCGGCCAGGGGCGCATCCGGGGGCAGTAGCACGGTTTGAACCCCGTAGCGCCCCAGATAGTCCTGCCATCCGGCCTGCGCATGCATGGCATGGATATACTTGCGGGCGAACTGAGGACCATAGAAATCGCTGCGGCCGTCGATGAAGACATGGCCGCGCGGATACTCGCGGTAGATGAGGTACCCCCCCCAGAGGTCCTCGCTGAAAACGCCGCCGTAGAGGCCGGCCTTCTCCAGCTGGCCCGCGGCGGCCACCGGAAAGGTCTTGGGATCGTAGACCGCGCGGCAGGCCTTGGGCGGCTGCGGCGCGTAAATCAGCGCCGCCAGCACCAGGGCCGCCGCCGCGCTCGCGGCCGGCCAGCGCGGTCCGTGGTCGAAGACGTTCAAATCGCGTGTGAAACTCCCCGCGGCACCGAGCGCGCGGCGCAGCCAGGCGGCCAATCGCAGAGTGGGCGCGAGGCGCAGAACATCGCTGAGGAACTCGGCCGTGGGAGGCACCACCAGGAGGGCGAAGATTTCCACGTTGCGAGCCGAATACAGCGCCAGGTGTGCCCATAGCACGAACAGCAGCGGCCAGGTGATGTCGCCGCGGCGCAAGCGGGCGATGGCCGCCGCTCCGCCGGCCACCAGCAGGATCTCCAGGAAGCGAGCCGCGCCGGTCTGGAAGTTGAGCGGCTGGAATTCCATGATATTGCGGCGATAGAACCCGTCGCCGAGGTATTGAATGATGTGCACGTGCAGGTGGTAGAAATAGGGGTTGACGAAGGTCGCGAGGCCACAGGCCGCCGCGGTGGCCAGGTAGCGGCGGCCGCGGCCCAGCGCCTGGCGGCGTTCCTCATCGCCGGTTTCCCGCAGCAGCACCGCGAATTCGCCGGCCGCATAGAAAGCAATCAACAGGACGCCGGTGAAGAAGCCCCCATGCAGATTGGTCCATAGGATCATCAGCGGGGGGAGCAGCCACAAGCGCTGGCGGCCGTCCCGTGCGCGCTCGAGGATGGCATAGAAGATCGCCGTGAACAGCATAGTGACCAGGTGCGGACGGGCCAGCCAGTGCCCGGCGGAAGCCGCGGCAGCTACCAGCGTCAAGGCCAGAGCCACCAGCGCGTCGCTCCTGCGGCGCGCCAGGCGGAACAGCCCGGCGAAGGTCAGCGCCAGCACCAGACTGCTGGCCAGCACAACGGCGCCCAGGCCGGCGTGCAGGTGCAGCCAGCCGAACATCACATCCCAGAGCCATTCCCAGGCGAACCACGGCTGGCCCGAGCGGGTAAAGGAAAAGATATCGCGGTGAGGCACGTGGCCGTGCGCCAGAATCCATTGGCCCGTGCGCAGATGCCAGCCGGTATCCCCGTCACCCAGCAGGGTGCTCGCGCCGTGCATGCCGCAAAACAGGAAGACCAGCGGCATGATGAACGCCAGGTCCGCCATGGACGGCATCCACCGCAACCCGTGAGGGGAAGCGGGTGGTGGTGTCTGGCTGTCGATAGAGCTCATACGCGGCGCGCCAGCTCCAATGCAGCAACGTGCAGGCCAAAGGAGGCGGATTAGGGAAGCTGCATCTCTACTGTTTGCAGCGCGCCGGTGGCCCCGCGCGGCTAGCGGGGCAACGAAGCTGTATCGATTGCATGCAACTGTCTAAAAGTGAGACAGCATCTCGTGGCGCCCGCCGGCTTCGCCGTGCAGGACCGGCTTGCCGGCGGCGATGTCTTTGATGGCCGCGGCCAGATCCAGATCGGCGTCCTTGACGATGTAGCCGCGGACGCCGGCGTCGAAGGCCGCGCGAATGGAGCTCGCGCGGGAGTACATGCTCAGCATGAGTATGGCGGTTGCGGGATGCCGCGCCAAGATCCGGCGCGTGGCTTGAATGCCGTCCATGACCGGCATGGCAAGGTCCATGACCACGACGTCCGGCTGCAAGCGGGCGGCAAGTTCCACGGCCTCGGCGCCGTTGGGGGCTTCGCCGACTACCGCAATCTCTAGATCGCTGTCGAGCGTCCGGCGCAACTCGCGGCGCAGCAGCGTGTGGTCTTCCACCAGCAACACAGAAATCGGGTTCTTCACTTCCACCGCGACCCCTTGACACTGCCTTGGTGCTGTGTCAATATAGATGCACTATACATCTAGAGGCTAGTTTTGTCAAGGAGGTTTCATGGTGGCCGTCAGCGAGGCCGTTACCGCTATCAGCCGTGCGGTAAGCATCGAGAAGAAACCGGTGAGCGCGCCGGAGGTCTTGAACGAGGCGTTCTGTTATGACAAGCCGAGTTCGTTTTCGAGAGGCTTGCGCCTGCAATTCGGCGGCCTCGCCGTGCTGTTGATCTCCGGCACGGCCAGCGTGGATGAAGGCGGGCAGTCCGTGCACATTGGCGATTTTCGGGCGCAATGCCGCAGGACGTTCCGCAACATCTCGAAGCTTCTCGAGTCGGAAGGGGCGACCTGGAAAGACGTCGTCCGCACGACCTGTTATTTGCGCGACATCGATCGCGACTACGCGGCCTTCAACGAGGAACGCACGGCGTTCTACGAAGCCCAGGAACTGGATCCGCTTCCGGCGTCCACGGGTATCCAGGCGCAGCTTTGCCGTCCGGAACTGCTGGTGGAGATCGAGGCCATCGCGATCTTTCGGCACATCAAAGAGGCGTAGGCGCCGTCCCGCCTCAGAAATCGTCACGGGGAGGCCGAATGCGGCATCTCTTGAAGATCTCGCGCAAAACGGGGCGACCCGCGCCGCATGATTTAGTGGAGTTCCTTCTAGGACGGCGGCGCGGGAAGGCGCGCCCTTTTGCGCTTGGTGTGTCGACGGCGCTGGTGCTTGCGGGGCTCGTGTGGACGCCCGGCACCGCGTTCCCGGCGCAGAGTTGGGATATTGTTTACACCCGGATTCCCAATAGCGCGGCGCCCAAGACGGCGGCGCGGGAAGGCGCGCCCCTTTGCGCTTACGGGGAAGGCGGGCGGCTGGTGCTGCTGCGGCGGGACGGATCCGAGCGCGTCCTGACGCCGCAATTCGAAAGCGCCGCCGATCCGGCAGTATACTTCGACGGCACGCGCATTCTGTTCGCCGGCAAGAAGACGGCCGCGGACCAATGGAACATCTACGAGATGAACGCCAGTGGGGGGGGCCTGCGGCAGATTACGCGCAACCTGGGCAACTGCCGCTCGCCGATCTACCAGCCGTCGATCTTCTATCTGGACGATCCGGGGCCGATGCCGCAGATCGCTTTTGTCAGCGATGTACCCACCGCATTTGCGGAATACGGCGGCGCGGCGGTGACCTCGATTTACTCGGCGCGCATGGACGGCACCGGGGTTCGGCGGCTGACCTACAATCCCTCGGGCGCATTCGATCCCGTGATGCTGCCGGATGGCCGGATGTTGTTCTCCGGCTGGGAGCGGGACGAGGCGAGTCACGGGTTGAACGCGCGCATCGAACTGCTGGCCACCAATATTGACGGCACGGACTACGCCACGTTCTCGGGAGGCCAGGGCCGCCGCGTGAAGGACATGGCGTGCGTGACGGCCACGCGGCTGGTGGTGTTCGTGGACGCCGACCGGGTGCCTGGGGACGGCGCCGGGCCGCTGGCGGTGATCGATCTGCGCCGGAACCTGCATTCCTACCGCCGCCTGGAGCTTTCGCCGGCCTACGTGTACTACTCGCCATCCGCGCTGCCGGACGGCACGGTGCTGGCCTCGCGGCGGCCGGCCAAGGGCGCGGGCACGCTCGGCATTGTGCGCCTCGATCCGGGGACGGGGAAAATCGAGCCGATCCTCTCGACGCCGGGGAGCAACGATATCCAGGCGCAGGCGCTGGTGGCGCGGATGGTTCCGGATGGCCGCTCGTCGGTGGTGGTGGATACCCAGGCGTGGGCCAAGCTGTACTGCCTGAACGTGTACGAAACCGATTTGGGTCGGCTCCTCTGGCCGCAGGGTCTGGTGAAGCGCATCCGGGTGCTGGAAGGCCTGCCGCGCGAGTCCGCGGGCTGCGCCGCGAAGCAGAGCCTGTCGCCGGTTTTGCAGAAACGGTTTCTAGGCGAAGTGGATGTTGACGCGGACGGCTCGTTTCACCTCGAAGTTCCCGCGAATCTGCCGGTGCAGCTTCAGGCGCTGGACGCGAGCGGGATGGCGCTGCGATCGAGCGCGTGGATCTGGGTGAAGAACAAAGAACAGAGGGGCTGCATCGGCTGCCACGAGGATGGCGAGCGTACGCCGGAGAACGTGATGGCGAGCGCGCTCACGCGGCCCGCGGCCATGCTCATGCTGCCGCCCGAGCGCCGGCGGACGGTGGACTTCGAGCGCGACATCGCGCCCATCCTGCGGCAGCGGTGCGCTACGGCGGCCTGTCATGGCGGGCCGGCCGAGCCCAGGCTTTCTGGTAAAGGGCTGCGTTTCGACCCGGCCTATGAAGCGCTGATGGCGAAGAATCCGCGGACGGGCTTGTTCCGCTACATCACTCCCGGCGTCGCGCGGACGAGCCCGCTGGTGTGGGCCCTCTCAGGGCACAACACGTCGCAGCCGTGGGACCATCCCTGGCGCGGCGACGAGGCGCCGCGCATGCCGCCCGAGAGACACCCCCGGCTAACCGCAACGGAGAAACTCGCCATCATCGAATGGATCGACCTGGGGGCCAACTACTACGGCCTGCCCGGCGCGGGAGGACAACGATGAAAATACTCCTGGCACTCTGGCTGGCGGCCGGCGCCGCGCTGATTTTCTGCGCGCAACAGCCCGAGCTTCCGGTCTTTACCGATATCACCAAAGAGTCGGGAATCACGTTCCAGCACAGCTACGGCGACCATCACCTGGACAACATCGTGGAAGGCACGGGCGGGGGCGTGTGCATCTTCGATTACGACAACGACGGGCTGCCGGACATCTATTTCGTAACCGGCAAGTGGACCCAGGGAGTCAGCGACAACGAAGGCCGGGACCTGCGCGGCAAGTTCTCCAACCGGCTCTACAAGAACCTCGGGAACGGCCGCTTCGTGGATGTGACGGAAAAGGCCGGCGTGGGCGGCGAAGGCATCTACAGCACGGGCTGCTCGGCGGCGGATTACGACAACGACGGCTACGTGGATCTCTACGTTCTCAACTACGGCCGCAACATTCTGTATCACAACAACGGCGACGGCACGTTCACGGATGTCACCGAAAAATCCGGGCTGGGCGATAAACACTGGAGCCTTTCCGGCGTGTGGTTCGATTACAACAACGACGGATGGCTGGACGTGTACGTGGGAAATTACCTGGAATACGACGAAGGCCGGTTCCGCGATTTCTACGCCGCCGACGGCTACCCCGGCCCGCTGAGTTACAACGGCCAGCCCAGCATCCTGTATCGCAACAACGGCGACGGCACGTTCACGGACGTGACCAAAGAAGCCGGCCTGTGGAAGCCGGGCGGGCGGTGCATGAGCGCCTCGGTGGCGGATTTCAATAACCGCGGCCTGATGGATATCTGGGTATCCAACGACGCCATGGAGTCGTACTACTTCGAGAACACGGGCAAGGGCACGTTTGTCGAAAAAGCGCTGGAGATGAACATGGCCTACGGAGAGAACGGGCAAGGCGTTTCCTCCATGGGACCGTTTGCGGGCGACGTCAACCGCGACGGCTTGATGGACGTGTTCGTCCCCAACCTGAACTACTGCATCCTGTTCATGAACACCGGCAAGATGGGCTTTGCGGACCGCACGGTGCAGACGGGGCTCTCGCAGGTGCTGGGGCAATACACCGGCTGGGCGGGCATTCTGCTCGATTACGATAACGACGGTTGGCTGGACATCTTCACCACGCATGGCGACGCGCACCATGAGTACGTGCAGGAAGATACTTTGATGCGCAACCGCGGCGACGGCACGTTCGAGGACGTGTCGCGCCGCTCGGGGCAGTACTTCTATGAGAAATATGTAGGCAGGGGCGCGGCGTGGGGCGATTTGGATAACGACGGCGATATCGACCTGGTGATCGTGAATCTGAACGACTCGCCGCGCATTTTGCGTAACGACGGCGGCAACCGGAATCACTGGCTGAGCGTCGAGCCGCGGCTGAAGTTTCCGGCCGGAGCGCGGCTGGCGGTCGGCGCGCGGGTGACGGTGACCTCCGGTGCGTTGAAGCAGATCGAGGATGTGAACCCGGTGCGCGGCTTTCTTTCGACGGGCGACGGCCGGGTGCACTTCGGGCTGGCGCAGGAGGACCACGCCGATGTGGAGATTCGCTGGCCGGACGGGATGGTGGACAAGTTCCCGGGGGTGGCGGCCAATCAATTTCTGAAATTCGAGCATCCGGCCAGGGCCGCCGCACCCAGGACAAACGGAGTGAAGCCATGAACGGGGCAAGGAGACTGATTCCGGCCGGAGCCGCATGGGCGGTGCTGGCCGTGACGGCAAGCATGGCCGGCGCCCCCCGGGAGCCGATTTATGTGGGGGCGCGCGCCTGCGGGGCGTGCCACTCCGGAAAAGCCATGGGCAACCAATACGCGCGGTGGCTGCACTCGAAGCACAGCCGGGCGTACGCGGCGCTGGCGCGGCCGGAATCGAAGCAGATCGTGGAGCTCAGCGGATTGCGGCAAGCGCCGCAGGAGGCGGCCATCTGCCTGGGGTGCCACGCGACGGCTTACAACGCGGAGGCATGGCAGAAGGACGACGCCTTCCGCACCGAAGACGGCGTGCAATGCGAAGCGTGTCACGGGCCGGGCAGCGAGTACATGAGCGAAGCCGTGATGCGCGATCCGCAGGCAGCCATGAAGGCCGGATTGCGCATGCCGGACGAGCGCTTCTGCCTGGGGTGCCACATCGAAAAGGGCTCGCACGTGGCGGTGCTGAAATCGCCCACTGTGGATGTGAAGAAAGGACTGGTCCAGATTGCCCATCCGCTGCCCAAGACCGGCATGGCAGTGGGCGGCATTCCGGGGTTTCCGGCTGCCACTGTGGCCTCCGCTCACAAATATGTGGGCGCGGCGAAGTGCGGGACGTGTCACAAGGGCGAGATGATGGGCTACCAGTACAGCGTCTGGCGGATGGGCCCGCATGCGCGCGCCTGGAGTGTGCTGGCTACGCCGGCGGGCTACGAGCAGGCGGCCAAGAAAGGCATCAAGGGCGATCCGCAACGCGCGCCGGAATGCCTGAAGTGCCACACCACGGCTTATGGCGCCGCGCACATGGCGTCGTCCACCGTGGATGAGGGAGTGACCTGCGAGGCGTGCCACGGCCCGGGCAGTGATTACATGTTCGACGCCGTGATGCGCGATAAGCGCGGAGCGATGTTGGCGGGCCTGAAGATGCCCGATCCGCAAACCTGCATCGGCTGTCACGGCGATAAGTTCGATGTGGCGGCCGGCATGCAGAAGATCGCCCACCCGCTGAAGCCCCTGGTGGCCGCGGATCCGGACCCCGAGGGGCGCTACAAGAACCCCCGCAACATGGCGTTGCGGCCGGGCAGCCGGGAGCTGTGGGTGACGTGCGAAGCGGCGGATTCCGTGATGGTGGTGGACACGGAGACGCGCCAGCCGGTGGCCTCGGTTCCCACCGGAGGTATGCCAATCGCCGTTGCGTTCACGCCCGACGGAAAGCTGGCGTTTGTCACCAACCGGCACGACGACACGGTTTCGGTGATCGACGCCGCGGCGCGAAAAGTCATCAAGACGCTGTCGGTGGGAAACGAACCGCACGGCGTACTCACCGACCGCCAGGGAAAGTATCTCTACGTCGCGAACACCACGTCCGGAGACATCACGGTGTTCGACATTGCCTCGCTGAGCTACGTGAAGGTGCTGAGCGCGAGCCGCGGGCCTTGGTCGATGGCGCTCTCGCCGGACGGCGCGACGCTGCTGGTGACGAACATGCTCTCGCGGTTCGCGGCGCTACGCACCCCGTTCGTTTCCGAAGTGACGGCGATCGACACCGGCGACGCGGAAGTGGATGAGCGCGACGTGGTGCCGGACGCCAACCTCATGATGGGCGTCGACTGGCATCCCAGCGGCAAGTTCGCGCTGGCCACGCTCAATCGCACGAAGAGCCTGGTGCCCATGACGCGGCTGCTCCAAGGCTGGACGATCACCAACGGGCTTGCGGTCATCTGGAAAGACGGCGCGGTGGACCAGGTGCTGCTCGACGAGCCGAACGAGGGCTTCGCCGATGCCACTGACGTAGCCTGTACGCCCGATGGGCGTTACGCGCTGGTGACCAGCGCAGGGACCGACCGGGTGGCCGTGGTGGATATCGCCAAGCTGATGGCGATCCTCCGCCACGCGACCAAGTACGAACGCCAGCACGTGCTTCCCAATCACCTGGGCTATCCGACGGAATTCATCGTCAAGCACATCGCGGTACAGAATGATCCGCACGGCGTGCTGATCGCGCCCGATGGGAAGCTGGCCTATGTGGCCAACTCGCTGGACGATTCCATCAGCGTGATCGATCTTCAGAAACTCGAAAACGTGGCGCGCATCGATCTGGGCGGGGCGGACGAGATTACCCAGCACCGCTGGGGGGAGCGCCTGTTCCACAGCGCCAATATTACGTTCCGGCATGAGTTCGCATGCGCCTCCTGCCATCCGGATGGACACGTGGACGGGATGACCTACGACATCGAGGCGGACGGAATCGGCATCAGCCCGGTGGACAACCGCACGCTGCGCGGCATTCTGGATACCGCGCCGTTCAAGTGGGAGGGCACCAACCCGTCGCTTTCCCGGCAATGCGGCGCGCGCCTGTCGGTCTATTTCACGCGCCTGCTGCCGTTCACGCCCGAACAACTGGCGGCGCTGGACTTTTACATTACGACCATCGAGCGGCCGCCGAATCCGTTTCGCAAGCTGGGCGCGCCGCTCAATCCCGCGCAGCGCCGCGGAAAAGCCATCTTCGAACGCACCATGACCAATGACGGCCGGCTGATCCCGGAAGGGAACCGCTGCGTCACTTGCCATTTCCCGCCCTATTTCACCGACCGGCACGTGCATAACGTCGGCACGAAGCAGCCTCTGGATCGTGGCGGCGATTTCGATACCCCGCACCTGAACAACATCTACGACTCGGCGCCGTACCTGCATAACGGCATGGCGGCGACTCTCGAGGAAATCTGGACCGTGCACAACCCGTATGACCAGCACGGGGTCACCAACGACATGACCAAGGATCAGTTGAACGACCTGATCGAGTATCTGAAGACGCTTTGAGGAGATAGCCGTGAGAATCGCTGTTGCAGTGGCTTGGGGCGCGCTCGCCAGCCTGGCCTTTGCGGCCGGCCCGCCCGCGCAGAAGGGCAATCAGAAACTGCCCTACGTTTACACGAAGTGGAAGCAGTTCACAGTGGCCGACGGACTGCCGAGCGATCATATCTTCGCCGTGAAAGTGGACGGGCCGAGGGTGTGGATCGGAGGGGAAGACGGCCTCGCCATGCTCGACAAGCGCACCGGCAAGATCAAAAGCTGGACAGAGAAGGACGGGCTGCCGTTCCGCGCCGTGACCGCCATCGATGTGGATAAGAAGACCGGCGATGTCTGGCTGGGCCTGTTCGGCGGCGGGCTGGCGCGATTCAGCGGCGGACGTTTCGACCATTGGCACCAGCTCAACAGCGGTCTGGTGAACGATGTGGTCTACGGCGTGGCGGTGGAGAACGACAACGTCTGGGCGGCGACCACCGCCGGAGCCAGCCGGTACAACGTGAAGACGCACGAGTGGACCATCTTCACCGAGAAGAACTCGCCCATGGAAGAGATCTGGAACTACAACGCCAGTTACAACGGCAAGGACAAAGTGTTCCTGGCCATCTGGGGCAGCGGCGTGCTGGAGTACAACATCAAAGCCAACCGCTGGAAAGATTACCGCGATCCGGATGGCGAGATGGAGATCGATCTCTACCGCGATGACGGGATCATCCACGTGATCACGACCGGCGCGCAGGAGGCCGACGGTGTGTTGTGGGTGTCTTCGTACTTCGGTGGCTGCCGATACGACGGGCGCAACTGGCGCGGATATTACAACCAGGACTCCGGCCTGGCCAGTGATTTCAACAACAATGTGCGAGCGCGCAGCGCCGACGAGGCCTGGTTCTGCTCCGATAAAGGCGCCAGCGCGATTGTGGACTTCCCCAGCGATACCTGGGTCGACTATACGCGCGATACGAAGGGCGTAGGCGGCAAGGCCATTGTGATGCGCGACAAACAGGTGCTGGAGACCGTCGAGATGCCGGCCGGCATCCCACACAACTTCGTCATCAACGCGGATATCGACGGCAACGATGTCTGGCTGGCTACGGCCAAGGGACTCGGCTGGGGCATCGGCGATGGATACTATCCGGGGCTGCGCGAACGTCCCCGGCTGGTCACCGAATCCGCGGCGCGGAAGGGAGGTTCTAAATGAAACTGCGTTTCGCGTTTCTGCTGTTGGCCTGCGCGGCCCTGGCGCCCGGCCAGTACAAGCCCGATCCGAAGCTGGAACCCTGGATCGTACTGCACGATCCCGATACGGACCGGGTGGTGAAGGCGATCACCGGGCTGAGCCCGTATCAATTGCCTAAGTTGCCCCTCAGGGTCGACACGAACTATGCGAATATTCCAGAGGAC
>Ga0335078_10003210_pt1 | contig 24387 bp, 19 predicted proteins | sample Lox_Sample_32_FD_206711 | JGI IMG/M metagenome (GOLD analysis project Ga0335078, IMG submission 206711) | Soil microbial communities from Loxahatchee National Wildlife Refuge, Florida, United States - Lox_Sample_3.2 | ecosystem: Environmental > Terrestrial > Soil > Wetlands | place: USA... | reverse complement strand
TTTCAACCGACGGACTGACGCTGACGGCCTCAGCTTCCTGACTACCGAGAAGAAGAAGGCGCTACGCATTCCTCGCTCTCTGGAGAGCAGCCACATCATGATCATGGGTGATACGGGGGCTGGAAAGAGTGTCCTGCAGAGACGCATTCTTATCCAGATTGCCGAGCGTGGAGAAACGGCAATCGTGTACGATCCGGCTCTCGAGTACACGCCGCAGTTCTTCAATGCGGACCGCGGCGACCTCATCCTCAATCCCCTCGATGCAAGGTGCCCTTACTGGTCGCCCTCGGACGAGGTGATCCACGAAGCCGAAGCCCTCACGCTGGCAACGTCACTTTTCCCAGAGAAGCCACACGAGAATACCTTCTTCGTCGAAGGCCCCAGAAAGATTTTTGCCCACTTGCTCACATTGAAGCCCGCTCCTGAGGAGTTGGTCCGATGGATGAGCCACGAAGAGGAGTTGGACCGGCAGGTAAGGGGCACCGAGTTGGAAGCATTTGTTTATCGCGGAGCCGGTCCACAGCGTGGAGGTGTTCTTGGTGCGCTCAACATGGTTGCCGGCAGTCTGAAGCTCTTGCCGCGAGAGAGCGACGCGAAGGAACGCTGGACTACCGAGGAATGGGCGAGAAAGAAGACCGGCTGGCTATTCTTAACTTCCACTCCGAGATTCCGCGAGCGTTTGTTGCCCCTTACCAGCCTTTGGCTCGACACGCTCGTGCTTCGCTTGATGAACCAGGGCGATCCTGCTGTGCGTCACGCGTGGTTCGTGCTGGATGAGCTTGCGAGCCTGCAGCGATTGCCGCAATTACACACTGCCCTGACCGAGAACCGCAAATCGGGTAATCCCGTTGTGATCGGCTTCCAAGGCCGCAGCCAGCTCGAGGTGCGCTACGGACATGAAGCCGAATCGATGTTGTCACAGCCAGCAACCAAGATTTTTCTGCATACGAGCGAGCCCCGTGCTGCGAAGTGGATCTCAGACACGATCGGCGAAGTTGAGATGGAACGCCTGAAGGAGACGGTCAACACCCAGCCCCTGAAGCTCACAAACTCCAAGAGCTATCACCTTGAAAGACGGACGGAGCCACTCGTGCTGCCGTCGGAAATCAGTGGCCTCGAACGTCTTCACGCATTTCTTAAGATCGGCAATATGGTCGTGCCGTTCGGTTTCCCCTACACACCGCCACTGAAGTCTCAACAGGGATTCATTCCCAGAGCAAGCTCACCTCGGGTGATCGAAATGGAGAACAGGTCATCGGAGCCAACGGTAGTTCCGGCACGCCAAGAGACCAGCCCGAATGGATTGGAAGAAAGCCCGAAAGGCATAGCTGCCGGCCAGGAACCATACTTCGAGTGAATGGATTATGCTCACAATCTCCAAACCGCTCAGCGCCGGCCAAGCTCGGACATATCACAAGGAAGAATTCGCCAACGCCCAAGAGAACTATTACTCCGAGGGTGACCGCATACGCGGCGAATGGCAAGGCAGATTGGCCCAGGAGTGGGATCTCCGCGGAGAAGTACAGGAGGAGCACTTCCAGCGCCTCGCCAACGGGCAGCATCCCCTAACGGGTGAACAACTCGTGCGGCACCAAACTGCACGTGAATACGTCACTGCGCGAGGCGAGACGGTCAGCACAATGGAGCACCGCGCCGGGTGGGACGCGACGTTCTCGGCTCCCAAGAGCGTGTCGTTGACCGCTCTCGTGGGTGGAGACGAGGCTGTGCGTCAGGCCCACCGGGACAGCGTCAAATCCGCATTGAACGAGATGGAGCGGTTCGTCCAAGCACGCATGGGCGGCAATCGCATCCCCGAGACGACTGGCAAATGGATCGCGACGAGCTTCGAGCACGACAGCGCCCGACCCGTGAACGGATACGCCGCACCGCAATTGCATACCCATGTTGTGTTCTTCAATCTCACTGAAACGAAGAATGGCGAAGCGCGGGCGTTACAGCCGCATGAGCTTTACCGATCTCAGCAATACGCGACCGCGGTTTACCGGTCGGAATTGGCACTTCGTCTAAAAGGTCAGGGCTACGAAATCGAAAGGGGTAAAAGTGGCCAGCCGGAAATCGTCGGCTACACACGCGAGTACCTTGATGCCTCCAGTCCCAGAAGTCAGCAAATCCAGGCCTACCTCGAACAACAGGGGGTGAAGGGCGCTGGTGCCGCGCAGATCGCCGCGCACCAGACCCGCGACGACAAGTTGCCGGCCATGACGCACTCGGAAATGCAGCAGATGCACAAGGAAATGGCCGAGCGATTTGGCAATCAGCCAGAACAGGTGATCCGTGCGGCCCATTCGCACGAAATAGAGAGAAGTGTTCCGAACCGACAACACCTTGAGTCGGCGCTGACTTACGCCCAGGACAAGAATCTCGAAAGACATGCTGTCACCGATGAGCGCGACCTGATGCGAGATGCGCTGAAGCGTTCGATGGGAGAAGCTGGCTTCCGAGTGGTGCGAGAGGGATTCGAAAAGCGAGTAGAGTCAGGCTCCCTGATCCAAGTCGAAAGCAAGTCGCCGGCCCGCGCATTCACTACGCAAAGGATGATCCAGTATGAACGCGACAACGTAGCTGAAATGCGAAAGGGCCAAGCACAACACGGTGCCTTAGTTAGTCCCGAAGCATGGCAGTCTGTTCAGCAGAACCATACACATCTAAGCACGAGCCAACGCGCGGCCGTAGAGCAGATTCTGACGACTCAGGACAAAATCATCGGTCTTGAGGGGGTCGCAGGCGCTGGCAAAACTACCTCGTTGACTGCTGTCCGCGAGGCCGCAGAACGCGAAGGGTACCAGGTGGTCGGACTCGCTCCCACATCGCGCGCCGCTCACAAATTAGGGGAATCAGGAATTGAGTCGCACACGCTGCAACGGGAGCTTATCCGAAGTGAAGCGCCCCATGAAGGACAGAAGAGGTTATTCGTTATCGATGAATCGAGCCTTGCAAGCACGAAACAGATGAACGAGTTCTTTCATCGTCTGCACACATCAGACCGAGTTCTTTTAGTTGGCGACACTTGCCAACATGAGGCAGTGGAATCTGGCCGGCCATACAAGCAGCTACAGGAAGCGGGGATGGAGACAGCCAGGCTGGGCGAGATTTTGCGACAGAAGGATCCGGCTCTTAAGGATGCCGTCGAGCAGTTCGCGCGCGGCGATGTCCACGGGGGAATCGCTCGCCTCGAGCAGCAGGGCCGAGTGCACGAGATTGTTAATCCCCAAGAACGGTTTAATTCGATAGCTCGCGAGTACTCACGAAATCCGGAGGGAACACTGGTTATCTCGCCCGATAATGAATCGCGACGCGAATTGAATTCGCTGATTCATCGCGAATTGCAGAATCGTGGCGGCGTGAGTAAAGACGAGCACAGACTCCGGGTCCTGGAGTCGCGTCAGGAGATGACGGGAGCAGACCGGCAGTGGGCGGGACAATACGAACCTGGAGACGTGCTTCGATACTCGCGTGGCAGCAAAACTGAGGGGATCAAGCCGGGCGAATATGCACGAGTCAGCGGCGTGGATGCGAAAGAGAACCGGCTGACGATTAAACGCGAGGCGGGCACTCAGCAAACCTACGATCCGCGACGCCTCTCGGGCGTCTCGGTACACCGCGAAGCCGAACGCGAGTTCTCAAAGGGAGACCGCGTTCAGTTCACCGCGCCATCCCGCGAATTGCATGTTGCTAATCGTGATCTCGGCACTGTCGAACACGTCAACTCCAATGGCGATCTTAGAATCCGGATGGACTCAGGCAAGGAAGTTCGATTCAACGCGCGCGAGCACCCGCACCTTGACTATGGTTACGTAGTGACCAGCCACAGCAGCCAGGGGCAAACCGCGGATCGAGTGCTGATCCATGTGGACACCGAGAAAAGCGAGCTGCTGGTCAACAACCGGTTCGCATACGTATCTGTTTCGCGGGCTCAGCACGATGCCCACATCTACACAAATGATGGGAGCAAGCTCGCTCCCAGTCTCAGTCGCGAAAACTCGCAACGTACAGCAATAGAGGTGGAACAGCAGCCGGAAGGACCCCAAATCAACCCTGGTTTTAGCCGCGGCGAGCGCCCTGCCGAAGAAGAGCAGGGTCACGGTCTAGGTGTTGGTATCAATTAAATTCCGCCTCACTTTTCCTTTCACGTGACCTCGACCCCAGTTCGCCGTCACCGCCACACAATTGTTGCACCTTGTTGCACGCCTTCCATCGCGTCACCCATGCTCCGAGATAAGGTACTCTCGCGCCAAATTGCGAACAAAGTGGCATAATCGAACGTCCGCCGATCTCAGCTTAAGTAATGAACTGAACATAGATATTCGGCTAGGCACTTGCGAACGGAGGTTATCCTTGAGCCTTCTAGGAAACAGAGAAGAGTATCTGCACCAACTCCAGGACAAGTACGGCGAACGGCGATCAGCCGAGTTCAAAAGAGAATCGGACAAAGTCCTGAATTACTTTACAGCCATTGCGGAGCAACTCGGAACACAATACACGTTCGAGACCGTCTTGGCGGTCGGCGGGACAGGGATTGTTCATACGGGGCATCACAATCGATTCGACCAGCCGGTTGTTCTCAAGATCAATCGTCCTAATGTGGAAGCCGAAGGAACGTCGATGGTTGAGCGCGAAGCTGCAGTGTTGCCAACCTTAAGCCATCCCAACATCATTTCTGTCTTGGATCTTGGCGAGCGAACAGAATTCTCTCCGAAACTTACATTTATAGTCGAGCCGTTTATCGCGGGGTCTAAGCCGTTCTTTACTCCGGATGAAAAGCACATAAAGCGCACATGGCTCTACGACAGGCTTAGTAACGTAAAGGCAGTCATGCCACCCATCGGCGAACTCGGGGAGAGTGATGATACCGGACAGACAATTTTGCTAATCACCTCGGTTCTAAGTGACATTGCCACCCTGTTTACCCAGTGGGCAAGCTTGCTGAGCCATCTGCACAAGAAACACGCCAAGTCTGAAAACGGATATGTGTATCTCGATGTCAAGCCTGAGAATGTGCTAGTCGATGACAACTTGCATTTGACTTCGATCGATTATGGGTCGGTGGAGGCACTAGTCCCGAGCGATCCATCACCCGTTGAAGTGTTTTTTACCGAGCGGTACGCACACCCGGAACTGATCAAGCGAATTAAGGACAAGGCATCATCGAATCGCGTTCGTGGTAGCGTAAAACGATCCGAACTGCGCCCTCAGCTTGATTACTTTGCTCTTGGTATTTCACTGCTCGAAGTCCTGGATCAGATTGCGTTGGTGCGTCCTCACGTCGTTCCACAGTTGCCTCTGTATCGCTCCCTACACTTTCTCGCCACACGTTTATTGGATGGCCGCAACTCCGGCCGAATCGGTGAAGACCACTACGCGTACGCATCGCAAGTGTTCCCTGGGTTGCGCGAGTCGGATTATGAAAAGCTCGGATATAGCAGTCTCGATGATGTGCTATCCGATTTGGACAAGGAGCTTGGGCGCTGGAGTTTGGAAGCGAAAGTGCCCGAGCTTGCAACATACTCAAAGAACATTGTGCGCGTCGTGCCGGGGTTCAACACCGTCTTGACGCCGCGTCTCAAGCGATTGATCGAGCATCCCCTGGTCGCCCGTTTGAAATACACAACACAGCTCGGGCTTGTCTCGCTTGTCTACCCGACGGCTGATCACTCTAGATATGATCACGCCCTGGGCAGTTACACCTACACTACGTACTACGTGAAAAGCCTTTTTAATGATCTTGGAAACCCAATATTCCGAAATCTCGTCGCGACCGAGGATGTCAACGCAGTGTTGCTAGCAGCGCTTTTGCATGATCTGGGCCAGTACCCTCTCGCACATGATCTGGAGGAGGTTCACGACGGCATTTTCAAACATGGCCAGATTGGGATGGATTTACTGGATGACTCGTCGCCCGATAGTCAAGGACGAACGCTGCGGCAGATCATTGAGGACCCGGAGAACGGCTGGGGGGTGAACGTGGAAGCGCTGAGACGAATTCTCGGTGCGCACTCTAAACTTCTCGACATGGGCCAGGATCAAAAGGCATCTTTGAAGACGAATGTGCTCGCCGCAATCGTCGACGGCCAAGTTGATTCCGACAAAGCAGACTACATCATTCGGGACTCCACGCGGTGCGAGTTGCCGTACGGCGCTCAATTAGACATAGAGCGGCTCCTTCGGGTCTTGACCGTGGCGATCCTTCCCGAGGAAACGGATCCCCAGCGCCGTATAGCGCTTGGTGTTTATGACAAAGGCCTTGTTAGTGCCCATGCCTTTGGACAGGCGCGGTATGAACTGCTTTCGACCGTTTACTGGCACCACACGACCAGAATCACCAAGTGCATGCTTCAGTACGCCACAGTCTGGGGCCTACCGCCGACCGTGTTTGGCTTGAGAGATGCAAACCGTGAGAACAAGGAACTAGAACTGCGTCAAACGCTTCTTGAGTTTGTGAAGGAACTAGTTCCACCGTTTAGGGGACGATACGAAGACAGTCTCAGGAATACCCGACGATCCGAAGAGAGTCTTGACTTGACAGCGCAGCCACCAGAGCAGGTGATCGATGCAGTAGCTGAGGACAGGAACCAAGCGGTAGAGCGTCAACTCCCGACATCAGGAGACAATTGGTACCCAGGAATCGCTTGGAGCGACTGGCTGATGTTAAATTGGATCTCGCATCTTCCGAATGCGTCTGTCCAGAGCCAAAATCTGGTTCGGGGCATTCAAAGTCGACGACTTTACAAGCGCATCGCTACCTTCGCTCGCAATGGACCCCATGGGGACCTGATTCGGACGCTCGACAACCTTGATTGGCAGGAGCGGCTTTCCTCATGTAAGAAACTTCACGCGATTGTGGTCAAGCTCTTGAAGCGTGACTGGGAGCACCTGAGCACGGTCATACCAATGGACAAGAGCGAGTTTGACAAACTTTGCGAATCGAATCTGCTGATCTTGATGGATGTGCCGAACCCGAGCAAGAAGGGCGGCTATGAGCGGCCTTTGGGAGTCGTGCCGGAACTCAAGGAGCGGTTATATCATCAACATGGACGGCAAGCCACCGAGGACGCTGATTGGAAGAAGATCATGGCTCAGATGATTGAAGGCAGCGCGCCTCTTCGAGTGCTCTGTCACCCAGATGTCCGCAATTTAGTTAGCGCGGCGTTTGCACCGTCTAGCGCGAACGACAAGCCAGCGGAAGATAAAATTGCTGATGCTATACGTGCTGCCTTGGTGCAGCGATAGCCATGGAACCCGCTCCCGAGGCCATCTACAAGGAGATCATTGACTTTATCAGCGGCTCAGCTGCTGGCTTGCTCCAGCTTCTCGTCGCAACGGCCAAGCGAGCCACGTTCGAGCGGATAATCTGCTGTCCGACGTACCCAGTTCCCGCCAAGTCAGCAGGTCTTGCGGCAGCATCAAGTCAATTTCGCGACGCGATGGTTCGCGATGACATACACCCTCCAACTTTCCTTGCACGTCTTTACGCTTCGGTGCGCAATCTCGAACGTCGGAAGTATGCGGGACAATTCTTTACTGCAGCACCCGTCGCAGAGTGGGCGCTCTCACGTATCCGCCCGTTGCTGGATGATCATGTCTGTGATGCAGGAGTGGGCACAGGTGTGTTCGCCTACACGATCCTCCAAAGTGGGCTTCCCGTTCGCTCTTACGTCGGAATCGAAAACGAACCGATTCTCGCTTTGTGCGCCGCCCACGTCCTGGAATCGATTAATGCCCCGGCGGCATTCCGACTCTGGTACGCAAACTTTCTACTCCTGAAACAGTCGGATTTTGGATCTAGGGGAGTCCATCTTCCTACGTTCATCATCTCAAATCCCCCATTCGTCCGATTTCATAATCTGAAGGGCCGCGGCCGAATACGTAAAGAGCTCAAGTCGGCTCTGGGACTCACTCTCTCTTCATTATCGGGGTCAGCCAATTACTTTCTGTCGCGGGCTGCGAATCTGGCGACACCTGCGACCGACAAGGTTGTGTCCCAGAGGCGCCTGCTGTTCTTCTTGCCAAAAGAGGCTGAAGGCGCAGCTCATACACGCAGGCTATGGGACGGATTGGAGAAGCTGCACGGATGGTCTCAAAAGAGCTTAATCATCCCGCAAGAGCAGACCGGTATCGATCGACACCCGTCAAATGCGCTTGCGTTGTTGTGCCTGTTTGAGAAGAAGGATGTTTCAATTCGTCCCCCATCGCTCCAACCCCGTTCGGACGTCTGCGTGGGCGATATTCTTCAGGTGAAAAGGGGAATTTCGACTGGCTGTAATGATTTCTTTGTCCTTACAGATGAAGAAGCGCGGGATCGAAAATTGCCGCGGCGGTACCTAAGAGCAGTCTTGCCGACGCGGATTCCCATCCGAGGCTTTTGCTTTACTAAAGCTGATTGGGAGGCACTTCGCAGATCTCAGCATCCTTGCTGGTTGTTATGTCTGCCAAAAGGTGACATTACGGATTTTGAGCCGGCAATCCAAGAGTACCTGAAAGAAGGCCTGAGACGCGGCGTCCATGCTACGCCAACGGCGGTAGCGCTGAAAACCTGGTTCTCGATGCGGATTCCGTCTGACCCACCAGATGTTTTCATCACATATTTATTTCGCGGGTCACCTCGATTTTTAGTAAACCAGGCGCGAGTCCTCAACCTCACGAATATCCTAGGTGGCCGCTTCGTTTCCCCTGTGACAGACCTGAACCGTCAGGAATTCGTTGTGAATTCGCTCAACCGAATCGCTGAAAAGTGGATCAAGGACAAATTGGCTGGGCGTGAATACAAGGGCGGATTAATGAAAATCGAACCGAGAGAACTGTCGATGTTGCCGATTGATTCAGCCCTCTTTCAATCTCTTGACTCGCGGAAACCGCCCAGTGCCAGCTTGGCACTCCCATTGTTCCAATAAGAAAGATTCTCACACATTACGTCTGGGCGCTTCGATTCGGCTCAACTCTGCCCATACAGCCTGCACTTCCGCTGGCACCCGCACTGGCACCCGTGGAGGTCCTTGTCTTACATGTATTATCAGGTACTTGGCAGTCCCCGATTGCCTAGTTAAGTTATTGAAAGTATTGAATCGGGAAGAAGTGTGAAGATGGCACTCTACCGCTGAGTTAAGCGCCCCGCGAGAGTCATTTTATTCAAACATTTGCGGGCGGATTATGCAAATTGCAGCCGATGCCCACAAGGCGGTGGACGGTTTGGGCTCTGTCCCTGGTCGTGGTAGCCTTGTGCAACACAGGATAGGGCGGCGTACTGCCCTTTTCTGTTTTCGTAATGGCGTTGGAATCCAATCCGAGCAGAGTCTCGCTATCTTCTTCAGAACAAGGGAGTTCTTCTGCCTCGATGCAGTTTGAAAAGGCGCAACTTTCAGCAAGTAATAGGGTTAGCACAGATGTGAGCACGGCCGCGCTGGATCCGGGCATGCTGATGGCCGCGACGCCGCAAGCGTCGGCCTTTTCGGCTTTTGCGGGAGGCGGATCGCTTTCGGACGCCGAGATTATGCTCCGCGTCAAAGCGGGCGATCAGTCGGCATTCGAGTATCTGGTGCAGAAATATCGCCGCCCGATGCTGAGTTTTATGTATCGTATGGCGCGAAATGCGGCGGCTGCGGAAGATCTGGCGCAGGAAGTTTTCTTGCGGGTATATCGTTCGCGCGAGAACTACGAGGCCAGCGCCAAATTTACCACCTGGCTCTATCGGATTGCGACGAACCTGGCGGTGAACCACGCGCGCGACACGCGCCACGAACGGCCGGAAATGCAGGTCAGCCTGGATGAGCCGGATGAGGAGTCTGGTACCACGCTTGAGTTGCCGGATGCCTCGCTGAACGCCGAGCAGGCGATGGTGGTGCGGGAACGGATGATGGCGATCCGGCGCAAGGTGGAAGCGCTGCCCGAGCAGCAGAGATTAGCGGTGATCATGCATAAGTACCAGCAGATGGACTATAAGCAGATTGCCGAGGTGCTGAAGAAGAGCGAGTCGGCAACGAAATCGTTGCTCTTCCGCGCCTACGAGACTTTGCGGGAACAGTTAAAAGAATTTATTTAGCAAGACTGATTGATCGGGGAAGCGACTGGCGAAGAAGTTTTAAGGGGAAGCGGTTATGAAATGCGATGAAATCCGGGAGAGAATGCCCGAGGTGGCGGCTGGATTCGGCGAACCCACCGTGGACGAAAGCAATCATCTGGCAAGTTGCAAAGCGTGCACCGAGCAGTTGAAAGCGATGCGCGAAACCATGAGCCTGCTGGACGAGTGGCGCGTGCCGGAGCCGTCGCCGTATTTTGAAGTGCGGCTGCAGGCCCGCCTGCGCGAGGAAATGGCGAAACCACAGGCGGGCTGGTTGCGCTGGTTCCGGCAACCGGTACTCGCGGCTGCGCTGACCGTGGCGATGGGAGTGGGCGTGGGTATGTTCTTCGCGCAACAGGGGAGAGTGGACGACCAGAGACAGTCGGTTGCGGATGTTGGGCCGGGCACGGCGGTCAGCGATCTGCAGACCTTGGACAAGAACCACGATCTGTATGCGGATTTCGACATGCTCGATGATCTGGACGTGCAGCAGAATGTCGTAGCCAACCCCTAAATCGGCAAGCGGGCGCGTGTCTAACACAAAGGGGACATGAGAGCGGGAACGCACATAACGGAATACTGCGCGGTCGCGTTGCTGGCGATTGCTGTGGGGATTCCGTTTCCTGCTTTGGGGCAAAGAGGTTCGCACGAACCTGCGCAACGGCGCCAGGCGCCGCCGCCCCCGGCACAGCACATTCAGCAGGCGTATCCGGAACAGAATGGAGCCCAGCAGCGAGGGCATGCGGGGGATTGGCTGCGGCGCTATAAAGACCTGTCTCCGGAGGAACAGGAGCGCGCGCTGCAGAGCGACCCTGGTTTCCGCCGATTGCCCCCGGAGCGGCAGCAGCAGCTTCGGCAGCGGTTGCAACACTTCTCCAATCTGCCTCCGCAACAGCAGCTGCGCATGCTGAACCGAATGGAGACGTGGGAGCACCTGACTCCGGAACAGAAGCAGCAGGCGCGCCAGATCTTCAACCGGTTGCGCCAGCTTCCGCCCGACCGCCAGCGGATGGTGACCACCGCGGTGCGGGATCTTCGCGGAATGCCGCCCGAGCAGCGCGAAAAGATCATCAACTCCGATCGCTTCAAAAGCATGTTTTCCGATCAGGAGCGGGACATGATGCGGGATGCGACCCGGTTGCCGCTAGCTCCCCCAGAGGGCGGAGAAGGCGGACCGCAGGAGTAGCAGTACCGAGTGCTCAGCACTCAGTACCCAGTACTCAGCATCTGGTACCGGCACTCAGTGGGCGCCCAAGTTGTGAGTCAATTTCTGCCGCGTTTTTCTGCTCGTGATCCCGATGAGGATAGTTCCCATTGACTCCGATGTACGGTTTCCCTCAGGGGCTAAAGCCCGCGTCACTCGCGGCGCCAGACGGCACGGCTGAAGCCGTGCCCTTTCAAAACCGATTTGTGAGGTGAGCCTCTCAGTTCGGATTTACGAGGTAGCCTCTCAGTGCGGATTTATGAGGTAGGCTGTCAGTACTGAGAACCGGGTGCTGAGAGTTAGTTCATCAGCGCCAGCATGCGCCGGATCGACAATGACATCTGGCGGATTTCATCCGCATCCGACGCGGTCGGAGAGATTTTCAGGTACTCGTCCAAATCCTCGGCGGCCAGGCCATGCAGGCCCATGCTGTAGCGCAGCAGAGCGCGCTGCTTCACGTCTTCGGCAGAGCGCGGATAGATCACCAGAATCAGATCCGCGATGGGCAGCGCTTTACGGAAGTTCCGCGTGGAAAGATAAACGGTCTTGAGGTTGTTGAGCATGCGGGTGAGGATCTGGCGGCGGCTGATGGGGTGCAGGAACTCGGGACGCAGCTTCATCTCGCCGGAATAAATTTCGTCGAGGCGGCTCTGGCAATCCTGGCGGCTGAGAATGTCGCCCCGATTGAAGCAATCGATTAGGATTTCCTGGCTGCTGCCAGCATAATGTTTCAGTAGAAAATGGCCGGGCATGCCTACGCCCGACAGCGGAAATCCCACCCGCCTGGCCACCTCCATATAAATAATGGAGAGGGTAATGGGGATGCCCAGGCCGCGGTCGAGCACGTCGTTGAGAAAGGAATTTCGCGGGTCGTAATAATCTTCGCGATTGCCGCGCAGGTTCGCCTCTTCAAACACCACCTTGTTGAGAGCGGCGAGGGTGCGCTGCTGGTCGAGATCAGCCGCGGCGGAAGCCACGCGGCGTGACATTCGCTCGATGCGGTTGGCGTATTCCTCGATGTCAAGGTTGGGATACTGGCTGCGCGCGACCACCAGCGCACCCCGAATCAGATCGATTTTTTCGTCCTCGAGATCGGGAGTCACGAAGAGAGAAAAAGTCTCAACCAGTTCAGCAGGCGCGGTGTAATGCATAAACCGATGCTAACAATGATTCGTGCCGATGCAATTGGCCCGGACGTGCCAGCGGCATGGCACGTTGGTTCCCGGATCGTCGCCCTATCTGCCGCGGCAAGAAATGGATCGGCAACGCGTGCCAGAGCAACCAGACCGGTAGCGTTTATGCTCAGCAACGGGGAATACTATGGAACATAATCTTGATGACACCATCGCGCTTCTGACCCGCACGCCTGGCGCTCTGAATGCGCTACTGCGCGATCTGCCGGATGCGTGGACTCGCGGCCATGAAGGAGAAAAAACCTGGAGCGCATTCGACGTGGTCGGGCACCTGATTCACGGCGAACTCACCGATTGGATGCCGCGCGCGCGGATGATTCTGCAATTCGGGGAATCGCGAGCGTTTGAACCCTTTGACCGTTTTGCGCAGGAGCGAGCCAGCCAGGGCAAGTCGCTGCCGCAATTGCTGGATGAATTTGCCCGGTCGCGTGCAGAAAATGTGCGCGGACTACGGGAGTTGAATTTAAGGCCACAAGATCTTGCCCGGCGTGGAAGACATCCTGCGCTGGGACCGGTCACTCTGTCGGAACTGCTTGCCACCTGGGCAGCGCACGATTTGACTCATCTGCACCAGATCTCGAGAATTATGGCCCATCAATACCGGCAAGCTGTGGGCCCGTGGAACGTTTATCTTGGTGTCTTGCAATGTACGGGGCATAGCGCCTAGGCAAGGTGAACCTAAGCCAGAACGGCTGAATGTCCCATCGTTATGATCCCGTTCGCGCGCCTCATATTCTGCGTAGTGAAGGTTCGTTCTTTCCCACTTTCCGTTGGCAACTGCCGCTACGCCCTTAGCAGGTTGCGGGCGATGAAGAAGACATTCGCCGGGCGCTCTCCCAGCCGCCGCATGAAGTAGGGATACCATTCCGTGCCAAACGGGACGTAGACGCGGATTCGCCAGCCCTCGCGGACGAGACTCTGTTGCAGGTCGCGACGAATTCCATAGAGCATCTGGAACTCAAAGGCGTCGGGTGGAATCTTTTCGCGGGTCGCGAAAGTTTTTCCCTGGCGAATGATGTTCTCATCGTGGCTGGCGATGCCGTGATAGATACCGCTCTTCATCAGGATCTTCATGAGCTTGATGAAATTGGTGTCGACATCGGCCTTGCTTTCGAAGGCAATGCTGGCCGGTTCTTTGTACGCGCCCTTGCACAGGCGAATTCGAATGCCTTCCGCCAGCAACTTCTCCACGTCGCTCTCGGAGCGCTTGAGATAGGCCTGAATGACGGTTCCGACGCTATTCCCGTTTCCCGGCATGCGGTGCAGTTCGTGCACGAAATCGAGCGTGCGCTGAGTGTAAGGAGAGCCCTCCATATCCACGCGCACAAAGCCGGGCGGATTCATGGCCGCCGCGCGCGCGACCAGCTTGCCCACTAATTCGCGAGCGAGAGCCTCGTCCACATCCAGGCCCATATGCGTCAGCTTCAAGCTGATGTTGGCGTTGAGTTGGTTGGCCTCGATGGCATCGAGGAGTTGATGGTAGAGCTGCGCACTGTGGCGGGCTTCGTCGGGATTGGTGACGTTCTCGCCCAGGTTGTCGATGCTGACCTGCATGCCCGCTCGGTTTACCGCCTGGGTCACGCGCACTGCATCAGAGATTTCAGTTCCGGCTACGAAGCGGCCGGAAACGCGGCGGCCGAGTGCTGAGCGCTCGGCAAAATTGCGCAAACTACGGTTCTCGGAAAGACTTACGAAAAAGGCCCTTAGCATGAAGTACCTACCGGGTCCGGATAGATAGGGAAATGAGTGCCGGACAGTCGTATGAAGACCACAGAGATTTTTATCACAAGTGGTGCGTGCAGGGCGTGATTGGGCGCACGCCTGCGGGGTTAATGTAGTCTCACCGTCAAGGGATCCACGTCACCAGCTATAGTGGGCGGTGTAGGTGAGGATTTTTTCGGCATCGGGCATCACGGTTACGGGAAACTCGATGGTCTGGCTGTCCTTCTTTTGGTACTCGTCCGATTTCGCCACGATCTCCCAGTTCTGGCCGCGGTACAAATGCTCGACCACGCGCACCTGGACCGGCTCCTTCTTGTGGTTGCGCAGCTTGATCTCGAAAGTTTCTGTGGCCGAGTTCCTGGGAGTATCGACGACATAATTCGTGCGCCGGCGTTCTCCGACCATGTCGAACGCGTTGCCGGTGTAGATGCGCACTCTCTCGTCCTTGGGAGTGTGGTCAATCATATTTTCGCCGGTGAATTCGACCTCGCCATCATCGTTGCGCCGGTAAAATCGCACGCGTCCTTTGGGCAGGGGCATGCCCAGATGATTGGCTTCGGAGTTGACGAACTCGCGCATCACCCAGATTTTGGGATTCGAGTCTGTTCCATAGGAATGGTCGTTGCGAATGTTTTCCCAGTTCCAGCCGTTGTAGCGGTTGTAGTCGATCTGGGCGCCATCGTAAACGTACAGTTGTTCGCTGGCCACGCCCGTTGCGTGGATGAATTCCACCTGCTTGGTTTCACGGTCCCGGAGCGTGGTGCTGCGCTCGAGAGTGTAGAGATGGTATTCGTCGAAGGCTTTCTCGCTGACCGGAGGTGCCAGGTTGGCGGCGGTCGCCACCGCTTTATACATCATAAGGGTTCCGCCTACAGCCGGCTGAATTTTGTTTATATCGCCCGCCATGAGCTTGATGCGGGCATTGTCGAAGGTGCGCCCGGTCTGGTTGTCGATGGTGACCCAGCCCACGATATCGACGATGTTTCCTTTCTCGGGTGCCAGAATGTTGTAATCGGCCTGCCAGCTCATGCCGCCGGTGACGTAGGAAAACTCGGCGGGAAATTTGCCGGGCTTATCGGTCGAGATCAGCCATTCCAGCCGGGGCTTGAGAATGCTGTCGTCGGTAAGGCGGGGAAATACGGGCATTCCGGGCAAGCTGAATTGCAGCTGGCCATCGACTTCGATCACAGGCTGGGTGGAGGCGCTTGCGATTTGTTCCTGGTAATAGCTTTGGCCGTAGCGGTTCATGGCGAAGTAATTGTGTGGAACATATCCGCTGCGGATGACCTTGCCCTTGATAATCTGGCCGTTCGATTGAAAATCGATCGTCTGGCCTTCATAGAGTGAAAGCAGCGCCGGCTCGGAAATAGGATCGTTGCGATAGTTCTGCTCAAGCACCTGCACCGTGTGCTTGCCGGAGGGATCACGCAGGATTACCGAGTCGGGTTCCACGTGCATCGTGATCTCATTCTCGGTGAACTGGTTCACGCCGGACCGCAAGTCCAGCGGGATCTCCTGCCGAACCACTGCGAAATCCTGGTTGTAGATGGTGAGTGAAGGTTGAGAGGCCTGCTGTGCCAAAAGGCTGGCACAGAAGACGAGAAGACAGATGAGACGAATGGGCATGGAGAAATCCTCCGAGGTGACTTCTGTTCACCGCTGCAAGCGGAGACCACGAACTCAGGCTACCTTTGGAAGAACGCGGCGAGGAGTGACTCTTGCGGAGCGCCAGAGAGCGCGAATGGCTCCGGTGAACCCCGGAAAAACAGGCACGAAAAACAGCAAACTAAGGCATTCGCCCGCGATCTCAGGAATCACTACGGAACGAACTCGATTTGAATCAACTCTGTGGTTTCGTGAGAGGCCGGCTCGAATCTCCAATGGCCCACGGCGGTCACCGCGCTCTGGGTAAGGAGAGGGTGTCCACCCTTCACTTCTACCGATTTAACCACTCCGTTGGGCAGGACCAGGGCTTCCAGCTTCACAACACCTCGAATATTCATCGTCCGGGCGAGGGTGGGGTAAATAGGAGCTGTTTTGACCAGGATTTTGCGGGCGCCGTCAGCCGACTGTCCGGCGAAGGAGACGATCGAAAGGGAAATAAATATGACTAGGATGAGTGCGGTGGCACGCGGGGCGCGGGGGAATTTCATATCTGGGAAAAGAGTCTAAATCGGAACCTGAGGCTGGAAGAAGATGACGGAAGTAACTGGAGACAAGAAATTCTGGGCCTTGCCCTCACGCAATCTCTCGATGGGTAGGCGATTACTGGCCCAATTCTTCCAGATACTTCTCCACTTCCATAGCGGCCATGCAACCCGTGCCGGCAGCCGTAATGGCCTGGCGATAGCGCCGGTCTTGCACGTCGCCGCAGGCGAAGACACCGTGCACGCGGGTAAATACATAATTGTTAGTTTTGAGGTAGCCATCGGCGTCCGTATCGAGCTGGCCTTCGAACATTTTCGCGTTGGGCTCATGACCGATGCCGAGGAACAGCGCGCTGGTGGGGAAATCCCAGACCTTGCCCGTCTTCACATTCCGCAGCTTCAGGCCGGTTACTTCTTTGTGGTGAACGTCATAAACATCCTCGACGACGGTGTCGAGCAGGAATTGAATTTTCTCGTTGTGCTGGGCGCGGTCCAGCATGATTTTTGACGCACGGAAACTGTCGCGGCGATGGATGATGGTGACTTTGGTGGCAAAGCGCGTGAGGAACAGCGCTTCCTCCATGGCAGAGTCGCCGCCGCCCACCACCACGATCTCTTTGCCGGAAAAGAAAAATCCGTCGCAGGTGGCGCACGACGAAACGCCGTGTCCGATCAACTGTTGCTCATGCGGCAAGCCCAGCCAGCGAGCGGACGCGCCACTGGCGATAATCAGAGCGCGGGTGTAGACCTGCTGATGGCCAAGGTGCAGCAGAAATGGGCGCTGGCTCAAATCCGCGCTGGTCAGGTGCGCCATGCGATATTCCGCGCCGAAGCGCTCGGCCTGCTTGCGCATGTTCTCGACTAGTTGCGGCCCCATAATCCCTTCGGGAAAGCCCGGGAAGTTTTCGACGAGCGTGGTCATGGAGAGCTGCCCACCCGGCTCGTGGCCTTCAATCACCAGCGGTTTCAGGTTGGCGCGGGCGGTGTACAGCGCCGCAGTATGGCCGGAGCATCCGGACCCGACAATCACAACGTTGCGAGTTTCGCTCATGGATGATTTTGCAGATTAGATGGTCGAACTGCGATTTTGATGCACGAGCCATACCGTTCTCAGTGGAAGTGGCAAGTTCCCAGCTTGTGCTGCGACCGCGGAGCCAGTCGACGAATTTATTTGTCAGGCGCCGCTGGGCTCGTTTTCGGTTTTGCAGCACGCTTCCGCGTCGATCCGGCCTTGGATACGCCCTTGATCTCGGCCAATTCCTGCGGCACAACGGTCTTGACGCCCAGCAACCCCCGATAATCGATCATCAATTCGGAAGCGCTGCGAAACAACGGCTCGTACGCGCTTTGATCTGGCGCAGGACCCGCCGCTGTCGCCTGACAGCGGGCCAACGCAACCGAAGCTTTTCCAAACCGTTCTAGCCGCACTCGGCTGACCGGCGTATTCGAGATGAGCATCGCTTCCGAACTGGTGACCGCGGAAGCGCTATCTTCGAGCGAGACTTCTATGAGGTCTTTGGGATCGCGTACGTGCAGAACCATCGTCTCGACCATCGTGACCCCATCATTGCTGAAGGAATACTGCACGCTGGAAAACATTGCCTGCACGGAGAATTCGCGCCGAATGCGGACATAGCTGGCCACCGAAGGTTCGCCGGCAACATGCCCGGGCTGTCCTGCCTCCAGGAATGCGGGCATATCGGTCAGCGTCGAGCGGCCGCGAGATACTTCAAAATCGGTGGCAAACAGTGGCTGCCTGGGAACGCGCGCCAGGGCGGCGGCGATTTCCTTCTGCTCTTGCGCGGACGGCGTGCACACATTCAGCATATTGACCTTCACTTGTGGCTGCTGGGAGGGAGGCGCTTGGGCAGGCGCTTGCTGCGCTGGAGCCTGCCATGCAATCGCGAGCGTGAAGAGGGCAACGGAGAGGACGAGAACCAGATTTCTGAGCACGAGGGAATTCTAAACGAGATGACCCGGATTTCTAAATTTCAAAAATGTGGGGGATTCGCGGCCTCCACACCCAACGTCGTAAAATCAATGCATGGCAAATCTGACGCTGGTTTACGGAATGAGGCTGCTGCCTTCCGAAGAGATTGCTGAAGTCGGCCAGGCGCCTGTCAAACTGACCAATGGCCGAAACGCCTTTGTCACCATGCATGTGCTGGAAGGCAGCAAAGAGGAGATCGAGAAGCAGTTGCGCACGAGTCTGGAAGCATTTTTCGACTTCTACCCGGAGATCTGACGGTTGGGTTGGTGCAACCGTGGGCTGAGTTTGAAAAAGTCCGTCGCCCGGACCGATTTGCACCCCGCCGTATAATTCCTCATCTTCTGAGGTTGTGCTGGCAAGAACATGCAGTGGTCTTACTCACAATTGCGGGAAAGATTGATCCAAGCGGAACTGTGGCCGCAAGGCCGCATAGCGCGGCTGGCCTGCTACCTGGCCGCGCTCGCGGCTGGCCTGTTCGGGCTGGAAAAACTTCTGGGATTGTTTTCGCCCTCCTGGGGAGACCACCTGGGCGGGTGGGTGGGATTTCTCACTTTTTGCGCAGCGGTTCTCTTTTTCGTTCTGGCTTTTCGCTGGATCCGGCGGCGAATTCTGTGGCGCCTGCGCAACCGGCTGATCGTAACTTACATTTTTATCGGCGTGATTCCGGCCATGCTGCTGGTCGGTATGGCGCTCATCACGCTGTACGGGCTGGGCGGACAATTTGCTGTCTTTGTCGTCACATCCGATATCAATAGCCAGTTGCAGAGCCTTGAGGCAGTGAACTCGGCGGTGGGCAACGAACTGGCAGCGCGCCTGGAACGGGGAGAGAGGCCGTCTTCCGAGTCATTAGCTGGACTGCGCCGGCGAGACCCGGCCTGGGCGCGTCGCCAGGTCTGTGCCTGGTACGACGACACGGCTTTGCCGCTCTGCGTTGAATTCAACGGCGCCTCGCTTAGCCCGCCTACTTTCGTGAAAGGCACATTTCAGGACATTGTCCGGGACCGCGATCAACTCAGCTTGCGAGTCGCTTCTACGCTTCACATGGGAGAGCACAAGCTGACCGTGGTAACCAGCGAGCCCTTCGACAAACAACTTGTGGGTAAGATCGCCGCCGGCCTCGGTGAAATTTCGCTCTATGCGTCTTATGCGTCCGGAGTCACTTTGCAAGATAACTCCCGCAACGCAGATGCCAGTCAAGCCGGATCGGCACGTCAGGGCGCCGTCTCCAGCGTAAAGCAGAGTGAAATTGGCGGTAATTCCAATCCGACCAGGGTTTCGTTTCGATCCGATGAGCAGGCGCAGCCAACCTTCACCGTAGGAACACTTCCGCCGCCTTCTGGAACCTTTGATCGCGAAATCTTGTTTGGCACATTCCTGCCCATCGTAGATTGGAAAACCGGGCGGACGGAAGCGCAGCGCGCAGTGATAAGAGTGAGCACTCGCCCCTCTATTTTGTATAGCCATCTGTTTGCGGCGCTGGGAAGTTTCATCGAGGGTGTGACCTACATTCTGGTGGGGGTGGGGATATTTTTCGGAATCATTGAACTGGTCGCGCTGATCATCGGCACGCGCATGACACGCACCGCGACGGCCGCGGTCGCCGAGCTTTATACCGCGACTCGCCACGTCGATCGTGGTGACTTCAGCCACCGCATACCGATCCGTTCGCATGACCAACTGGCCGATTTGGCGCTCTCGTTCAACTCGATGACCGCTTCCATCGAGAAGCTGATTCAGGAACAGAAGGAAAAGCAGCGCCTGGAGAACGAACTCGCGATCGCGCAGGAAGTGCAGGCGCAACTGTTCCCGCGCCAGATCTCACAACTGGAGTCGCTCGAGGTACATGGTTTCTGCCGCCCCGCGCGCACGGTCAGCGGCGACTACTACGACTTCCTGACCGCCAGTGCCCACAAGCTGATCCTGGCGGTGGGCGATATCAGCGGCAAAGGAATCTCCGCCGCGTTGCTGATGGCCACGATTCACTCGGCGGTGCGCGCCTACAGCATCGAGAGTCTGCCGCAAATGCGTGAGCCGGTTGCCGTGGGCGCCGTCGCTGGTTCAGGCCGAATCATGGCGACCTGGCCCGAAGGCATCGAGGTCTCCCCCGGCGCGCTGCTGAGTCTGCTTAACCACCAACTCTACGAGAGCACGCCGCCGGAAAAATATGCCACTCTCTTTCTGGCCATTTACGATGGCCGTTCCCATAGGCTGACCTACAGCAATGGAGGCCATCTGCCGCCGATTCTGATCGCCAAAGATGGCGCGATCCGAAGGCTGGAAGCCGGCGGGACGGTCGTTGGCCTATTCGACAACATGTCGTACGAAGAAGGTTCGGTCGAAATGCACGCCGGGGAAATTCTCGTAGCCTACAGCGACGGCGTTACCGAACCGGAAAACGATTTCGGGGAATTCGGCGAGCAGCGGCTGATCGACATCGTCCGAGACAACCGCAATCTGCCTTTGCCGCAGATCAGTCAAATCGTGACCATGGCTGTCGACGACTGGATTGGCGACAAGGAGCAGCCCGACGACGTCACGCTGGTGCTGGCGCGAGCACGCTGAGAAACATTGACCACGAAGAACACGAAGGTACACCGAGGAAACCAGCCTTCGAAAGGGGTGCTCCGTGTGCTTCATGGCTAAAGCCTTTGCTTTCGGATTTTCGTCGCCAGTTTCTGCCAGAAAATAAAAGCGGCGGATAGTCGGAGGTCCATCCGCCGCTCCCTCAGGAGGTGAGTGATGTTCGCTGGGAACAGAGTAAGCCTGCCTCTGCTGAAAGACTCAGATCACGAAGGTACTTTGCTACGCGGTTACTGAGCTCTAATCCAGGAATGGGAACAGTCCCAAAAAGAAAGCCCATTCAACACAGAGAAGGAGGCTTCTTCTGTGCGATGTGCATGTCCGGTTTAAACTTTGTTTCCCGCGAGATCTATTTCTTCTGCAATGCCAAGGCTCGAGCCGAAATGGCTAAATTCTTCAGTGTGCCGCCTACCATCAGCGGTCCCAGCGGCGTAAACACAATCCCATGGGTGTCAGCCCGAACGTCGAAAGTGTCTTCAGTAATCGTCTCCCAGTTGTGTCCGTGCAGTTCATAGGAGAAGGTCACCGGCGAAATCTCAGCCGGCTTGCCCTGGGCGTCCAAACCTTTGTAGTTGTGCGGAGCCGTCATTCCTCCGGAAAACAAAATACGGTGCTCGTGTTCTGCTGCTCCCGCCACGATGCCGACTCGTCCGGGACCGGGATGCGGCGGCAATTTGCTCCACGCGATCTTGTCCGGATCTTTGTGATCGATCTTTCCCATCCAGCATTCGTCGGAGGCGACATAGTTGCCGGATGCATCCTTCCTGGTTCCGTCCACGTACACGATGGTCTCGTCGGTCAATCCGCCGGCGTGGGCAAATACCGGAGTTCCGGGGAACGCCGTGGCCTGGCTCCATGTATTTTTCTCCATGTCGTAGACCTGCACGTTGTTGACGGGACCGCTCTTCGAGTGTCCGCCTACGAGATAGATGTAACGGTCGTGCGCGATTCCGATGACGGCGCGGTCGACCGGGACCGGAATATCAGTGGCACGGTACCAGCGATGCTGGTCTGGAAAGTAGGCATTCACGTCGCCGAGGATGAATTGATTTCCCTGCCCGTCGAGTGTGTAGCCCCCGAAAAGGAAAACCTCGCCTTTGGCGCCGATGGCCGAAGCACCCAGACGTCCGGCCACGCCCGGCACATCCCGGCCCGCACTCCACTTCCCAGTCTTCAGCTTCAAGAGATATACCTTGTTAGTGACGGAATCCCAGGTGCGCCTGGTTCCGATTCCCATCAGCGAAACAACTTCAACCCCACCGCGGAGAGACGCGACCGCGTTCTCGGTGAGCGCTTCCGGCATGGGAGGAATTTTCGGTTGATCGGCGGCCTGTAGCAGAACCGCACAAAGCACGGGGAGTAGAAACCGAAGCCGTTTGTTCATCGCTTGAGATATTACGTCGGCGGGGATTGCGACGGCAAAGGTCAGGGACTAGGGGCCAGGAATTAGTGGGCAGTGATGAGTGGGCAGTGGCCAGTGATCCAGGCGCTCGAGTAGCCTACACCGACTTTCACCAACCCCTGCTCACTGCTCGCTAATCACTGGTCACCGAACACTAGTCCCGTGACCGCTGACCCCTGATCTCTACTCCACAAATCCCTTTCGCGTCGCGTGAATGAAATCGGTATAGGCGGGAGTCTGTCCATTCGAACGCATGTGGCTGGCGATCTGCCCGCGATGATAGGCCGAGTGCAGCACCACGTGGGTCAAAACGTCCACGACCGCACTGGTAAAGGATTCGCCCTTGCTGTTCTTGTAGGAGATGGGTAGAGAGATGTCGCCCGCGGTCACGAGGTCGAGGTATTCAAACCATAACTTTTTCAATTCGGTGGCATCGGCCTCGCACTGCGCCAGATCAGGTTTCGGCCATACGGGGACACTCTGGGGCGCTTGCTTCAACCGTTCCAGCCAGACCCGTTCAGCGGCGAGGATATGCGCCATCAACTGCAGCGAGCGCGTGTTCTCGCCTCCGGCTGCCCGGATCGTATTCAGTACTTCCTGATTGGCCCAGGCATCGTAAGCGAATTGCCGCCGCATGTAATCAGCCAGACTCACGAGACGATCCTCCGTGGTTCCCGTTGTAACGATTTATTCACAATGTAACGATAGACTAAAATTTAGCGGAACGAGCGGCTTCCTCTCAGATGGCACGCAAAGCACAGGCGATCCGACATTCCGATGATGATTCCGGAGCCGAGGATTCTCGCACGATAACGCCGAAAATGGCAGCGGCGCAACGAGCCGGTTCCGATGACCTGGTAGGGCTTACATTGAAAGGCTGCCTGATCGCGCGCGATGCCGCTTTCAATGTGCGTGATCTGCTTACTAATTCCTCCCGGATGGCCTTTCTCGCCATCAAGGAATGCGAGAAAGAGCTGGACCAGCTGGAACGGCAGATCGATGAGCGCTTGCCTGCCGCCATCACCCGCGTCAATGAAACTCGGGCCCGCCAGTTGCTCTCCAGCCTGAAATCCACCACCGATCTGGAACGCATCGGGGATCTGGTCATGAGTGTAGCTTTGCGCGTGCAGGCCCGATCCGCCAAGATACCAGCTTCGGATTCGCGGCAACTGGTGGAGATGGCTTCGATTCTGCGAGACATGCTTGATTTGATGTACACCGGATTCTCGAACCTGGACCTCGAATGCGCCCGCAAGGTCTTGCAGATGGACAAAGAAATTGATGGCATCTGTCACGCCCTTTTCCAGAAACATCTTGCGGAAACCGTTTCCCAGGGCGATACCACCCACTTGGAAGTTATTCTCATGGCGCAAGCTCTGGAGCGCGCTGGAGATCACACCACCAATCTCGCCGAAGATCTCTACAGCTTGATTGAACGCCGCAGCTTGCGGCATGTGCCCAAGAAGAAGACGTCGAGCTGAGGGAGTCATCGGTCGTCAGTCATCAGTCATTAACTAAATCACAAAGTTTGTCTGCGTTCGTACGAAAATTCGCAGCCCCCGAGTTGGTCCCCCAACTGGGCCGAAAACGACCACGGCTACGACCGGTGAGCGACAATTGACGACTGAATACCGACGACTGAGTGCAAATTCATCATTCATTAACAGTCGAATAACATCCGCGCAACATTGCCCCCATACAGTTGGTTGTCTTGTCCAGTCACACTAGTCGAACTCCACCGCGGGTTCGGCCTGAGCAAACCATGCATCTAGCCGCCGGAGCCACGGACCAAAGGGGCAATGCCGATAACGCGCCCACGCGGTCGCGCCCCATTATCTTTGTGGTGGAGGACGATGGGGACATCGCCCGGCTGATTTCGCACAATCTGCAGGCAGAAGGATTCGAAGTGCAAAGCTTCATCAGCGCCGCCTCGGTGATCACCGAAGCCCAGCGCGAAATGCCGACTCTATTCCTGTTGGATGTGATGTTGCCCGGCACCGACGGCTTCGAGTTGTGCCGTCATCTCCGCCAGACCCCGGCTCTGTCCGCGACGCCGGTCATCTTTCTGACGGCCAAG
>Ga0335078_10003208_pt1 | contig 24390 bp, 23 predicted proteins | sample Lox_Sample_32_FD_206711 | JGI IMG/M metagenome (GOLD analysis project Ga0335078, IMG submission 206711) | Soil microbial communities from Loxahatchee National Wildlife Refuge, Florida, United States - Lox_Sample_3.2 | ecosystem: Environmental > Terrestrial > Soil > Wetlands | place: USA... | reverse complement strand
GCAGAGGTGCCGCCGACCCCGGTCCCGGCGGGCGAGCTGCCCTGCACGCCGGTGCCGGTGCCGGTCGCGTTGTTGATCACGCCGTATACGGCGATCGCCGCCGCGGCGGTTCCGTTCTGATTGGCCCGGACGGCGGCGGCGCTCTGCGCGGCCGCCAGGATGCCGAAGCCCTTGGCGGTGTTCGTGGCCCTGACCGCGGGCGTGGAAGTCGAACTGGTGAAGGTCCCCGGGCCCGTGGCGGCACTCGCCACGCCACCACCCTCGACCAGCATCGCGCCCACGATCCCCGCCGTGCCAGCTGCTGCTGCGGCGACCATGCCGCGGCGCGTCATCCCCCCGGGACGCGGGCCGGATTCGGCCGACTCGCCGCCGCCCGGGCTCGGTGGCGGTGCCAGGGACGCCGACTCGAGGCGCTCGATCCGGGCTTGCTGCTCCTCGAGTCGCGCCAAGAGTTCCCCGATACTGGGCGTCATTGATCGTCCCTCCGCAAGCGGGCGTTACATTGCCTACCACCTGATAGGTATGGCCTAGCATGTCCTAGCCCCGGTCACAGGTGTCTCTAGCTGGGAGTATCCCAAGTACGTGAATTTACTCACACTTGACCAAGTCGTGAACTCGTTGTATCAGGCTGGCTGCAGCCCGACGGGGGTGGCGGAGCGTGCATCGTTGCACCAGCCCGCCGTGGGTGCGATGACCGCCCGGCTCACCCGCCGCCTGGGCGGGCCGAACCGGCGTGCCCAGCCCCGCCTGACGCTCTGGCCCTCTTGAAGGGACCGGGTCCGCACGTGCACGGCAGGCGTCGCGGGGCGGACTGTCGTGCTGGGGGCCGGCGGACGAGCTAGCCTGTCAGCGGCGCCGTCAGCCGGCCTCACAGGTTCGTGGTCCACTCAATGATCAGGCGTCCGCCCTGGCCCGCGGCGGCGGGGTTGTCCCATGCGTTATGACACCCTCTTCTGTCGCCGATGGCGCAACGATTACAAACGGCAGCTCGAGTGCGACGTGGCCGGCAGGGCTACGTCAGGCCGCGACTGTGACGGCCAGGAGCCGGGGTGCTCCGACTTCCTCGGGTACTGGCTCACCGTCGGCTCGCAGGCCAGCGATGTGAGCCTCGACCGTTTCGACGGCGCGCTCCCGGCATTCCTCGATGGTGCGGCCACGGGTGAAGCACCCCGGGAGCGCCGGGACGGCGACGACGAAACCGCCGTCCTCCTCGGGCTCCACCACAATCGTGCGGGTGCTCATCACGTTCATCCTGTCACAGAGCGGCACGGAGTTCATCGGCGGTGATACCTGGCTGATTCAAGATCGACCGGAGTAAGCCCGGCCCGAGCGTCTCGCCGGCATGAAGAGGGACCGTCGCACGGCCACCCCCATCGGGCCGTGGCCGGTGACCCGTGGAAGAGGTGGCATGGTCCCGAGCAGGCGAAGGCGGAACTCCTTACCGTTCAGCCGCGTACGCCGCCTGGGTGAACCGGATCTCCTCGACGGTCAGTCGCAGGTTCTGGTCAGCGGCGCCGGGGCCGGTCCCAGCCGCGGGGCCCGCTGAGCCGGGCGAGCATGCCGACGGCCACCAGCACGGCGGCGGCCACGGCGGCCACCGTGGCGATCGCCGCGGCCACCGCCGCCGCGGCGGCGGCGTGCGGCCAGGCGCCGCCCGCCCGGGCGCCGTCCAGCCGCCAGGCACCGTCGCGGCGCGTGCGGTCACTCCCGGGCGCCGCGCGCCGCGGGGCGGCGTCAACGTCGGCGGTGAGGCTGCTGAGCAGGGCGACGGCCGGATCCCTCAGCGCGCGGGCACGGAGGCGGCGGCGGGCGGCGAGCAGCTCGATGAGGGCGTCGGAACCGCGGACCGCGCCGAGGTCGCCCGAAGGCCGCCCGCCCCGGGCGCCGTGGCGCGGGGGCTGCCCGGCCCGGGCGGCGTGGCGCGGCACCGGCCGGGGGCTCGCGCCGGGCAGCCCGCGTCGTCGGTTACGCAATCGACTCTTCGATCGCGAGCGCGCGCAGCCGGGCCAGCGCCCGGTGCTGGGCGACGCGGACCGCGCCTGGTGTCATGCCGAGTACATTACCCGTCTCCTCGGCGGACAGTCCGGTTACCACCCGTAGTATCAGCAGCTCACGGAGGCGGTCGGGCAGGCGTGCCAGCAACGCCCTGGCCCGTTGCGCCTCCAGCCAGGCGACCACCGTCTCCTCCGGTCCGGGATGCTCGTCCGGGCCGTCGGGCAGTTCCTCGGTGGGGACCGCGAGCCTCGCCGCGGCCCGGACCGCGTCCGCGACCTTGTGCGCGGCAATCCCGAAGACGAATGACGCGAAGGGCCGCCCCATGTCCCGGTACCGCGGCAGCGCGGAAAGGACGGCGATGCACACCTCCTGTGCCACATCGTCCGCGACATGGTAATGGCCGGTAATGCGGCCCAGTCGCGCCCGGCAGTACCGGACCACCATGGGCCGGATCTGCTCCAGGAGCGACTCGATCGCGGCTGGCTGCCCGCCGATGGCCCGCGTGGTCAGGTCCGCGAGCGCAGCGCCGGCAGCCGGCCCGGCGGCCGGCCTGGGCAGGCCGTCCGCCCTGGGGGCACCGCCGGGCACCTGGGCACCGCCGGGCCCCCGGGCAACGCCGGACCCGGGGATACCGCCGGGTTCCGGGACGGCTGCTGGCCGCGGCAGCACGGGCGGCGGGGCCGCCGGGACGGCGAGCCGTACCGCGCTGCGAGGGGCACGGGCCCGGCACGCCGGGTCCGCCGGCCCGATGTCACTGGTCAGCCCGGCCAGGCCAGCCTGGCCGGGCCCGCGCTGCGCCCCGGCTGACCCTGGCGACCACCCATCACCTGGCACCGGCCGAATAAAGCATCCCTCCGTCACGAGTGCATGATGCCCACGTCACCGGGGGTTGATCTCTTCTAGGCAGGCAACAGAAAGGTCACATTGATGTACCGAGCCAACACCGACAGTACATTAATTACGGTCAGTAATCGAGCGACTACTGACCGTAATTAATAGTTACGCGGAACGGGCAAATCTCAGTGAGCGTGCCCGTGACCGTGGGAGTGGCCGTGCGCGTCGGGTGCTTCCTTCTCCGGCTTCTCGACGACCGTGGCCTCCGTGGTAAGCAGCATGCCGGCGATCGAGCCGGCGTTCTGCACGGCCGACCGGGTCACCTTGACCGGGTCCAGGACGCCCTGCGCCACCAGGTCGCCGTACTCCCGGGTGGCCGCGTTGAAGCCCTGGCCGCGCGGCAGTTCCGCGGTCTTGGCCACCACGACCCCGCCCTCGTCGCCCGCGTTAGCGGCGATCCAGTAGCACGGGGCGCTCAGCGCGCGCCGCACGACCTGCACGCCTACCGCCTCGTCCCCGGTCTTGCCGAGGTCGCCGATCTCCGCGGCAAGCTGCACCAGGGTGCTGCCGCCGCCGGGGATGATGCCCTCCTCGATCGCCGCGCGGGTGGCGGAGATGGCGTCCTCCAGGCGGTGCTTCTTCTCCTTCAGCTCCACCTCGGTGGCCGCCCCGACCCGGAGCACGCACACACCGCCGGCCAGCTTGGCGACCCGCTCCTGGAGCTTCTCCCGGTCCCAGTCGGAGTCGGTCTCCTCGATCTCCATCCTGAGCTGGCGGATCCGGTCGCTGATCGCGGCGGCGTCGCCCGCCCCGTCCACGATCGTCGTGGTGTCCTTGGTGACCACGATCCGCCGGGCCCGGCCCAGCGAGCTGAGCCCGATGTTCTCCAGCTTGAGGCCGAGCTCCTCGCTGACCACCTCGCCGCCGGTGAGGATGCCCATGTCGGCCAGCATCGCCTTGCGGCGGTCACCGAACCCGGGCGCCTTCACCGCGACGGTGGTCAGCAGGCCCCTGATCTTGTTCACGACCAGGGTGGACAGCGCCTCGCCGTCGACGTCCTCGGCGACCACGAGCAGCGGCCGCTTGGACTGGGCCACCGCCTCCAGCACCGGCAGGAAGTCCGCCATCGAGGAGACCTTCGCGGTGTGCAGCAGGACGTAGGCGTCCTCCAGGACGGCCTCGAGCCGGTCCTGGTCGGTGATGAAGTACGGCGAGATGTAGCCCTTGTCGAACTGCATGCCCTCGGTGAACTCGAGTTCCAGCCCGAGCGTGGGCGACTCCTCGACCGTGATGACGCCGTCCTTGCCGACCTTGCTGAACGCCTCGGCGATCAGCTTGCCGATCTCGGCGTCCTGCGCGGAGATCGTCGCGACATGGGCGATCTCGGCCTCCTCCCCCACCTCGCGCGCCTGGGCGAGGAGCAGGTCGGACGCCTTCTCCGCGGCCGCGTCGATGCCCTTCTTCATGGCTATCGGGTTGGCGCCCGCGGTCACCGCCCGGCGGCCCTCGCGCACCATCGCCTGGGCGAGCACGGTCGCCGTGGTGGTGCCGTCACCCGCCACGTCGTTGGTCTTGGTGGCGACCTCCTTGGCGAGCTGGGCACCCAGGTTCTCGTACCGGTCCTCCAGCTCCACGTCACGGGCGACGGTCACGCCGTCGTTGGTGATCGTGGGGGCGCCCCACTTCTTGTCGATCACGACGTTGCGCCCGCGCGGGCCCAGCGTCACCTTCACGGCGTCCGCGAGCCGGTTCACGCCGCGCTCGAGCGAACGCCGCGCCTCCTCGTCGAACTCCAGCATCTTTGCTGCCATGTACTACCCCTGACTACGTAGGCACGGTGGGCGGGCGGCGCCACGGGTGCTCGCGCCACCGCCCCAGACGCCGCATGGGCGCCCGGGGCGGTGTGGCACGGCAAGCACCCGCCGCGGGACACCGCCCGCGGCGAACAATCGCCGCTGACTACTTCTCGACGATGGCGAGCACGTCACGGGCGGAGAGCACGAGGTACTCCTCGCCGTGGTACTTCACCTCGGTGCCGCCGTACTTGCTGTACAGCACCACGTCACCGACCTTGACGTCCATCGGCACGCGCTTGCTGCCGGCGTCGTCGAAGCGGCCGGGGCCCACCGCAAGGACCTCACCCTCCTGGGGCTTCTCCTTCGCGGTGTCCGGGATGACCAGTCCCGACGCGGTCGTCTGCTCAGCTTCGAGCGTACGGACCACAATGCGGTCTTCCAGCGGCTTGAGAACAACCTTGGTGGCGGTCGTCACGATCTGACCTCCCCCTCCGTAAAGGCGGGTTGCGTTGACTCTAATTGAGAGGGCGACCGCGGCGGCCTGTCGTCGCGGGTGCCAGGCCAGCCATGTCGCGTTAGCACTCTACCTTACCGAGTGCCAGTTCCGAACAGTATCGCCGGCGGGAGGCACAGTCAAACTCGGCCTGCCCGGGCGGAGGGCTCAGCGGGCCGCCGCCACCTGCTGGCCGACCACGACACTGGTCACCGGGAGCGAGGAGTCCGCCGCAACGTCCAGCGCCGACGGCGCGGCCCCCCGGGCCGCCAGCTCCGCGCCCAGCGCCGCCACCATCGCGCCGTTGTCGGTGCACAGCCCGGGCCGGGGCACCCGCAGCGCGATCCCCCCCGCCTCGCACCGCTGCGCGGCCAGCGCCCGCAGCCGCGAGTTGGCAGCCACGCCACCGCCAACAATGAGGTGCTTTACGCCCTGTGCGTGGCAAGCGTCGACCGCCTTGCGGGTCAGCACGTCGGCAACGGCCTCCTGGAACGAGGCAGCCACGTCGGCCACCGGCACGCCGGAACCCGCCGCCCGCCGGGTCTCGACCCAGCGGGCGACCGCGGTCTTCAGGCCGGAGAAGGAGAAGTCGAAGGTGCCGTCCCGGTACTTGCCGCGCGGGAAGGCGATCGCGCCGGCGTCGCCGTCGCGGGCCGCGGCGTCCACCGGCGGCCCGCCCGGGAACGGCATCCCCAGCAGCCGCGCCACCTTGTCGTAGGCCTCCCCGGCCGCGTCGTCGATGGTGGCGCCCAGCGGCACCACCTCCCCCGCCACGTCGGGCACGAGCAGCAGCGAGGAGTGGCCGCCCGACACCAGCAGGGCCACCGCGGGCCGGGGCAGCGGGCCGTGCTCCAGCTGGTCCACCGCGATGTGCGCGGCCAGGTGGTTCACCGCGTAGAGCGGCTTGCCCAGCGCGAGCGCGTACGCCTTCGCGGCGCACACCCCCACGAGCAGGGCGCCGGCCAGGCCCGGGCCGGCCGTGACCGCGATCGCGTCGACCTGGGCCAGCCGGGTGCCGGCGGTCGCGAGCGCCCGGTCCACGGTGGCGACCATGGCTTCCAGGTGCGCGCGGCTGGCGACCTCGGGGACAACCCCGCCGTAGCGGGCGTGCTCCGCCACGCTGGACGCCACGGAGTCGGCCAGCAGTTCGTGACCGCGCACCAGGCCGGCGCCGGTCTCGTCGCAGGAGGTCTCGATGCCGAGGACCAGCGGCTGCATCACCGGCTGCGCCACGGAAGATCGCGCCGGGCTCCGGCCAGCCTCCCGGCCTGGTCGTATTGCCTCATCTCACCGTCTTCCCCGGTGGCGCCCCGCGCGCTGCGGCGCGCGGGGCGGGGCGGGCTCCTGGACCAGGCGCATCACCAGCGCATCGGTGCCCGAAGGCTGGTAGTAGCCGTGGCGGACGCCGATGTCGGCGAAGCCGCGGCGGCGGTACAGCCGCTGGGCGCGGTCGTTGTCCACCCGAACCTCCAGGAAGACCTCCGCGCAGCCCCGGCGGGCGGCCTCGGCGAGCAGGCTCTCCAGCAGGGCGCTGCCGATGCCCTCGCCCCACCGGTGTGCCGCCACCGCCAGCGTCAGCACGTCGGCCTGGCCGCCGTGCTGGGCCAGCAGCCCGCCGTACCCGGCGATCACGCCGTCGTCGTCGGCGACGATGTAGTACCTGCTCACCGGGTCCGTGGTCACCTCGCTGGCAAGCAGTTCCGGCGACCACGCCTCCACCCCGAACAGGGTCTCCTCCAGCGCCGCCACCGCGCCGACGTCGCCGCGGCCCATCGGCCGCAGCAGCATGCTCATCGGACCGCCCCCGCGGGCGGCGCGAGCACGCTCTTGGGCTTGCCCGGTTCCCGGGCATCCGGCCGGCGCAGGTACCTGGGCTCCGGCGGGTCGAGCGGCTCCCCCGCCGCCAGGCGCGCGGCGCACCACACCGCGGCGGTGGCGGCGCTCGGATAGCGCGGCGGGATCGGCTCGCCCAGCGTGTCCGGGTAGGCGTACGCGCCCTCGCCGGCCACCGGCAGGCCGGCGGGCAGTGCCGACGGGCTGGTGACGGCGGGGCCGGAGAGCCGCGTCCCGGCGGCCGAGTACCGGGCCCAGTAAAGCTCCCGGCGGCGGGCGTCGGTGGCCACCAGGAAGTCGCGCCCGGCCGCGGCGGCGTCGGCGGCGTCGGCGGCCAGGACGTCGAGGGTGCAGAACCCGTACGCGGCGATGCCGAGGGCGCTCGCCAGCACCCGGGCGGTGACCAGGCCCACCCGCAGCCCGGTATAGGGCCCGGGCCCGGTGCCCGAGGCAACGGCGTCGAGGTCACCGGCGGCCAGGCCCGCTTCGGCCAGCACCTCCCCGACGGCGGTGGCGAGCAGCTCACCCTGGCGGCGGGCGTCGATCGTCGTCCGCTGCGCCAGCACCCGCTCCTCAGTGCCCACGGCGACGGTCACCGCGGGCGTCGCGGTATCGAAGGCGAGCACCAGCACGGTTGCCCAGAATAGAGCACCCGCCGCACCCTTCAGGCCAGGTAGCGCCAGCCCAGCCCCGCAGGCCGGCCCCGCACGCCCGGCGGGCCCGGGGGCATCAGCGCAGGCTGGTCACCAGGTCGCGGGCGGAGGCGATGGCGGCCGACTGGAGCTCCGACTGCGGCGCGGCGCTGTATCTCTCGCTGCGGCGGTGCGGGCCCTGCACCACGACGGTGATGAGGACGTTATGGTCCCGCACCACCACGGTCTCCAGGTCGGTCGAGTCCCCGCGGGCCAGCACCACCTGGAGCGCGGCGAAGCCGGCCGACCCCAGCCCGTGCAGCGGGGTCACCGTCGCCGGGGGAAGATGGGTGGCCTTGCCGGGATGCCGCTTCGTCCCGAGCGCCTGGCCGTAGGCGTCGATCGCCGCGAAGGTGGCGCTCCCGTCACCGGTGGCGAGCCCGCTGGGCGAGTAGGCCTGCATGTTCACTGCCAGGACCCGGTACATGGGCGGCGCGTCGAGGGTCCAGTTGCACAGGCTCTGCGCGCTGCCATCGAGGGAGTGGGGCGCCACCATGAGGCGCTTGCCGGGCAGGTACTGGTTCAGCGTGGTGGCGCTCACCGCGGTGCAGGCGCCCGGCACGGTCCGCATCTCGCCCGGCTGGAACGTGGTGACGAAGCCGGCGCCGGATTCCGGCGCGGGCTCTCGCCTGCCCAGCTGGTACAGCACGCCAGCCACGATGAGCACCACGGCGAACGCCGCGATCCCCCAGACCCAGGTGATACGCGACCGGCGCCGGGACCGGGCCGCCGCCATGCGCCGGCGCGATCCGGGCGGCCTCGGGCCCGCGTCCTGGTCCCGGTCACCGCCGGCGTTCCAGGTCTCCGTGCCGTCGGGGCCGCCCGGGCCGCCGGCCGGGCCGTGCGCCCCGCGCGGGCGCGGCCCGTGATCGCGGCGGGGGGCCACCGCGGGACCGGCCCAGGGCGGGTACTCCTCCTCGGCGCCGCTCTCGTCCCAGGACCGCCCGGTGTCCCGGGCGTCGCCCCGGCGGCCTGCCGCCAGCCGGCCCGGCCGGGGCGGCGGGGATCCCTGCTGAGCCACAGCGCCTCCAGGAAGGGATCACGCGCCACACGGGCGGCCGATGACACCCGCGGCGGGGCAGCACCGCGCGGCGCGAGCACGGGTGGGACGGGACGAACTATAGGCCCTCAACACCACCGGACAGGGCGGTAAACGCTGAATCGCCGGCCCCGGCCCACCGCCCGCCGTGACCGGCGAACCGGACCGAGCGCCCCTCCCCCGCCAGCGCGATGGCGACCTCCAGCCGGTCGGCGGCCAGCCCTTCGGCCAGGCCGCCGCCCCATTCGATCACGGTCACCGAGGAGGCCATGCTCTCGTCCAGGTCGAGGTCGTCGACCTCGGCGGGGCTGGCCAGCCGGTAGGCGTCGGCGTGGACGAGGTCCGGCCCGCCGGCCAGCGAGGGGTGGACCCGGGCGATCACGAACGTGGGCGAGGTCACCGGCCCGCGCACGCCCAGCCCTTCCCCGATGCCCTGCACCAGGGTGGTCTTCCCCGCGCCCAGCGCGCCGCTGAGGATGACCAGGTCGCCGGCCCGGAGCAGGCTGGCCAGCCGCCGGCCGAGGGCGTGCATCGCCGCCGCGGTCGGGACCGTGATCGGTGCGGCCGTCGCCGGGCCGGCGGTCATGCCGACCGGGGCAGTCCGCCGCCCCCCGCGACCCGGGTGAGCAGCTCGGCGATCGCCTGGGTGACCAGGTCCGGCCGCTCCAGCATGAGCGCGTGCCCGCCGCCGGGCACCCAGACGAGCTGGGCGCCGGGGATCTCCATCGCCAGCTCGATGCCGAGCCGGGGGGCGATCAGGCGGTCCTTCTCCCCGGTGACCACGACCACCGGGATCCGGCCGAGGGTGGCCAGCGACCCGCGCAGGTCACAGCCCAGCAGGGCCGGGCAGAACCTGGCCACCACCTCGATCGAGGTGTCCCCGATCATCTGCCCGAGGAAGGCGACGGTGGCCGGGCTGACGTCGCTGCCGCCGAACCCGATCAGCCACGTGCCGAGCAGCGCCGCGTCGGCCGAGATCCGGCGACCCCGCTCCACCAGCACCGGCCGCCGGGCCGCCGTGTTCAGCACCCCCGGCAGGGCGCGGGCGAGCAGCGGCCGGATCGGGGCCGGCATCCACGGGCTGCCGGCCCGCAGGCCCGCCGCCGCGGTGGCGACCAGCGCGGCCCCGGCCACCTTGGTGCCGAACAGGCCAGGGTGCTGGCTGGCCAGGGCCATGATGGTCATGCCGCCCATGGAGTGGCCCACCAGCACGACCGGCCCGGGGCCGGGGGCGGTGGCGTCGATGACCGCCTTGAGATCGCCGCCAAGCTGGTCCAGGCTGCAGACCACGTCCGCAGACCGGCCGGACCGGCCGTGGTCGCGCTGGTCCCAGAAGACCAGCCGGTAGCCGGCCAGGTCGCGGCGCTGGAAGTGCCAGCAGTCCTGGTTCAGCGTGTAGCCGTGGCAGAAGATGACCGTGACCGGCGCGTTGTCCGGGCCGTTGATCTCCACGTGCAGGGGCACCCCGTCCTCGGCGAGGACGGTCAGTTCCAGCCCGCGCAGCGAGCCGAACGGCTCGCCGCCGCCGCGATCGGGGTGACCGCGCAGGCGGCTGAGCGCGATCCGCTCGGCCGCGACGACGGCACCCGCGCTCGCCGCGGTGGCGCCCACCACCACGCCGGCCGCGCCGGTGATCCGCCGCCAGTTAGCCATCGGTCCTCCCGCTGCCTGACGATTCCCGCCTGGCACGGCGCGTTACGCAGGCATCTTGCCGCGTCCTTGACTGCCCCCGGGCGCCCGCTTGGAACACGGAACCGTGCCCTTATGCTACTCCCAGGTAGCTTCGGGTGATCCTGCCGCCGAACCGGGTGGCGATCTCGTAGGAGATCGTGCCGAGCGCGTCCGCCCAGTCCTGCGCGGTCATCTCGCCCGCGTCCCCGGGGCCGAAGAGCAGTACCTCGTCGCCCTCGGCGACCGGCTCGGCGCCGAAGTCCACGACGAACTGGTTCATGGACACGGTGCCGGCGATGAACCAGCGCCGCCCCCTGGCGTAGACCTGGACCAGGCCGGAGGCATCGCGCGGGACGCCTTCGGCGTAGCCCAGCGGCACCAGCCCGAGGGCGCTGCGGCTGCTGGTGACGTACCGGTGCCCGTAGGACACCCCCGCGCCCGGCGGCACCTGCTTGACCTGGACCAGCCGGGCCCGCACCGTCATGGCGGGCCGCAGCCAGGCCGGCATCGGGCCGGGCAGCGTGGGCAGGCCGACGATCCCGCCGCCGCAGCGCACCAGGTCGAACCGGGTCTGCGGCAGCGTCAGCGTGGCCGGGGTGTTGGCCAGGTGGCGGAACTGCGGCCGGGCCCCGGCCCGCTCGGCGATCTCGACCGCCTCGCGGAACGCGGCGTACTGGGCGTCGATGGACGGGTGCCCGGGCATGTCCGCACAGGCCAGGTGGGACCAGATGCCGACGATGACGAGGTCCCCGGCCGCCTGCGCGGCCAGGGCCCCGGCCACGACCTCCGGCCAGTCCGGCATGGTGGCACCGCCGCGCGACATCCCCGTGTCCACCTTCAGGTGCACCCGGGCCGGGCGCCCGGCCCGGGCCGCGGCGGCCGCGATCTCGGCCACCATCCCGGCCGAGCCGGCCGCGAGGTCCACGTCGTGCCGGATGGCCTCCTCATGCGGGCCGCCGGGCACGCTCATCAGGCAGAGCACCGGCGCCGTCAGGCCGTCCCGGCGCAGCGTGAGCGCCTCCTCCACGCGGATCACGCCGAGCCAGGTGGCGCCGCCGGCCAGCGCCGCCCGCGCGACCGGGATCATGCCGTGACCGTAGGCGTCCGACTTGACCACGGCCATGAGATCCGCGTCGCCGACGTGCTTGCGCAACGCCGAGGCGTTGTCCCGGACCACGCCAAGATCGACCAGTGCTTCCGCCGGAGCGTCCATGACCTCACAGTCTGCCAGCCGGGAGGAGGCCCCGGTGCGGGTTACCGCCTGCCGCGCGGCCGGGGCGCCGCGCGGCAGGCCGCAGCCGCCTTACGGCACCGACCAGTGCTGGTCGGCGAAGTTGTTGCAGACGTGGATCACGACCTGGGTGCCGTTCACCGAGGAACCGCTCGGGTCGGTCAGGCACAGGCCGTTCAGCTTCAGCACGTACTCGCCGTTGGAGCGGTGCGTCCAGGTCTGCGCCTTGTTGCCGTTGCACGTCCAGATCGCCAGCTTGGCGCCGGCCCCGCCCTGGCTCGGGTCGTCCAGGCACTTACCGAGGACCGACAGCTGGCCGCCGGTGAAGGTCCACTTCTGCGACCCGGTGTTGTTGCACGACCAGATGTCCACCTTGTTGCCGTTGGTGGTGCCGCCACCGGAGTCGTCCAGGCACTTCCCGTGGTCCCCCTTGATCGCCTTGCCGGTCACCGCGTTGACCGTCCAGCCGAAGGAGACCGAATGCGCGGCGCCCGTCTTGTCGGTGGCCTTGACGGTGACGCTGTAGTCCGCCGGGCTGGCGGTGACGGTCCCGGCGATGACGCCGGTCGAGGAGCCGATCGTCAGGGTGGCCGGCAGCCCGTTGGCGCTCCAGGAGAGCGGGTTGCCCGCGGTGGAGTTCCCGGCCACCGCGAGGCTGACGCTCTTGCCGACCGTGGTGGCCTGCGGCCCCGGGCTGGTGATCTTCACCGCGTCGTGGACGGCATACGACCGCACGCAGCCGCCGGCGGCGTTGCTCCACAGCGTCTGCACGGCGAAGCTGCCGGGGGCGGGGGTGAGCGTCAGGTCGAAGGCGGCACTGCACTTGTCGCCGATCTCCATCCCGTTGCCCGGATCGAGCCAGCCGGTGCCGGACGGATCGGTGATCGTGTCGGCGTACAGGGCGCCACCGATGATGCTCCACCCGTCGTTGTTCCCGGCGGGAGCGGGGTTGACGGCGTCATCGCCGCAGTTCGGGTCCGCGTCGGGCAGGTACGGCAGGTTGATGAACGGCTCGTTGGAGAAACCGTGATAGCCGCAGTTGTCGCGGGTACCGCCGGTGCAACTGGTCCCCTGGAATCCCTGCGGGCAGGTGCCCGACTGGGTGGCCACGATGATCTGCGCGTCGTTCAGGTCGGTGATGCCCTGGGTCGCGGCGAACGAGTCCGCCTCGGCGCCTAGCTGGTCCAGGCTGGTGTCGCTGGGCGGCACGTTGGTGTCGTCGAAGGCGCCCTCGTACACCAGGCCGGAGAACCCGGGCGCGCCGGTGCCGTCGGCGTACTGCGAGGTGATCGTGGACCAGTTGTCGTCCGCCTGGCCGTCGCCGAGCCCGGACAGGAAGCTCTCCAGGTAGGCCGCGCTGGCCTCCTGACCGGGATCACTCTCCCAGTTGGGACCCCACAGCAGCAGGTACACGTGCGGGGTGTGCTGCACTGGACCGCCCTGCCAGGCCACCGGGCAGGCCGGCTCGGTGCACGATGCCGCCGCCTTCGCCGCCGCCCTGGGCCGGTGGCCCCGCGCGTAGGCGATCCCGGCGATAGTGCCGGCCTTGGCATGGCCAAGCCGGGCCTCGAACGCCCGGTGCAGATTGAGCACCTTGACCCCGGGCAGGTGCGCGGCCGGCCGCGCGGGGGCCTGCGCCTGTGCCTGGGCGGCCCCCGCGGCCCCGAGCAGGCTGAGGGAGGCGGCAGCCGCGACCGCGATCATTCGCTTGAGCATCAATGACCCCTCTTTTCACAGCGGAAAAGCCGGTGGCGGCGGGGCGCCAAAACTGAGCACCGCGTGGCGGGCGCCAAACTGGGCAACGGGGATGCTATTACCGCCTTGTCGAATACCGCAATCTTCGTACCGAAAGGTAACCGCGGCGCGGCGGGTCACCGGCCGGGCGGCCGGATGTCCCCCCGCTCGATCGCCGTGGTCACGGCGGCGGTCCGGTCCGACACGCCGAGCTTGCCGAACGCCCGGAGCAGGTGCGTCTTCACCGTCGCCTCGCTGATGAACAGCCGCTGGCCGATATCGGCGTTGGTCAGGCCGCGGGCGACGAGCTGGAGCACCTGCACCTCGCGCGCGGACAGCGAGTCGCGCTGCGGGCGGCGGACCCGGGTGACCAGCCGCGCGGCGACCGACGGCGCCAGCACGGTCTCGCCCCGCGCGGCGGCCCTGATCGCGTCGGCCACGGCGGCCCGCGGCGAGTCCTTGAGCAGGTAGCCGGCCGCGCCCGCCTCCACGGCGCGCAGGATGTCCGCGTCCGTCTCGTAGGTGGTGAGCACCACGATCCGGGCGCCCGGGTCGCCCGCCACGAGCCGGCCGATCGCGTCGACGCCGTCGGTCCCCGGCATCCGCAGGTCCATCAGGATCACGTCGAACGAGCCGCCGCGTGCCATGACGACCGCCTCGTCGCCCGAGCCGGCCTCCCCGGCCACCTCGATGTCGGGCTCGGGGGCGAGCATGGCGCGCACCCCCTCGCGCACCACGGGGTGATCGTCCACCAGCAGGACGCGGACCGGCCCGGCACTCACCCGGGCACCTCCACCGACAGCGAGGTCCCCGCGCCGGGCCGGGCGCGCACCAGCAGGCTGCCCCCCACCTGCAGGATCCGGCTCCGCATGCCGCGCAGGCCATAGCCGCCGTGCACCCGGTCCGGGTCGAACCCCGCCCCGTCGTCGCGGACGTCCAGCCGGACGGCGCGGTCGGTGTAGGACAAGATCACGCGGACCTCGCCGGCCCCGGCGTGCTTGCGCACGTTGGCGAGCGCCTCCTGCGCGGCGCGCAGCAGCACGACCTCGGCGCTGGCCGGGAGCGGCCGGGCCGCGCCGCAGACCTCGAACCGGACCGGGATGGCAAGCTCGGCCCCGATCCGGTCGGTGAGCCGGCCGAGCGCCTCATGCAGTGTGCCCGCCTCCAGGTGCGCGGGTGTCAGCGCGGCCACCATGGCGCGGGCCTCGGTCAGGCCCTCCCGCGCGGTCTGCCCGGCGAGCCCCACATGGCGGCTGGCCTCCACCGGATCGGCGGTGATCTCCGCCTCGGCGGCCTGCAACAGCATCACGATGCTGGTCAGGCCCTGTGCGATCGTGTCGTGGATCTCGCCGGCCAGCCGCTGCCGCTCGGCCAGCGTGCCCGCCTCGTGGCTGACCCGCGCCAGCTCCGCCTGGGCCGCCTCCAGCCGGCCGATGAGCTCGGCACGCTCCCGGCTCTGCTCGATGATCCGGGAGACCCAGGTGCCGAACACGATGGAGAACGCCAGCCCGAGCACCACGGTGCCGAGCACGAACCCGATCGTGCCGGGCCCCTGACGGCCCGCCCCGATGAACATCACCACCGGCGTCACGTTGAGCGCGATCACCGCCGCGAAGGCGGGTGGCAGCGACATCAGCATGAAGCACTGGGGGCAGGCCGCGAACATGATCCACGAGCTCGCGCCCGCCTGCGTCTGCGCGACCACGACGAGCGCCACCAGGCAGAGGACGTAGACGGCGCCGAGCCGGGTGTCCCGGTCCCGGGCGAGGGCCGGCCGCCCGAGGAGCAGGTACAGCGGGACGGTGGCGGCCAGGGACACGGCCGCCGCCGCCCGCGCGGTCACCGGGTCGCTCGTGGTCAGGACGATCAGCAGGGTGGCCGCGAGCACCACGGCGAAGTAGGCGTCCCACACCCCGCCCCGGTTCCACGCATGCGGGGCGCCGGGCACCGTCACCGGTCGGCCTGCCAGCGGAATGTTCTCAGGCACAGGATCAAGCTTCCAACGAGCCAGGCGGTCAGCACCAGTGCCACCCGGCCGAGTTCCCAGCTGTGGGCCGGCTCCGCGGCCAGCAGCGTGTCCGGCAGGAACACCGCCCGCAGCCCCTGGCACAGCCACTTGAGCGGGAAGAACGAGGCCACCACCTGCATCCCCTTCGGCAGGGTGCTGAACGGGAAGTACACCCCCGAGATGAACTGCAGCACCAGGTAGGGCAGGTTCAGCACGGCGGCGGCGCTGCGGCTCGACCGGGGGATGCTGCTCACCGCGATGCCGAGCATCGTGCAGGTGGCCACGCCGAGCAGGAAGACCCAGGTGAACGTGAACCAGCGGCCGGCCGAGTCCGGCAGCCTCAGCCCGTACAGGGCTATCCCGATGCCGAGCAGGATGGCCACCTCGATCGCCGCGATGATCAGCGCGGAGAACGCCTTGCCGGCGAAGTAGGCCCCCTTGGGCATGGGCGTCCCGGCCAGCCGCTTGAGCGTCCCGTCCTCACGTTCGAGCACGATGCTGATGCCGAGGTTGACGAACGTGGTGGACATGATGCCGCTGGCGATGATGCCGGCGGTGAAGTACAGGCGGTAGCTGACCCCGGTATGCCCGACCGTGCCGTGGAAGATCGACCCGAAGATGATCAGCAGGACCACCGGCAGCGAGAAGGTGAAGACGACCGCCTCGCGGCGCCGGAAGAAGGACTTGAGCTCCAGCGCGGTGCGGCTCAGCGACAGGCGGGCAGCCGACGGCAGCGCCACCCCGGTGCGGGGGGCCGCATGGGCGGCGGTGGTCACCGGGCCGCCCCCGTTCCGGCGGGAGACCGCCCTGGCGCGGATTCTGCGGCGCCGGCCTGATCGTGGCCGATCATCGCGAGGTAGACGTCTTCGAGCGAGGGGCGGGTGACCGTCAGCTCGGGCACCTCGCCGCCGAACCTGGCGGATAGCTCGGTGACCACCTGCGACGGGGTGTCCGTCTGCACGCTCTGCCGGCCGTCGGCGGTCAGCCAGCTCACCGTCGCGGGCGCGCTCGCCCGCCCGCCGAGGTCGGCCGGGGCGTCGACGGCCCGGATCCGCCCGGCGGCGATCACGCCGACCCGGTTGGCCAGCGCCTCCGCCTCGTCCAGGTAATGCGTGGTGAGCAGGATCGTGGTCCCGCCCTCGGCCAGGCCGGAGATCAGGTGCCAGAACTGCCGCCGCGCCTCCGGGTCGAAGCCCGTCGTCGGCTCGTCCAGGAAGAGCAGCTCCGGGTTGCCGACGATGCCGAGCGCCACATCCACCCGGCGGCGCTGCCCGCCGGACAGCTGCCGCAGCCGGGCGCCCGCCTTCTCGGTCAGCCCGACGCTGCCGATGACCTCGTCGGGGTCCCGCGGGCTGGGGTAGTAACCGGCGAAATGCCGGATCAGCTCCTGGACGGACAGCTCGGAGGCGTCGGCGTTGCTCTGCAGCACGATGCCGATCCGGGCACGCCAGTCCCGGCCGGCGCTGCCGGGGTCGGCGCCCAGCACGGTGACCTCGCCGCCGTCCCGTTCCCGGTAGCCCTCCAGGATCTCGACCGTGGTGGTCTTGCCCGCGCCGTTCGGGCCGAGCAACGCGAACACCTCGCCATGGTGGATATCGAGGTCGACACCGTCGACCGCGGCCACCTCTCCGTAGGATTTGCGCAGCCCCCGCACGCGCACGCTGGTATTTGCAGCCATGACGCCAGCCTCGTGGCGCCCCCGGCCCGTCGCAACGGCCGGACGGCCGGATCCGGCGTCCACCGTTCGGTGGACCCGCCCGTCAGCCGCGGCCGGGCCACATCGCCACGGCGGAACCCGCGTCGCGACGGACCGGGGCGCGGTCCCGCATCGCGGCGGGACCACGGCGCCTTGGTCAGCGGGCCGCCCGGTGCACGCCGCGGATCGCGTCCGGCAGGAAGGTGATCACGTCACCGGCCCCGATCGGCGCTTCATCATCGGTGTCCGGGCCAGCCCCGCCCGCTGCGTAACGTCCCGAAATCCCGTGCAGGTACGCCGCGGCAGCAGCCGCCTCGCGGACATCAAGCCCCTGGGCGAGCAGGGCGCCGGCCAGCCCCGAGAGCACGTCGCCGGTGCCGGCGGTGGCCAGCCAGCCGGTGCCGGTCGGGTTCACCAACAGCGGCTCCGGCCCGGCGGAGGCGATCACGGTCGTCGATCCCTTGAGCAGCACGCAGCAGCCGAACCGCCCGGCCGCGGCCCGGGCCTGCTCGGCGCGCCGCGCGGCCACGTCGCCCGGCGCGGCCGCCAGCAGCCTGGCCAGCTCCCCCGCATGGGGGGTGAGCAATGTGGGCGCCCGGCGTTCCGCGACCAGTTCCGGGGCGGCGGCGACGAGGGTCAGCCCGTCGGCGTCCACCAGCACCGGCACGTCGGTGGCCAGCACCGCCGCGAGCCGTCGCCGGGCCGGCTCGTCGGTGCCCATGCCCGGCCCGGCCAGCCAGGCCTGGACCCGGCCCGCGGACTCGATCTCCGCGCCGTCGCCGGCCACCGTGACGACCGCCTCGGGCCAGTGCTGCCGGACCACGGCCACGGCCCGCTCCGCCGACACCAGGCGCACCATGCCCGCCCCGCCGCGCAGCGCCCCGCCCACGGCCAGCGCCGCGGCGCCGGTGAACCGGTCGCTGCCCGCCACGATGCCGAGGACCCCGCGGCGGTATTTGTCCGACTCCCGGCCGGGCGCGGGCAGGAGCGCGGCCACGTCCGGCGCACCGTAGGCGGTCGCCGCGGGCGTTGGCAGGTAGGGTCCCAGGCCGATGTCGACGAGCTGCACCAGCCCGGCGAGGCCCGCGCCCGGATCGATCAGGAGCCCGGCCTTCCAGGTGCCGAAGGTCACCGTCACGTCGGCCCGGACCGCCGGGCCAGCCACCTCGCCGGTGTCCGCGTCCACCCCGCTGGGCAGGTCCACCGCGACGACCGTGGTGTTCCCGCGCGCCCGGGCGGACTCGGCCAGCGCGGCGAGCCCGGCCTGCGGCTCGCGCAGCCCGCCCCGGCCGCCGATGCCGAGGAGCCCGTCGAGCACCAGGTCCGCGGCGCCCATCGTGGCCGCCAGCCCGGCGTCGCCCGGCCCGATCACCCGGCCGCCCGCCGCCCGCAGCGCGGCCGCGCCGCCCTCGTGCACCCGGGAGCCCGCGGCGACCGCCGCCACGACCGCGCCCCGGCGCGCCAGCCTGGCTCCCGCGTACAGCGCGTCGCCCCCGTTGTCCCCGCTCCCGGCGAGCACCACCACCCGCGCCCCGTACACCCGGGAGACCAGCCCGGCGCACACCGCGGCCAGCCCGGCCGCGGCGCGCTGCATCAGCGCCCCGGGCGGAACGCGGTCCATGAGCGCGTGTTCGGCCGTCCTGACGTCCGCTACCGCGTGAGCCTGCCTCATGCCTCGGCCACCACGAATGCCACGCTGACTCCTCCGTCGTGGGTCAGTGAGACGTGCCAATGGCGCACCCCGCGCAGGCGCGCTGCCTCAGCCACGGTGCCCCGTACCGCCAGGCCCGGCCGGCCCGCCGGATCGTGCCCGACCTCTACGTCGGCCCAGCGCAGCCCGGCCGGTGCGCCCAGCGCCTTGGCCACCGCCTCCTTCGCGGCGAAGCAGGCGGCCAGCGAGGCGGGCGGCGCGCCCCGTTCACGTTCGGTGAACAGCCGGGCCGCCAGGGCGGGGGTGCGGCGCAGCGCCTGTTCCAGGCGGGCGATGTCCACCAGATCGACGCCGATGCCAACGATCACCTTCCCAGCCTCCCATGCCGTCCCCGGCCAGAACCGCCAAGCCCGCCACACCCCGCCACCCCTGCACCCGGCCCACCGGCACCCCGGCGCACCCGGCCCCACCCGGAATCCCAGCCCACCCCCGGTACCGCGGCCCATCAGGGGATCCGGCCCCACCCGGAATCCCAGCCCACCCCGGCTCCCCGGCCCCACCAGGGGATCCCGGCCCCACCGGGAATCCCAGCCCACCCCGGTACCCCGGCCCCACCAGGGATCCCGGCCCCACCCCGCATCCCACCACCCGGATTCCATGATCCGTTAGGTTTTTGGCCCGCCCCGGGGCCAGGAACCTAACGGATCACGGTTTTCCACAGACGCGGTCCCGGCACCGGGCCCAGGAACCCGCTACCGGGCGGCCACCAGGCATGCCGAGCCACATCGGCGCAGCCTGCCGTCCCAGCCACGTTCTTTCAGGGCGTCTGCGACCTCGAGTGCGGTCCGGCACGGGTGGTTCGTCACGTCATCCCAGCCGTAGCGGAGCGTCCGCTGGCCTGCCACCGTGGTGGCGTTGTCGCGCCGGATGTCGGTCCAGCGGGCCCACTGCGGGTGTGCCTCGCAGCCGTCCAGTTCGATCACCAGACCGAAGCCCTCATAGCTCAGGTCCTGATACTGGCTGCGGCCGCCCCGGCGGACCAGGTTCTGCCTGCGCACCGGCGGCAGGCCATGCGCGCGCTCGACCCGGGTGAAGTAGCGGAACTCGAGCAGGGAATGCGCCCCGGCCGCGGCGGCGCCCAGCGCCTGGAGCAGGGCAGGGCGCCACTTGAACTTGGGGCGCTGGCGCAGTGACGCCAGGATCCGGTCCGGCGTGGTCCGCCGGCTGGCGCTGGCCCGCAGGATCAGGCCGACCGCCTCCTCCACGCCGCGCGCGGACTCGAACAGGTCCAGCACGCTGTCCTCGATCCGGGTGCGCGGCGGGGCCAGCGCCGGATGGCGTGAGTGTGCCAAGCGCCCGGAGTAGTGCAGCACCACGCCATCAGGGTGGGCGACCTGACGGCCGCTCGGAACCGTGACATGGATCAACGGCACCGGCTCCAGCAGCCCGTGGAGCTCCGCGGCGGTCTGATGGCTCAGCACTGCCGACGGCCCGGCACGGAGCACAGCGGCCCACAGCCACGCATCACGGGGCGGCACACCGCTGAAGGCCGCGTAGACGCCGGTGTGCAGCCGCTGCCAGCGGCCGGTGCGCAGCCTGGCCCTGATGGCCTTGTCGGTGAGCCCGGCCTGGTGCGCCTGCGCCCGCGTGAGCACGTCGTGCTGGAGGTGCAGCAGGTCCCGGGCAGCTCCGAATACGTCGTTGCTCATGGCCAGGATCGTCGCCCGGCCGGGCCGACTGCCGCCAGCGCACCCGCTGGCCCTGTGGACAACGCGCACGACTCAGGCGCGGCCCTGTGGACAACCAGGATCCGTTAGGTTCCTGGCCCCCTGGCGGGCCAGGAACCTAACGGATCATGAGCGGGGCGCGGGGCGGGTGGGGTGCGCTTGGTGCGGGTGGGGCAGGGGGGTGGGCTTGGTGCGGTGGCGGGTGAGGGGGTGTGGTGCGGGTGGGCGGGTGCGGGGGTTAGGAGACGGAGCGGACGGTGGCGGCCAGGTTCTCGGCGATGCGCCGGGCGTGCTCGTGGTCGGTTGCCTCGACCATGACGCGCACGGCCGGCTCGGTCCCGCTGGGCCGGACGAGCACGCGGCCGGACGTGCCGAGTTCGGCCTCGGCCGCGGCGACGGCCGCGGCGAGCTCCGGTGACGTGGCCGCCCGTGCCTTGTCCACCCCCGCGACGTTGACCAGCACCTGCGGGTAGCGGGTCATCACCCGCGCCAGGTCCGCCAGCGCGGCATCCCGGCGCGCCATGGCCGCGAGCAGGTGCAGGGCGGTAAGCATGCCGTCGCCGGTGGTGGCGTGGTCGAGCATGATGACGTGCCCGGACTGCTCGCCGCCGAGGACGAACTGCCCCGCCAGCATCGCCTCCAGCACGTACCGGTCGCCGACCGCGGTCTCCACCACGGTGATCCCCGCCTCCGCCATGGCCAGCCGGAAGCCGAGGTTCGACATGACCGTGGCCACCACCGTGTTCCGGACAAGCTCACCGCGGGCCTTGTGGTCCAGCGCGAGCACGGCCAGGATCTGGTCCCCGTCGACCACCTCGCCCCCGGCATCCACGGCCAGGCAGCGGTCGGCGTCACCGTCGTGCGCGATCCCCGCGTCCGCCCCGTGCTTGAGCACGGCGGCCGTCAGGGCCTCCAGATGGGTGGAGCCGCAGCCGGCGTTGATGTTCTCCCCGTCCGGCTCGGCGCCGATCGCGATCACCTCGGCACCAGCGCGCCGCAGCAGCACCGGGGCCAGCTGCGAGGCGGCGCCGTGGGCACAATCGACGACCACCCGCAGCCCGGCCAGGGCCCCGCCGGACGCGGCCCTGTCGCGGTCGCCGCCGGGCTGGGAGCCCAGCAGGTGGGCCAGGTAGCGCTCCCGCTCCCCGCGAGCGTCCTGGACCCGGCCGAAGCCGCAGGCGGGCAGGCCTGGCGCGGTTCCGCCATGGCTGGCCAGCTGCGCCTCGATCTCGTCCTCCGCCGCGTCGGGCAGCTTGAACCCGCCGCGGGCGAACAGCTTGATGCCGTTGTCACCAGCCGGGTTGTGGCTGGCCGACAGCATCACGCCGAGGTCGGCCCCCAGCGCCGCGGTCAGGTGGGCGACACCGGGGGTCGGGATCACGCCGAGCCGCAGCACGTCCACTCCGGCGCCGGCCAGGCCGGCCACCACAGCCGCCTCAAGGAACTCACCCGATGCCCGCGGATCACGGCCCACCACGGCCAGCAGGCGCGCCCCGTCCAGCGGGGCGGCGGCCGGACCGCGCGCATCCTGCAACACCCGGGCCGCGGCGGTGGCGAGGTCCATGGCCAGTTGGCCGGTCAGGTCCTCGCCTGCTACGCCCCGAACTCCATCAGTGCCAAAAAGGCGGCCCATCGAACGTTCCCCCGTCGTCGGCGTGCCGCTGTCGCCGGAAATATCCAGATCCGGTGCTAGCGCTTCGAGTACTGCGGCGCCTTCCGGGCCTTCTTCAGCCCATACTTCTTGCGCTCCTTGATCCGGGCGTCACGGGTCAGGAACCCAGCGCGCTTCAGGGCGGGCCGGTTCTCCGGGTCGACCACGGTCAGTGCGCGTGCGATCCCCAGTCGCAGCGCCCCTGCCTGCCCGGTCACTCCGCCCCCGGAGACCCGCGCGATGACGTCGAACTGCCCCTCGGCACCCAGCGTCACCAGCGGTTCGCTGATGAGCTGCTGGTGCACCTTGTTGGGGAAGAACTTCTCCAGCGGCCGGTCGTTGACCAGCCACTGCCCGGTGCCCGGCGCGATGCGGACCCGGGCGATCGCCTCCTTGCGGCGGCCGGTGCCGATCGCCTTGCCGGTCACCACCGGCCGCGCCGTGGCGCGGCGGCCGCCGTCCGCGGCCGTCTCGGTCGTGTACTCCGACAGGTTGCTGTCGGCGCCTTCCTCGGGCTGCGCGCTGGTGTCCTCGGCGGACTCCGGCGCGGTAGTGGACTCAGCCACGGTACCTTCCTCGCGCTTGGTCATCGGCTCTCGTCGGAAGCCTCATCAGTTGTCCAGAGTCCGCGGCGCGCTACTCGGCGCCCGCGGTCCGCGTCCCGGCCGGCTGCGCGACCTGGGTGATGGTAAAGGGAGTCGGCTGCTGCGCCTGGTGCGGATGGTCCGGGCCCGCGTACACCTTCAGCTTGCGCAGCATGTGCCTGCCCAGCGTGTTCTTGGGCAGCATGCCCTTGACCGCGTTCTCCACCAGCCGCTCGGGCCGCTTGGCGAGCAGTTCGCCGTAGGTCACCGAGCTAATGCCGCCGGGGTACCCGGAGTGCCGGTACAGCCGCTTGTCCGCGAGCTTGTTGCCGGTCAGCGCGACCTTCGCGGCGTTCACGACGATCACGAAGTCGCCGGTGTCCAGGTGCGGCGCGAAGATCGGCTTGTGCTTGCCCCGCAGCAGCACCGCCACATGGCTGGCCAGGCGGCCGAGCACGACGTCAGAGGCGTCAATGACGTGCCATTGACGCTGGACGTCAGCGGCCTTGGGGCTGAAAGTGCGCACAGTCGTAAGCCTTTGTCTGTGGGACCTGTTCGTGGCCCGCGCCGTGGGCGAGCCCGGCAGCGAGGGAGTCCGCCGCACCGGCCGCCGCACGACCTACCGCAGAGCGAGGTACCGCAGGCATGCTGATGCGCATGGACGTCTGGTAAGGATACCGGGCACCGCCAAGGACAGCAAAGCGAACGATGCGATACGCCCCGGCCATGGCCCGCGTGGCCGCCGGACCGCCGTCGGTATCCGGGCGGACACCCCAGGTGAGGGCAACCTACCCGGGATGCGCAAGGTGGCGGCCGGACGAGGAGAAAATGCCTGTCCGCGCTATGGCGGGCCGATGGAGGGCTACGCTCGCGCCATGGGCTATCCGGATGTGCAGGACGGCCGGCCTCCGCGCAGCAGGGCGGGCGCCGGTACGCCGGACGCCCCGGGCCCCGCGGTCCTTCCCGATGAGGACGCAGAGAGGTACGGCCTGCCGCCGGTGCCGGGCGGGGCCGGTGCCCCGCGGCACTCCAAGGGCGCGCCGGACGGGGCAGCGCGATCCGGCCCACCGGCCGGCGGCCGCCACGGGACCCACCGGGCCGGCCGCGGTAACGTCACCCATCCCGGGACCGCCCCGGCCGGGCCAGATGACCGGGCGCCGCGATCGGGGGCGCACCGGTCCCACTCGGCGGACCGCCAGCCGCTGCCGCCGGACCGCCAGCCCCTCCCGCCGGACCGCCAGCCCCTGCCATCGGACCGCCAGCCCCTCCCGCCGGACCGCCAGCCCCTCCCGCCGGACCGCTCGCGGCCGCCGAGGGCACCCGGGACCGGACCGGATGGCCGTTCCCGGCCGCCGGGCCCGGGCGGGCCGGGCGCGGTGAGCCGCTCCGGGCATCCAGGGCCGGACGTGGCAAGCCCGGGCGGCGCGCTCCCGTTGCCCCGCCGCGCGATACCTGATGGCGCGCCACCGTTCCGCGGCGCCCCAGGGACGGACGGCGCTTTCCCGCCCCCCCGGCGCCCGGCGCCGGACGGCGGCCCCCGGCCCTCGGGCCCGGGCACCGTGCCCCCGGAGCGCCGGCGGTCCGGCCCGGACGGCCGGGACGACTACGCCGGCCCGGTCATCACCCGGGAGGCACCTGGTTCCCGGGCCAGCGGTGCCCGGCACGCCGCAACGCCGGCGAACGCGGGACGGCCCGGGCCGATCCGCGGCTACCCGCCGTTGCCCGGACAGCCCGACCCGGTCAACCCGCCGGGCC
>Ga0335078_10003207_pt1 | contig 24391 bp, 18 predicted proteins | sample Lox_Sample_32_FD_206711 | JGI IMG/M metagenome (GOLD analysis project Ga0335078, IMG submission 206711) | Soil microbial communities from Loxahatchee National Wildlife Refuge, Florida, United States - Lox_Sample_3.2 | ecosystem: Environmental > Terrestrial > Soil > Wetlands | place: USA... | reverse complement strand
ATCTCGGCCTTTTCCTGGAGCTCGGCCTCGGTGGCCTCGCCCTCGAGCGCCGAAACATGGCCGACCGTCTTGCCGTCGACCACGACCGCCGCCCAGAAGATCTGGTCGGCGCGGAAGCGCTGCTTGGAGACTTTGCAGTCCACCAGCGGGTCGGTGAAGTTGTCGACGTGGCCGGAGGCCTTCCAGGTGGTGGGGTGATGGATGATGGAGGAGTCGAGGCCGACCATGTCGTCGCGCCGTTGCACGAAGTCGCGCCACCACGCGGACTTGATGTTGTTCTTCAGCTCGACGCCGAGCGGGCCGTAGTCAAAGAAGCCGTTAAGGCCGCCGTAGATGTCGGACGAGGGAAAGATGAACCCGCGGCGCTTGCACAGCGACACGAGCGTATCCATGAGATTGGCGGGAACGAGCGGCGTGGCCATAGGAGGCGAGAGTTAGCCGGCGGGTCGGGTGACGGTCAATTCCGGTGTGCGGGGCCGCCGGGGCGTTGACGCCCGGGGGGCGCGGCGGCAGGGTGGGGGTTCCGCGCTTTTTCGCCATGAAGCTGACACTTTCGCAGAAGGACTACCAGCGGCTGCTGGAACTGACGCATCTCGGCATGTGGGTCGTCACCGCCTACCAGGGCGAGGACACCGCCGCGGCCAAACGTTATTTCGACCTCGACCAGCAGCTGCTTGAGCTGGCGACGCCGGCCGGCTGCGGCGACCTCGTGGCCAAGCGCGACGATGGCACGCTCCAGCCCTCGCCGAAGCTGGCCGAGGACGAACGCGTCCGCGAAATCCAAGGCGATTTCACCAACGATGCCTTCTGGCACGAGTTGGTGGCCCGTCTCGCCGACCGCGATTATTCGGCCGAGCAGGCGCGGCGGACCTGGTCCGAGACGCCCAGCGTCGAGGCCCCGCCCACGGCGGAGGAGCGGATCAAGCAGCTGGAGGATGCACTCTGGGCCGAGTTTGAGAAAAACGACCTGGCCAATGTCATCGTGCTGCGGGGCGGCGGCAAGGGCTGAGGCGCGGCGGGGTGGCGCGCCGCCGATTTTCCCGTTTGCCAGACCCCGGGCGGTCTGATCGCCTAGCCACTCCCATGAGAATTCCCCCCCGCCCTGTTCTGGCACATCTCGTCATCGCCGCCGCGTGCTCGCTCGCCCTGGCCGCCGGCCCGGCGCGGGCCGCGGAGGCAGCGCCCAAGCCCGTGGAATCGGTGCCGCTGGTCTATCCGTACGACCTGGCTCTGGCGGGGACCGAGGGCAGCGCGACGGTGAAGTTCGATATCGATGCCGGCGGTTATGCCCGCGAGGCGACGGTGACCGAAGCCACCCAACCCGCCTTCGGGCTCGCCGCCAAGGCCATGGTCGAGACGGAGCGCTTTGCGCCCGCCGTCCAGGATGGCAAGCCGGTGGCCCGGCCGGGAGTGCAACAGGAGGTGAAGTTCACGCGCGACAGTCTCGACGCCGGGGCCCGGGCCATGATTGAGGAGCTGAAGAAGCCGCAGCCGGATTTCGCGAAACCCCGGGAACTCGACCAGATGCCGCCCAAACTGCTCAAGAGGGTGGACCCGGTGTTTTCCCGGGCGATGCTGGCGGCCAACACCAAGGGCGAGGCGGTGGTCGAGTGCATCATCGACTCCCAGGGCCGGGTGCAGTTGCCGCGGATCATCTCGGCGACCACCGAGGAATGCGGCTGGGCCGCCGCCACGGCGCTGTTGCAGTGGCAGTTCACGCCGCCGACCAAGGGCGGCAAGCCCGCCGCCTTCCGCATCCGCATCCCGCTGGAATTCATGCCGCCCAAGGCCGAAGGCGGCGCGGGCCAGTGAGCCGCCGCCGGGCGTGCTTGCCCGGCCCCGCGATCATGGTGAGGGTGGGGGCATGAACCACCCCACCCGAGTCCCTTTTCTGCTGGTGTTGTTGGCGGCGCTCCTGGCGGCGCCGGCGCGGGCGGAGCAGACAACGACGCTCGACCTCTGGCCGGAGGGCGTGCCCGGGCTCCGGGCGGACGCGCCGCCCGAGACGGAGCACGACCATCGCGTCGCGAACGTCAGCCATCCGACCCTCACCTGGTACCCGGCGCCGGCGGCCATGGCGTGCGGCACCGCCGTCATCATTTGCCCTGGCGGCGGGTACGGCTGGCTTTCGATGGAGAACGAGGGTTCGAGCCCGGCGCACTGGCTCAACTCGCTCGGGGTTTCCGCGTTCGTGCTCAAATACCGCCTGGCGGAGTACGGACACCCGGCGCCCCTGCGCGACGTCCTGCGGGCGATCCGCCTCGTGCGCGCGCGGGCGGCCGGGTTCGGCGTCCGGCCGGACCGCCTCGGGGTGATGGGCTTCTCCGCCGGCGGGCATCTTGCCGCCTGCGCGGGCACGCTCTACGACGCGCCCGAGGGGCGCACCGGCGCCGCGCTCGACGCCGTCAGCGCCCGGCCCGATTTTCTCGTCCTGCTGTACCCGGTGATCACGATGCGCGACCCCTTCGTCCATGCCGGCTCGCGCCGCAACCTGCTCGGCCCGCACCCCACCAACGAGGAAATCCACCACCTTTCAGCCGACGAGCAGGTCACCAAGGACACGCCGCCAGCCTTCCTCGTGCAGACCACGGCGGACGGGACCGTGCCGGTGGAGAACAGCCTGCGCTTCTACGAGGCGCTGCGCCGGGCGGGGGTGACCGGCGTCGAAATGCACCTCTTTGAGCAGGGACCCCACGGCTTCGGCCTGCGGCCGGGCTTCGTCGTGACCGCCGAATGGCCGGGACTGTGCGAGCAATGGCTGCGGCTCCACGGCTGGCTCCCGCCCACCCCGGCCGCGCCTCCGTGAGGCGCCGGCCGCCGGGGTCCACGAGCCGGGTCGATTTGGGTGGCGCGGCCCGCGCGGACAATTAGCTTCGGGAGACTCCATGTCGGACCAATGGGTTACCCTCGCGGACATCGCGCGCAAGGCCGGGGTGCATGTGACCACCGTGTCGCTGGCGCTGCGCAACCATCCCCGGCTGCCGGCGGCCACGCGGCAGCGGCTTTGCGCGCTCGCGGACCAGATGGGTTACCGGCCCGACCCGGCGATGCGCGCCCTCGTCGCCTACCGGCAGAAGCTCCATCCGCCGCACAGCCAGCTCACCCTCGCCTATGTGACCAACTGGAGCACGCGCTGGGGCTGGAAGGAGGTCACCGCCCATCCGCAGTTCTTCGCCGGCGCGGAGGCCAAGGCTCGCGAGCTGGGCTTCTGTCTGGAGCATTTCTGGATGCGCGAGCCGGGGCTGACCCAGGACCGGCTGGGCCGGATCCTCTACGCCCGCGGCATCACCGGCATGATCATCGCGTCGCACGGCCGCGAGATGGGCGACGCCCTGCTCTTCGACTGGGGGAATTTCAGCGCGGTGAAGATCGACTATTTTCCGCACGTGCCCGAGCTGCACAACGTGACCAACGACCAGTGCAGCGTGATCCGGATGGCGATGCAGAAGACCATGGCCGCAGGCTACCGGCGCATCGGTTTCGTCATGCACCGCGGTTGGGACCACGCGGCCGACCACCTGTGGACGGCGGGCTTCCTGTGCGAGCAGCAGCACCTGCGGATCCGCGAACGCATCCCGGCATACATCTTCCCCGATGCGCAGCCGGTCGAGCGCTGGTTCAATGAAAGCCGCGCCCCGGTCGTGGTGGACCCCGAGCCGTTCGCCGCCTGGCTGAAACGCCATCAGCCGGAGGTCATCATCAGCAAGGGTTCGTTCGTGCTGCCGGCGCTCCGCAAACTGGGGCGGCGCATCCCGCGCGACGTGGCCTTCGTCGACGTCTTTCTGGAGGATTTCAGCGGCCAGACCGCGGGGGTGCGGCAGAATCACGAGACGGTCGGGGCGATGGCGGTGGAGATCCTCGCTGGCCAGCTGCAGCACAACAAGCGGGGCGTGCCGGCCATCCCCACGACCACCCACGTCGAGGGCACGTGGTTTGACGGAGCGTCGTGCCCGCCGCGCAGTTGAGGCGCTGGAGGGGCGAGGCTTGGTTTTCGGCGACCTGATCTATTGTTAGACTGCGATCGTCTTTGCGCCGCTTTGGCGTCGTGGGGAAGTTACCCTTTCGCTGCCGGCGGCCTCCCCGCGCCATCGCGTCTCACCCGGCTGCTTCATCCCCCAACATGAAAAGGTACCCTCCGGCTCCCCTCCTTGGTTCACGCCGCCGCCCGGGTTGGGCCGTTCTGTTGGGAGCGATGGCGGTCGCCGTGGCGGCGGCGGCGCCGGCGGGGATTCCGCACCTTCGGGTCGAGGCCGGGACCACGCAACTGGTGGTCGACGGCCGGGCGTTTCTGATTCGCGGGGGCGAGCTGGGCAATTCGAGTTCCGACCCCGAATATCTGCGGCCGTTCTGGCCCAAGCTCGCGGCCATGAACCTGAACACCGTGCTGGCGCCGGTCTATTGGGATGTAATCGAGCCGGCGGAGGGCCGGTTCGATTTTGCCGCGGTCGATGGGTTGATCGAGGGCGCGCGGGCGCATGGGTTGCGGCTTGTGCTGCTCTGGTTCGGTTCGTGGAAGAACAGCATGTCCTGTTATGCGCCCGCCTGGGTGAAGACCGATCCGGTCCGCTTTCCCCGCGCGCGGGACCACGAGGGCCGCCCGCTGGAGATTCTTTCCCCGTTCAGCGAAACCAACCGCGACGTCGACGCCCGCGCCTTTGCCGCCCTGATGCGCCACCTGCGGGAGTTCGACGGCACGCAGCACACCGTGCTCCTGGTGCAGGTGGAAAACGAGATCGGCATGATTCCCGAAGCCCGGGATCACTCGCCGGCCGCGGAGCAACAATTTCACGGGCCCGTGCCGGAAGAACTGCTGGAGGCGCTGCAGGCCCGCGGCGCCGCGCTGTCGCCGGAGGTCCGGGCCGTCTGGGCGGCGGCGGGCGACCGCCGCGCCGGCACCTGGGAGGAAGTGTTCGGGCCGGGTCCGGCCGCGGAGGAGATCTTCATGGCGTGGCATTTTGCGCGTTATGTGCAGCACGTGGCCGCGGCGGGGAAGGCCGAGTATCCGCTGCCGCTGTATGTGAACGCCGCGCTGATCCGGTCAGGCTACGTGCCGGGGCAATATCCGAGCGCCGGGCCGCTGCCCCACCTCATGGACGTGTGGCGCGCCGGAGCGCCGGCGATCGACTTCCTGTCGCCCGATATCTATTTCCCGAACTTCGCCGAATGGGCCGCTCGGTATGCGCGCGCCGGCAACCCCCTGTTTGTGCCGGAAGCGCGCGGGAACCCCGAGGCGGCGGTCTGGGCGCTGTACGCCTTCGGCCAGCATGACGCGATCGGCTTCTCTCCCTTTGCCATCGAGTCGACCGCCGGGCCCGCCCAGGAGGCGCTCACGGCGAGCTACGATCTGATCGCGCAACTCACGCCGTTGATTCTGGCCCAGGCGGGCCGGGGGACGATGGCGGGCCTGTTGTCCGCGGGTCCGCTGCAGCTGCAACCCCAGGAGCTGCGGCTGGGCGGCTGCGTGCTCCATGTCGCCTATGAACACGCGGCGCCCGGGGCGCAGGCCGCCGGGCCGGCGGCGGACGCGCCGCCGCTCACAGGCGGTCTCGTGATCGCGACCGGCCCCGATGAATTTGTCGTCGCGGGCTCGGGACTCACGGTGACCTTCCAATCGCCGGTGGGCGGGGAGATTCTGGGCCTTTTGAACGTCCAGGAAGGTCGCTTCGTCGACGGGGTCTGGCAGGGCGGGCGATGGCTGAACGGCGATCAGACCAACCAGGGGCGTTTCGTGCGCCTCGAGCCCGGGCGCTTTGCCATTCAACGCGTCAGGCTCTACCGTTACCGGTGAGTGTGCGTGGGTCTCTTCCATCCCGCCGTTGGGGCGTGCTGATCGTCGGAATGCTGCTGGCGGGCGCCGTCCCGGCCCACCCCTTGGGCGGGGCCCCCGAGGTCGGCTTCACCGCCGCCCCCGGGACATTTCCGCTGGTCGACCGGGACGCGGCGGCACCGCTCTGGGTGGATGCGCACGACTGGCCGGGCGTGATCCGCGCCGCCGGCGACCTGCAGGCGGATGTGGAACGTGTTTCCGGCGTGCGGCCGGTGCTGACGCCCGCGCCCGCGGCGCCGCGGCGGGTGGCGGTCATCATCGGCACCGTCGGCCACAGCGCGCTGATCGACGGGCTGGTGCGCGCGCGGCAGCTCGACGTGCGCGCCATCCGCGGCCGCTGGGAGGCGTTTCAGCGGGAGGTGGTCGCAAACCCGCTCCCGGGCGTGGAGCGCGCCCTGGTGATCGCGGGCAGCGACAAGCGCGGGACGATCTACGGGATCTATGATCTGTCGAAGCAGATCGGCGTGTCGCCCTGGTACTGGTGGGCCGACGTCTCGATCCCGCATCACCCCGAGCTGGCGGTGGTGCCGGCGCGGCACGTGGACCCGGGCCCGGTGGTGAAATACCGCGGCATCTTTCTCAACGACGAGGCCCCGGATCTGACCAACTGGGTGCGGGCGAAATTCGGCGACGTCGCGCCCCGGCAGGATCCGCCGATCCCGCCCGGCGTGGCCAACTACGGCCGTCAGTTCTACACGAAGCTGTTCGAGCTGATGCTGCGCCTGCGAGCGAATTACCTCTGGCCGGCGATGTGGAACAACGCGTTCAACGAGGACGACCCGGAGAACGCGCGGCTGGCGGACGAATATGGCATCGTCATGGGCACCTCTCATCAGGAGCCGATGCTGCGGGCGCAGAAGGAATGGGACCGGCGCTACCAGAAGACGCTCGGCAGCTGGAACTACGCCACGCACGCCGACGTGCTGCAGGATTTCTGGCGTGCGGGCATCCGCCGCAACCGGAACTACGAGAGCCTCATCACCATCGGCCTGCGGGGCGCGAACGACACGCCGATGGCGCCGGGCGGCCCGGAGGCGAACCGCGCGCTGCTCGAGCAGATCGTGCGGGTGCAGCGGCGCATCCTGAGCGAGGAATATCACCGGCCGGCGAGCCAGGTGCCCCAACTCTGGTGCCTCTACAAGGAGGTGCAGGACTTCTATGACGCCGGCATGCGGGTGCCCCGGGATGTGACGCTGCTGTGGTGCGACGACAATTGGGGCAATCTCCGCCGGCTCCCGACCGCGGCCGAGCGCGGGCGCCCCGGCGGCGCGGGCGTCTACTACCATTTCGACTACCACGGCGGGCCGCGGAGCTACCAGTGGATCAACGCCAACCCGCTGCCCAAGATCTGGGACCAGATGACGCTGGCGCACCAGTACGGCGCCGACCGCATCTGGATCGTGAACGTCGGCCACTTCAAGGGCTACGAGCTGCCCCTGGAGTTCTTCCTCGACCTCGCCTGGAACCCGGACCGGTGGACGGCCGACAGCCTCGGCGCCTACACCCGGGACTGGGCCGCGGAGCAGTTCGGCCCGGAGCACGCCGGCGACATCGCGGCGATCCTCGCCGGCTACGCAAAGGACAACGGGCGTCGCAAACCGGAGCTGCTCGCGCCGGACACCTACAGCCTCGTCAACTACGGCGAGGCCGAAAAGGTGGTCGCGGACTTCCAGGGCCTCGCGGCGCGCGCGGAGGCAATCCGCCGGGAGCTGCCGGCCGCCGCGCGCGACGCCTTCGACGAACTCGTGCAATTCCCCACGCAGGCCAGCGCGCGGCTCAACGAGCTGTACCTCGACGCCGGGCGCAACGCGCTCTATGCCCGCCAGGGCCGGGCGAGCACGGACGACCTGGCGGCAGAGACCCGGAGCCGGTTCCAGCAATTCACGGACCTGATGGCTTGGTTCAACCATGCGCTGGCCGGCGGCAAATGGGACCATTTCATGGACCAGCCGGTGCTCGGCTACCTCAACTGGCGCGACCCGCCGCGCAACAGCCTGCGGGCCATCCCCCTGATCGACCTCACGGTCCCGGCCCCGGCGGCGCTGGGTGTTGCCGTCGAGGGCGCGGAGGCGGCCTGGCCCGGCGCGGATGACCCGGCGGAGCTGCCGGTGTTCGACGCGTTCAACCGGCAGCGGCGATACGTCGACGTGTTCAATCGCGGGCAGACGCCGTTCTCCTTTGCCGCCACGGCGAGCGAGCCGTGGATTGTGCTGAGCGAAACCGGCGGCACGGTCGAGAATGAGCTGCGGCTGTGGGTGCAGGTGGACTGGAGCCGCGCCCCGCAGGGCTCGGCCCGGGGCACCGTGACGGTGACAGGAGCCGGTGGCCGGGTGGACGTCGCGGTGGAGGCCTTCAACCCGACGGAAGTGACGCGCGACAACCTGCGGGGATTTGTCGAGGGTGAGGGGGTGGTCTCCATCGAAGCCGCCCATTACACCCGCCGCACCCACGTGGGCGACCGCCGCTGGCGGCAGATTCCGGACTACGGCCCCACGTTGTCGGCGATGCGGGCCACCGCGGCGGTGGACGCGGCGGCCGCCGAAATCGGGAAAAACGCGCCGTGCCTCGAGTACCGGATGTATCTGTTTCACGCCGGGACGGTCGAGGTTGACGCGATCATGGGTCCGACCCTGAACACGGCCCCCGGACGCGGGCTGCGTTATGGCGTGGCGTTCGACGACGAAACGCCGCAGGTCGTCACGCTCGTGCCCGCCAACTACAGCGCCCAGAACGGCAACCTGGACTGGGAGAAATCCGTGGAAAACAACGGGCGGCACAGCGACTCCACCCACGCGCTCGCGCGGCCGGGTTACCACGTGTTGAAGATCTGGATGATCGATCCGGAGGTGGTGCTGGAGAAGATCGTCGTGAACGCGGGCGGGCTGCGCCCGAGTTATCTTGGTCCGCCGGAGAGCTACGGGCGGCCGGGGACCGACGCGGGCGGAACCTGACGACACGGCGGGCGGACCGTCCTTTCCGCTCGCGGCCGGCCGGGCGCCCGCATCAACTGCCTTCGCGATGAACCTGCGGCACCTGGCGCGGCTGGCCGGACTCTCTCCCTCGGCGGTCTCGCTCGCGCTGCGCGACAGCCCGAAGATCTCCGCCGCCACGAAACGACGGGTGCGCCGGCTGGCGGAGCGCAGCGGGTACCAGGCGGATCCCGCGATCGTCGCCATGATGAGCCACCTGCGCAAGCCGCGCGCCATCCGCCAGCAGGCCTGCTTCGGCGTGATCTCCTTCTACCCCGAACCGCGGCCGTGGGAGCAATCGCGGCACCTCTCCCGGATCTACACCGGCATGCAACGGCGGGCTGACGAGCTCGGCTACCGCCTGGAGCCGCTCTGGCTGCGCGCGCCGGGCATGACGTACCGGCGGTTCCGGGGGATCCTCGACGCCCGGGGCATCGAGGGGCTGCTCTGCTTCGGCAGCCCCGACCTGGAACAGGAGTTTCCAGGGGAGTTCGACCACTATGCCGTGGTCACCGTCGGCCTGAGCATCCGCACGCCGCTGCACCGGGTGACGAGCCACTTCTTCCGCGACACCACGCAGGTGCTCGACCGGGTCCACGACTTGGGTTACCGCCGCCCGGGCCTGGTCCTCGGGCGTTACGAGCATGAACGCAGCGGCCACGCCCACGTCGGGGCCTACCTCGCGTGGTGCGAGCACCAGCTCGGCCCCGGCCGGGCGCTGCCGGTGCATCTGCTTGACCGGGTCGAGGCGGCGCCGCTGCTCGGCTGGCTGCGGTGCCACGAGCCGGACGTGATCGTCTTCGTCCATCTCTACGACGTGCTCGAGTCCCTGCGCACAATGCTGCGCGAAAACCGCGTCCGCGTGCCCGCCCGGCTCGGCGTCGCGGTGCTCAGCCAGATTCTGGAGGGCACGGGCTTTTCCGGGCTGCAACAGAACCAGCCGCTGATGGGCGCCTGGGCGGTGGAGATGCTCGCGGCCCGCATCACCACCCGCGATCTCGGCATTCCCGCCACGCCCCGCCTGGAGATGGTGGAGAGCGAGTGGGTCGAGGGCCGCTCGCTGCGGCGCCCCCGGCAGGTCAACAGTTGAGCTGTTTTCGGTTCGCCACCCCGCCGCCGGGTGGCAAGGTGGGGTTCGCATGCACTTGGGGCTCGGGCTTTACCGCCACATGCTGACGAGCGAGAACTTCCGCTTCGCGCGGCAGGCCGGGGCCACTCACATCATCGCGCATCTCGTCGATTACCACCGCGGAGGCGAGCACCGGGCGCGGGACGACCAGCCCACCGGCGGCGACCGGGGTTGGGGCCCTGCAGGCGATCCGGACCGGCTCTGGAGCCTGGAGGAGTTGCAGGCACTCCGCCGCGAGGTCGAGGCGGCCGGCCTAAAGCTGGAGGCGATTGAGAACTTCGACCCGGCGCACTGGCACGACATCCTGCTCGACGGACCAAAGAAGCGGCAGCAGCTCGAGAACGTCAAAACGATCATCCGCCGCGTCGGCGAGGCTGGCATCCCGATCATGGGCTACAATTTCAGCTTGGCCGGCGTGGCCGGGCGGATCACCGGGCCGTTCGCCCGCGGCGGGGCGCCCTCCGTCGGCATGAACGCGCCGCTGGACACGCCGATGCCCCGGGGAATGGTGTGGAACATGATCGTCGACCCGGCGGCGGCGCCGGGCATGGTGCCGCCGATCACCCCGGATGAACTCTGGCGCCGGCTGGCGGAGTTTCTCCACGAGGTGCTGCCGGTGGCTGAAGCCGCGGGCGTCAAGCTCGCCGCCCATCCGGACGACCCGCCGACGCCGACGATGCGCGGGCAACCCCGGCTCGTTTACCAGCCACAGCTCTACCAACGCCTCATCGACCTGAACCCGAGCCCGGCGAACACCCTGGAGTTCTGCGTCGGTACCCTCGCCGAGATGGCGGAAGGCGACATCTATGACGTCGTCGACCAGTACAGCTGGCAGCGGCGGATCGCCTATGTGCACCTGCGCAATGTCGCGGGCCGGGTCCCGCGCTATCGCGAAACCTTCATCGACGACGGCGAGGTGGACGTCCTGCGCGTGGTACAAATCCTCCATCGCAACGGATTCGACGGGGTCGTCATCCCCGACCACACCCCGCAGATGGCGTGTGCGGCGCCATGGCACGCCGGCATGGCGTACGCGATGGGCTACCTCAAGGCGGCGATCCAGTCGCTCAAGCCGGAATGAGCGCGCGACTGCACCTCGACCGCCGCACGGGCGACGCCCCGGCCGGCACCTCGCTGTTCGAGTGCGCGGAGGCGCTGGGCGTGAAGGTGCCGACGTCGTGCCTGAAGAACGGCCGCTGCAAGGAGTGTGTCGTCGAGGTCACCGAGGGCATGGAGCTCCTGTCGCCACGGGTGGACGCCGAGCGGCACCTCGCGGGCAATTTCCGGCTGGCGTGTTGCGCCCGGGTCGCCGCGGCGGCCGGCGACGTGCGCTGCCACACCATGCGCCGCGGGGCGATGCGCATCGAGCGCCAGGCGTTCGAGCTTCCCTCCCGGGGGCGGCGCGGGCCGCCCGATCCCGCGGTGACGCGCGACGGCGAACACATCCTGCTCGACGGCGCGGAGATCGCCCGCGGCACCGGCCCGCTGCACGGACTCGCGCTCGATCTCGGGACCACGACGGTCGTGCTGCGGCTGCTCGACCTCGAAACCGGCGAGGTGCTGGCCGACTCGTCCTTCGAGAATCCCCAGCGCTTCGGCGGGTCGGATGTCATGGCGCGGATTCATTACGATTCGCTCGATGGGACGCGCCTGCTGCAGCGCACGCTGGCCGGCTATCTCAGCCATGCCATTGAGGAACTGCCGGCCGACCCCCGCACCATTTACGAGGTGGTGGTCGTGGGCAACTCGACGATGCGCGACCTGTTCTTCAACCTGTCCGTCTACTCCATCGGGCAGAGCCCGTACCGGTCGGTGACCGAGCTGGAGGTGGCGGCCGGCACCCGGGCCTCCACCAGCCTGACCGCGCCCGCGCGGCGGCTGGGCCTGCCGGTGCATCCGCGGGCGCGGGCCTACGGCCTGCCCGTGATCAGCGGGCATGTGGGGGCGGATGCGGCGGCCTGCATGCTGGCGGTGGACCTGGCGAACGAGGAGCGGCTAGTCGCGGTGATGGACATCGGCACCAACACCGAGCTCGTGGTGGGCAACCGCCGGAAGATCCTCGCGGCCTCCTGTCCGGCGGGGCCGGCATTCGAGGGCGGGCAGATCACCTTCGGCATGCCCGGCCTCCCGGGGGCGATCGAGCGCGTGACGATCCAGGACGACGGAACCGTCACGACCGGCGTAATCGGCGGCGGGCCGCCCGAGGGCCTCTGCGGTTCGGGGCTGATCGACCTGCTGGGCGAGCTGGTGCGCACCAGACGGATCAACGCGCTGGGGCGGTTCGAGGATGGAACCCGCGCATTTCTGGTTGATGCGCGCGGCGAGCGGCCGATCACCTTCGACGAGGCCGACATCAGCGCGCTGGCCCAGGCCAAGGGCGCGAACGTCGCCGGCCTGCGGATCGTGCTGGGCGAGTACGGCGTGCGGGCGTCGGACCTGGACGTCTTCTACCTCGCCGGCGGGTTTGGCCGCTATCTCAACGTCGAGGCGTCAAAACGGATCGGTCTGATTCCCAATCTCGCGAGCGACCGCGTGCGGCAGGTGGGCAACGCCGCGATCGAGGGCGCCTGCCTCGCGCTGCTCTCCCGGTCGAAGCGGGCCGACCTGGAGGAACTCGTGAAGCGCGTGACGCACTGCCGCCTCGAAACCCATCCCCACTTTTTCGACGTGTTCGTCGAGGGGTGCCAGTTCGCCGCGATCGACGATGGCGTCCTGAGCTCCACCTGACCGCCATGCGCGAAACCCTCGACCTCCAGCCCGACGCCAATGTGGCGGACGCCGAGTTTCACCGGCTCCTCGGCTTTCCGCGCGGGCATCTGTTGGACGGAAGGGCGGCCGAGCTCGCCGCCTGGGCGCGGCACTGGTACGGGAAACACGGACGGCCCTGGGTGTACGTCCGCGAGGCGGCGCTGGAGGCAACCGACATGACGCTTCGCCTCGACGGCGTGGAGTTCCGCTCAGCCTCACTGCACCGGCACCTTCGCCGCGCGGCCGCGCGGCGGGTGGCGCTGGTGGCGGTGAGCGCGGGCGCCGCCGGCGAGGAGCACGCCCGCCAGCTCTGGCAGGAGGGGAAGCCGGACGAGTATTTCTTCCTCGAGAGCTTCGCGTCGGCGGTGGTCGAGCATCTGGTTGCGACCACGAGCGGGCGCTTGTGCGCGCTGGCGGACCGGGACGGCCTGTTGGCGGTGCCGCATTACAGCCCCGGGTATCCCGGCTGGGAGGTGGCGGACCAGGGCCGGCTGTTCGAGTTGATCACCGGCGGCATGACGCGGCCGTTTCCCGAGGCGCTGGAGGTGCTGCCGAGCGGGATGCTGAAGCCGAAGAAGTCGCTGTTGGCGGTGTTTGGGCTGACCGCCCGCTCTGCCGCGGCGCTGGCGGCGGCGAGCCTGATCCCGTGCGAACGCTGTTCCTTTTCGCCGTGCCAGTTTCGCCGCGCCCCGCATCGCCCCATGCCGGCCGCCTCCGGCTGGACCGGGGAGGCGGCGGGGGCCGCGCCGCCAGCCGCCGCTTATCGCACCAACCCGCGCGCGCTCCGCAAGCGGGCGGGGGAGCGGGTCCGGCTGGCGCCGCGGCCCGGCGGGCAGATCGAGGCGCGGTTCCGCTTCGACGGCACGACCTGCTCGAACCTCGGCCAGCCCCTGGCCTACGACTACGTCGTAGTGTTGGCGGCGCCGGAGGCGGGCGGCGCCATCCTACAGGCGGATTGCCGGCCCGCGCCGGGCGACGAGGGCCATGCCAGGATGTGCGCCTGGCTGAATGACGCCGCGGCGCTGGAGCGCACCATGGCGGCCGAAAAGCCGCTCCTGGGCCGGCCGCTGGACGAAGTGCTGGGCTGGACGCGTCCGGTGGCGCCATCCGGCTGCTTCTGTAACGCCGACAGCCGGCTGCACAACTGGGGCGTGGCCCTCGAGGCCATTCATTTTGCCCTCACCCAGACCGCCCCGCGCGCCTTCTCCCTCGAGTCTGCTTTCCTCCCGTCATGATCAAGCTCTGCGACCTCAATCCGGCGGCGCGCGACAAGCTGCCGCCCGCCGCGCCGGACAAATCCGGGATCGGCGTCCATTATGTTGATGCCTTCCTCGCCCCGATGAACGCGGCGCTGCCGGACGGAACCCGCGTGTCGTGCAAGCGCCGGGGACTGCGGATCACGCTGCGGGTCGGCGCCAAGAAGGGCGACGGCCTGATGCGCCGGCTCGCCGTGAGCCCGGACCCGACGGTGATGCTCCCGGCGGCGCTGCAGGAGGCGGCCCAGGCCGCCGGCGTGCAACTGGAAATCAACGCCCGCGAGATCCTGATCTCCCCCTGATCGCCTTTCACTTTCACTTTCACTTTCACTCTCCTCCCTCAAGGACCCCCATGAAACCCGAACAATGGCAGATTTTCAAAAAAGCCGCGCGCCTCGAAAAGCTCGACCGGGTGCCGATGGCCCTGATCATCGACAGCCCCTGGATTCCAGGCTACGTTGGCGTCAGCCACCTCGACTTCTTCCTCGATCCGGAGATCTGGTTCCAGTCGCACCTCAAGATCCACCGGGAGTATCCGGACATCATCTTCGTCCCCTCCTGGTGGCTCGAGTACGGCATGGCGGCCGAGCCCTCGGTGCTGGGCGCGAAGATCAAGTTCTGGCCCGACAACACGCCGAGCGAATACCACACGCTCTACCACCTCGAGGACATCGACAATTTCCCGCCCTACGAGGTCGAGGCCGACGCCTTCATGGCGCTCACCCTGCACCGGATGAAGATGCAGCGGCAGCGCATCCTCGACACCGGCGAGATCCTGCCGCTCGCGACTTCGCGGGGGCCGATGTGCACCGCCGGGTTCGTGCGCAGCACCACCGAGTTCATGATCGACCTCGTCGAGCGGCCCGAGGGGGCGCACAAGCTCCTCGATCTCTGCACCCGGTTGATCATCGACTGGCTGAAGGCCCAGGCCAGGGTGATGGGCCCGACGGTCGAGGGCATCTTCATCCTCGACGACATCGTCGGCTTCGTGAACGAGGAACACTACCAGGAGTTCTGCCACCCGTACCTCAAGCGCATCTGCGACGCCTTTCCCAAGGACTGGGTGCGCATCTACCACAACGACGCCTCGATCGAGGCGTGCCTTGAGCACCTGCCCGACGCCGGCTTCCAGGTGCTCAACTGGGGCAAGCAGACCGACATCGCCGACGTGAAGGCCCGGATCGGCGGCCGCATGTGTCTCATGGGCAACGTCAATCCGCTCGAGGTCGGCGTCCGCGGCACTCCCGAGGAGGTGCGCGCCGCCACGCTGGACGTCCTGGAGAAGAGCGGCGGCGAGCACGTCATCCTCTCGGTCGGCGGCGGCACCAGCCCGGGCATGCCGCGCCGGAACATCCAGGCGATGCTGGCCGCGCTGCAGGAGTTCAATGACGTCCATTTCGGCAAAGGCTAGTGCGCGAACTGTAGGGCCGGCGCTGGTCGCCGGGCCGCGGCGGATTCCGGCATCGGAATCCGCCCGGACACGAGGTCCGGCCCTGCAAAGCCGACGCGAATCCCGCGCCAGTTTTTCCCATGCCTGACTATGCGTTGATGAACCAGTGCCTCTACGAGGGCAAAGCCAAGGAAGTCGAACAGATGACCAGGGACGCCCTCGCCGAGGGGCGCACCGCGCAGGAGATCCTGCAGGACGGGCTCATCGCCGGGATGAGTGTCGTCGGCGAGGACTTCAAACACAACATCCTCTACGTGCCCGAGGTGCTGATCGCGGCGCGCGCGATGAAGGCCGGAATGGGCGTGCTCAAGCCGCTGCTCTCCGCGCACGGCGCCGCGGACACCTCCGCCGGCCGGCTCCTCATGGGCACAGTGCGCGGCGACCTCCACGATATCGGCAAAAATCTCGTCTGCATGATGGCCGAGGGAGCCGGCTTCCAGGTCAAGGACATCGGCGTCGACCAGAACCTCGAAAAATTCCTTGCGGCCGCCGCGGAGTTCAAACCCCACATCGTCGGCATGAGCGCGCTGCTGACCACGACGATGACCTACATGAAGGTGGTGATCGACGGTTTCCAGCAGCAGGGGCAGGGGCACATCAAGATGGCGATTGGCGGCGCGCCAATCAGCCAGATGTTCGCCGATGAGATCGGCGCCGACGGCTACGGCACCGACGCCTCTGCGGCCGTGGATTTGTTCCTTTATCTCGTGGGGCGGGGGCCGCCGCCCGCGGCGTCAGCGAAAGCCGGGGTTGCGCTCCCGCCGGCGGCGCCCGCCGCCCGGCCGCCGAAGGCGGCCAACGCCACGGCAAGGTTCCAGGTCCTGTACTGGCAGGACATTCCCTCACAGGTGAAGGCCTGGGATGACTTCGACGAGGTCAAGGTCGACCTGGCGCCGCGCTTCGCGGCGCGGATCGACGCGGCGGCCCAGCGGCTGGGCCTCACGCAAGCCGACGTCTACCTGGCCCACTGGCGCTGGGGCGAGGCCGGCGAGCGGCCGGGCGCGGCGGCCGAGGTGGCCGACGCCGTGCGCCACGAACTGGAGGCGGCCGCGCCGTGAGCGGGTGGCGTCCTCGTGAATCTGGCGGCCATGCACACGCTGGCGGAGAAGCTCGGGCAGACGTCGCGTTTCCTGATCGGGAGCGAGCTCGTCTCCGTGCGCGGCTCGATGGCCGAGCGCAGCGCCGTGAAGGCGCGCGATTTCGCCAACCAGCTGGTGGAGTGCCCGGACATCGACTGGGTGTCCATCACCGACAATGCGGGGGGCAACCCGCAGCTGGCGCCGCAGACGCTGGGCAAGCCGCTGCTTTACGCCGGCAAGGAGGTGGTGATTCACCTTACCTGCAAGGATCTCAACCGCAACGGCCTGGAGAGCGAGGCGTGGGCGCTGCACAGCGAGGGCTTCCACAACATTCTCGCGATGACCGGCGATTACCCGGCGGCGGGCAACGGCGGGCAGGCCAAGCCGGTCTTCGACCTCGATTCGGTCGGGCTGATCGCGCTCCTGGAGCAGATGAACCAGGGCCTCGACCCGAAGATCGAGCGGGCGAACGGCCACGCGCCGCCGCTCGAGCGGACGCAATTCCTGATCGGGGCGGTGACCACGAACTACAAGCTCCTCGAGGGCGAGGTGATGCCGCAGTACCTGAAACTCGAGCGCAAGGTCGCGGCGGGCGCCCGCTTCATCATCAACCAGGTCGGCTACGACACTCGCAAAGTCCACGAGCTCCGGCTGTACATGGACCGGCGCGGGATGGGTCCGGTGCCGCTGATCGGCAACGTCTACGTCCTGAATCCCCGCGTCGCCCGGCTCTTCCACGACGGGCGCATTCCCGGCGTCATCGTCACCCCGGAACTGCTGCGGCTCTGCGAGGAGCGCGGCCGCGGGCCGGATGGCGGCCGGGAGTTCTTCCTCGAGTTGGCGGCGAAGCAGATTGCGATCTACCGCGGCCTTGGCTGCCGCGGCGCCTATCTCGGCGGGGTCTACCACTTCGCGGCCATCGAGCGGATCCTCGCCTTGGCGCGGAGCTTCGCGCCGGACGACTGGAAGCAGTTCGCCCGTGAGATCGCATTCTCGCGGCCGGGCGAGTTCTATTATTATGCCGCCGACCCGGACACCGGGCTGGCGGACCCGGCGAGGCGCGCCGCCGTGCCGGTGCCCCCGGGCGGCTACGCGGGCCTGGGTTACGCCGCGGCAAAGTGGACCCACGCGATGATGTTTACGCCGGGGCGCGGCCTGAGTTCGTGGGGCGCGAAGCTCTGCGCCGGCGCCGCCGATCCGGCCCAGGGGCCGGGCCTCCTGCGCGCGGTCGAGCACCTGAGCAAGGCCGCGCTGTTCCGGTGCAAGGACTGCGGCGACTGCTCGCTGCCGGAAACCGCCTTTCTTTGCCCGGAGTCGCAGTGCGCGAAGAACCAGCGCAACGGCCCCTGCGGCGGGACGCGCGACGGGCGCTGCGAGGTGGACGGCTTTGGCGACTGCATCTGGCTGCGCGCCTATGAGCGGCTCCGCCACGACGGGCGCGAGCAGGAACTGCTCGCCCATGCGCCGGTGGTGCAAAACCAGGGTCTGCGCGGCACCTCGTCGTGGGCGAATTTCTGGCTGGGGCGCGACCACACCGCCAGACAGCGCCCGGCGGCGCCGCCGTCCGGCCCGGCGAATCCGGAGGGCCCGCCCGCATGAGCCCCGCCCGCCTCCAGATCATCGGCGAGTTGATGAACAACTCGTATGCCCGGGCCCGGAAGGCGTTCACCGAGCGGAACGTCCGCGACTACCAGCACCTCGCGCGGGTGCAGGCCGGCCTCGGGGCGCGGTTCCTTACCCTCAATCTCGATTCCACGCAGCGCATCCAAGTGCGGCGGGAGGAGATGCTGGCGTTCCTGCCCGAGGTAATCGCGGCCATCCAGGAAGTCACGCCGGTGCCGATCAGCTTCGACAACCCCGCGGTCGAATACCATCGGGTGGCGCTGCGCCACTACGATCGGCGCAAGGGCGGCGCGCCGGTGCTCAACTCGATCGCCGCGTCGCGCGAGCGCCTCGACGAGATGCTGGAGTTGATCGCGGAGTATGACACCTACGCCGTCGTCATGGCGTCGGAGCGCTTCGTGCCGGGCGGCACGGCCCAGTGCCTGCGCGCCGGCGAGGCGCACGCGACGGCCCGGCAGTTCGTGGAGCTGCTCGTCACCCGCGCGGGCCGGCGGCCGGACCAGATTATCATCGATCCCGGCCTGGCTCCGGTCGGTGCCGACACCTACGGGCTCGTCAACCTCGGTCTCGACGCCATGCGCCTGATCCGGAGCGATCCCGACCTCGCCGGGGTGCACCTCATGGTCGGCCTGTCGAACTTCGCCTGGGGCACGCCCAAAAAGGTCCGCGAGCAGCTCGAAAACGCCTATTTGACCCTCGGGGCGGAGGCGGGACTGGATTTCGCCCTCGCCAACCCGGAGAAAGCCCCCGGGCCGCTGCCGCCGGACCACCCGATGGTCGGCCGGCTCCGCGCCGCGCTGGCCCAAGGCCGCGCGGGCGCGGAGGAAACCCAGGAAATGGCGGGTTTCCGGCAGGCGGAGGCCATCATGGCCATCTGCACCGAGGCGACGGACGGGGAGTCGTGAGCACCCCCCCGCCGCCGCCAGCGACCACCGGTGATCGCAGCGTCTGGCTGCGGGTCGGCACGCTGCTGGACGGCGAGGACACGGCGCCGGCAAAGGACGCGCACGTCGTCTACGACGCGACGTTGATCCGCTTTGTCGGTCGCAACGGGCGGACACCGCCGCCCGAAGTGGTGCGCCCGGGACAGCGCGCGCCCGACTGGGAGATGCCGGACGGCACCCTGCTCCCGGGGCTGATCGAGGCACACGCCCATCTATTTCTGGAGGGCGGCGAGATCGATCCGGCGCGGCGCGCCGCCCAGCTCCAAGCGACACCGGCGGAGCTTCTGGCCGCCGCGACGGGTCGCTTGGAGAGACTGGTGCGGCTTGGTGTGGTCGCGGTGCGCGACGCCGGCGACCGGCGCGGCGTGGGCCTGGCATTGAGCCGGCGCTGCGCGGCAGCGGACCGACCGCTCATGCCGTACGTCGACAGCCCGGGGGCGGCGATCCACCATCGCGGCCGGTATGGCGGCTTCATGGCGGAGCCGAGCGAGGAGTTTCCCACGCCGGAGGCGTGCGTGGAAGCGCGCGTCCGGGCCGGCGCGGACCGCATCAAGCTGATCGCGACCGGCATCATCGACTTCAAAAAGGCGCGGGTGACGAGCGCGCCGCAGATGGACGCGGCCGAGATCGCCGCCTACGTGGCGGCGGCCCGCCGCCTGGGCCGCCAGACGTTCGCGCATGCCTCCGGCGACGCCGGCATCGAGGCGGTGATCGAAGGCGGCGTCGATTCGGTCGAGCACGGCTTCTTCATCCGCGACGACCAGTTGGCGCGGATGCGCGACCGGCGGATCGCCTGGGTGCCGACCTTTGTTCCCGTCCACAAGCAGGTCGCCCACGCCGCTGCGATCGGGTGGGACGCGGGGGTGGTGGCCAACCTGCGCGGGATTCTGGAAAAACACGCCGCCAGCCTGGCCCGGGCCCACGCCATGGGGGTGCTGATCGCGGCCGGCAGCGATGCCGGCTCCTTCGCGGTGGCACACGGCCGCGGGCTCTTCGAGGAGCTGGAGCTGATGGAGCGCGCCGGTTTGCCGGCGGTCGCGGTGATCAACGCGGCGACCGGGGTCAGCGCGGCCCGGTTCGGTTACCGCGAACCGCTCGGCCGAATCGCGCCGGGCAGCCGCAGCCGGTTCATCCTCACAGGCCACTCGCCGCTGGCCACCGTGGCGAACCTCCGCCAGCCGCGGGTGGTGGTCTTCGACGGCCGGGTCCTGGAGGGTGATGGTGCTTCCACCGAGAAAGGAATGTAGCCATCCGGGATGGAGTCGGTAGACTTCCGGTTGGCCGCCCAATTTTCCAGCCCATGAAACCAACCCTGCTTGAAGTTCTCCGCGAACGGCGCCTCGTGTGCGACGGCGCGATGGGAACGCAGCTCATGCTTGCCGGTCTGGAGCAAGGCGCCTGCGGCGAGGCGTGGAACCTGAGTCACCCGGAGCGCGTCCTCGCGATCCAGCAGCGTTACGTCGAGGCTGGCGCCGACTGTCTCATCACCAACACCTTTGGCGCCAGCCGGCTGATGCTGGGGCGGCACGGGCACGGCGGCGACGTCGCGGCGATCAACCGGGCGGGCGCGCGCATCGCGCGGCAGGCGTTTGGGGAGCGGCAGGGCTATGTGCTGGGCGACATCGGCCCGCTCGGGGCGATCCTGGAACCGTACGGCGAGTTGCCGGTCGCGGACGCGCAGTCGGCCCTCGCGGAACAGGCGGCGGCGCTGGTCGGCGCCGGCGTCGATGCGATCATCATCGAGACCCAGACCTCGCTGGAGGAACTGGGCGTCGCGATCGACGCCGCCAAGTCGGCCGGCGCGGCCTGCATCATCGCCTCGCTGGCCTACGATCTGTCCCTGGACAAGACCTTCTACAAAACGATGATGGGCGTCGCGCCGGAGCAGGCGGCAGAATTCGTCGCCGGGCGGGGCGCGCATATCGCGGCCCTCAACTGCGGCACCGGCATGGACATGGCCGGCGCGGCGAAGGTGGCGCGAATCTACCGCGCGCATTGCGCGCTGCCGATCATGGTCCAGCCGAACGCGGGCCAGCCGGTACTGGAGAACCTGAAGGCGGTCTACAAGCAGACGCCGGCGGACATGGCTCGCGCCGTGCCGGAAGCGCTGGTGGCGGGCGTGAACATCGTCGGCTCCTGCTGCGGCAGCACACCGGACCACACCCGCGCGATCCGGGAGATGGTCGACCGGTTTAGCGCGGGAAACTAAGACCCGGCCGGGCGTGGCTTACAGCCGCGGCGGGGCCGGCTTGAACGGCGGCGCCCAGGCGTTGGCGCCGGAGGTGTGCAGCTTCCGGCGGTAGACCTTGTCGTAGCAGGTGGCGTAAAGCACGTCGAACTGCGGACCCCCGAAGCAGAGATTGGTGATCCGGCCGTTGGGCGTCGGGATGATCGCGTTCACGCGGCCGGCCTGGTCGCAGACCTGGATGCCGAGCTTGGTCGCGACGTACAGCCGGCCGTCGCGATCGACCCGCATGCCGTCGGCGTAGCTGTAGTCCTCGGTGTCGGGGTTATGCAGCCAATAGTAGCGCTGCTTGTCCGACAGCGTGCCGTCGGGCCGGATGACGTAGCTGTAGACCCAGTGTGACCAGTAATCGGCCACGTAGAGCAGTGTCTGGTCCGGGGAGAGGGCGATGCCGTTGGCGAAGCGAAGGCCGGTGTCAACGACCTGCTTGTTGCCGTCGGGTCGGATCAGCCAGACCCGGCTCGGATCGTTGGTCTTCGAGTTGGGCGGATTGGTCACGTAGACGTTGCCATTATGGGCGACGACGATGTCGTTGCCCGCGATCCCATCGGCGATGACCGTCGCGTGCCCGGCGGCGTCGTAGGCGAGGATCTGCCGGGTGGCGGTGGCGGCGGCGTAGAGCCGGCCGTCGGGCCCGAAGATCTGCCCGTTGGCGCGTTTGGTGTCGGCCATGAACTCATGCGCGTGGCCGTCGGCAAGGATGGCGTAGGCCTTGCTGGCCGGAATGTCGTTGAAAAACACCTCGCCGCGCGCGTTGACCGCCGGGCCCTCGGCGAGCCGGTAGCCCTCGCCCACCACCTGCCAGTCCTCGCCGGGGATGAGCAGGGCGGCCAGCGTGTCGTTCCGGGTCGGGCCGGATGGCGCGACGGGCTTGGGCCAATCGTGCCAGAGCCAGCGGATGGCGTCGGGAAAGACCGCCGTGCCGTGCGTGCCGTTGTGGCCACCCTCGCCCCAGACGTGGCGAACGTCATAGCCGGCATAGGTGAGCGCGCGCTCCATCGCCTGGTTGGCCATCCACCAGTCGCCACCGTAGATGTTGAGGTCATTGGCGCCGTCCTGCAGGAAAATGCGGATCGGCTTCGGTTCGGTCTTGCGGACGAGAACCGGATAGCGGTCGCCGCCCCGCAGACCGACATAGGTGCCGATCGTCGAGAGGACGCGGGTGAACGCGTCCGGCCGCTCCCAGGCCGCGGTGAAGGCGGCGATCGCGCCGCTGCTCTCCCCGCCGATCGCCCGGTCATTGCCGGAATGTGAGAGGTGGATCGGACGGCCGTCGGGGGTCGACTTCGTCTCGACGAACGGCAGCAGCTCGTCGAGCAGGAAACGCGCGTAGGCATCGCCGAGGCCGTCGTACTCGTAGCTGCGGTTGTACCGGTCGAGGGCGGTGGCGGGGCTGGCGGCGGGGACGACGCCGGGGGTGACGAACACCCCGATGATCACGGGCAGTTCCCGGCGCGCGATGAGGTTGTCGAGGACCGTCGGCGCGTTCCACTTCACGCCGTCCTGGCAGACGAAGACGCACGCCGGCGTGGCGGGATCATACTGACGCGGCACGTAGATCGTGACCTCGCGCGAGGTGCCGGGGAAGATCTTCGAGTCGTCGAACTCGAAACGGATCAGGTCGCCCCGCGGCACGCCGGGCTGGACGACGGATTCGGGCGGGGGCGGGTACTCATCGGCGGATCGCAGGACAGGGGCGAGCAGGAGCAACAGGAGGAGGCATGCGGTGCGGATGGAGAATTTCATGGCGGGGTAAACCGAAAACGACCGACGGCGGGCGCGAAACGCAGGATTCTCAACTCCGACGCCGTGGCGGGCCTGAGAGCGGCGTCGCCGGGGTTATTTTTCACCCGGATTCCCAGGCATGTGCTGCAGGTGGATCTGCTCGTAATAGTCCAACGGATGGGCGGGCGGCTCGACACCGGCGGGCAGCGGACGGCGGGAAAAAGTCTGGAAATAGAGGAGGCAGGCGTCGCGCCAATGCCGGGCGTCCTTTTCCTGCAGGCGCAGCAAGGCCGCGACGTGCGACCAGCGCTCGTCATCGATCAAACCCCGGAGCGACGCCCAGGTGGTCTCCCAGCCGCGCACGGCGTCGACGCCGTGCTGGTAGTGCAGGCACAACTCGTCCCACATCGTGCGCCCCGAGGGCATCCGGTAATCCCACGGCACATGGTGGAACCAGAGGAGCAGATTCTCCGGGCAGGTACCGAGGTCGGCGTAGCGCGCGGCCAGCGCGGGCGCGTACTGGGCCACGGCGTTGGAGCCGGTCGCGGTGCGGTCGAAGCCCAGGCCGGTCGCGTCGGCGCGATGGTAGTAAACCGGATTCCAGTCCGGCCGGAGGTTGTCCACCCACGGACCGGGCCCGTAGTGATGGCCGGTGGCCATGAGGTGGTGCAGCCCGAGCGGCGTCATGTAATCCACCACCGCCTCGCGCGAGGCGAGGAGCATGGCGGTGACCGGGGCCACGACGCGGGGGTCGTTGCCGAAGGACATGCGCGTCCACTCGTCGGCGATGGCCGCGGAGCCGAGGTCGTGATCCCAGGCGAGCCGGCCGAAGGCATACCAGTTTGCCGCCGCCAGTGGATGGCCGCACCAATCGCGGTCGTCGCCGGTGTTGGCCACGCCCGCGATGCCGGTGAGCGGCCGGTGATCGAGGCTGCCGTCGACGATCCGCGCGACCGTCGAGCCGGGACCCTTCGCGAAGGTGTCGGTCTGCAGGCATTCGCGGTACAGGGGCGCGAGGAAGGCGAGATCGGTGCCCTGGCCGAGGTACTCCTGGGTGATCTGCAGCTCGAGCATCTCGGGCGTGTGCGGCAGGGCACCGAAGAGCGGATGCACCGGCTCGCGGGGCTGGAAGTCGATCGGGCCGTTCTTGATCTGCACGAGCACGTTGGGCCGGAATCTGCCGTCGAGCGGCTTGAACTCGTTGTAGGCCTGCTTCGCCCGGTCGTCGGGAGCGTGCTGGTCGTAGACGAAGGCGCGCCACATCACGATGCCGCCGTGTGGCGCGAGCGCGTCGGCCAGCACGTTCGCGCCGTCGGCGTGGGTGCGGCCGTAATCCTGCGGCCCGGGCTGGCCCTCCGAGTTGGCCTTGACCAAGAACCCGCCGAAGTCGGGGATG
>Ga0335078_10003206_pt1 | contig 24391 bp, 16 predicted proteins | sample Lox_Sample_32_FD_206711 | JGI IMG/M metagenome (GOLD analysis project Ga0335078, IMG submission 206711) | Soil microbial communities from Loxahatchee National Wildlife Refuge, Florida, United States - Lox_Sample_3.2 | ecosystem: Environmental > Terrestrial > Soil > Wetlands | place: USA... | reverse complement strand
GCGGGCCGGGACAGGCACACCGCCCGCCCTGATCCCCGGGCAGCAGCGGGCAGGACAGGCTCGCCGCTTCCCCCGATCCCCGGGCAGCAGCGGGCCGGGACAGGCACACCGCCCGCCCTGATCCCCGGGCAGCAGCGGGCAGGACAGGCTCGCCGCTTCCCCCGATCCCCGGGCAGCAGCGGGCCGGGACAGGCACACCGCCCGCCCTGATCCCCGCGGAGCAGCGGGCCGGGACAGGCACACCGCCTCCCCTGATCCCCGGCGGGCACCGGGTCGGGGGGTAGGCTCGCGGAACGTGCGAGTACTTGTCATTGGCGGGGGCGGGCGGGAGCACGCGATCGTGCGGACGCTCGCCGCGGACCCTGACGTGAGCGCGCTCCATGCGGCGCCTGGGAATCCTGGGATCGCGGATCTGGCGGAGGTGCATGCTGTGTCTGCCAGCGATCCCGTGGATGTTGTCCGGCTGGCTCGGCGGGTCGCGGCGGACCTTGTCGTGGTCGGGCCGGAGGCGCCGCTGGTCGCGGGCGTAGCTGACGCGCTGCGCGCCGAGGGCGTCTTGGTCTTCGGGCCTGACGCGGCCGCGGCGCGGGTTGAGGGGTCTAAGGCCTTCGCCAAGGAGGTCATGGCCGCCGCGGGGATCCCGACGGCCGACGCGCGGGTCGCCGTTACCCCGGCCGAGGCCGAGGAGGCGCTGCGCGCGTTCGGGGCACCGTACGTGGTGAAGGACGACGCGCTCGCCGCGGGCAAGGGCGTCGTTGTGACGGAGGATTTCTCTGCCGCCATGGCGCACGCGGCGTCGTGCCGGCGGGTTGTTATCGAGGAGTACCTGGACGGGCCCGAGGTTTCGCTGTTCGCGGTGGCGGACGGGAGAGCGGCGGTGCCGCTGCTTGCGGCGCAGGATTTCAAGCGGGCGCGGGACGGCGACCATGGGCCGAACACCGGGGGGATGGGTGCGTACGTGCCGCTGCCCTGGGCGCCGGACGGGCTCGCCGACGAGGTGATGGCCACGGTGGTGCAGCCGGCGATCACTGAGCTGGCACGGCGCGGGACGCCGTACCGCGGGCTGCTGTACGCCGGGCTCGCGCTGACCGCCAAGGGGGTCAAGGTCGTGGAATTCAACGCCCGGTTCGGCGACCCGGAGACCCAGGTGGTGCTCGACCGGCTTGCCACTCCGCTGGCCGGCCTGCTGCACGGCTCCGCGGCCGGTGACCTGGGAACCATGCCCCCGTTGAGCTGGCACCCCGGCGCGGCGGTCACCGTGGTCATCGCCGCCGCGGGCTACCCCGACGGCCCGGCGAAGGGCGACGTGATCACGCTCAGGGAGCTCCCCGCGGGCACCAAGGGCTACCTGCTGCACGCGGGCACCGCTCGCCACGGCGCCGACCTGGTGACCGCGGGCGGCCGGGTGCTCAACGCGGTCGGCTCGGGTCCAGACCTGGCGTCCGCGCGGGCCGCCGCGTACGCGACGGCGGAATGCGCCGAGTTCCGCGGTGGCTGGTACCGGCGTGACATCGCAGCGCGGGCAAGCACCCGAGGCTGACCTGGCGCAGCAAGGCCAGCGGGGATTACGCTGCTCAAGGCCGTGCCGGCGGGCGCGCTCGCTGCGGCGGTGCACGCCGAGCGCGATACCGTTGACGCATGATCGACAGGTACACGCTGCCGGAGATGGGCCGGGTCTGGTCCGAGGCCCACAAGTACGAGCTCTGGTGCCGGGTGGAAACCCTGGTGCTCGAGGCGCACGCACGGGCGGGAACGGTGCCTGCCGAGGCGGTCGGCCCGGTCCGCGCGGCGCCGCCGCCCACACCGGAGGCGGTAGCGGAGGTGGAGGCGGTCACCGAGCACGACGTGATCGCGTTCCTCACCGCCTGGGCGGACAACACCGAGCCGCGCTCGGCCGCCGCCTACGTCCACTACGGTATGACCTCCTCCGACCTGCTCGACACGGCGCTCGCACTGCAGCTCGTCGAGGCGACCGACATCCTACTGGCGAAGGCGGACCTGCTTGTCGCGGTGCTGCGCGAGCACGGGCTCACGCACCGCGGCACGCTGCGCTCCGGGCGGACGCACGGCATACACGCCGAGCCCGACGTGTGGGGGCACCGGGTTGCCGACTTCGCGTTCGCCGCCGCCAGGTCGAGGGACCGGGTGCGCCGGGCCCGCGACGCGGTCGCCGTCGGCAAGCTGTCCGGCCCGGTAGGCAGCTACTCGAACATCGACCCCGCGGTCGAGGCGGCGGTGATGCCCGAGCTCGGACTGCGCGCGGCCGATGCCGCGACCCAGGTGGTGATCCGCGACGGCATCGCCGAGTGGGTGTCGGCCCTCGCGGTGCTCGCCACGGTCTGCGAGGCGATCGCGCTCGAGGTGCGGCACGGGCAGCGGACGGAGGTGCGTGAGCTCGCCGAGCCGTTCAGGACCGGGCAGAAGGGCTCGTCGGCGATGCCGCACAAGAAGAACCCGATCCGCTCGGAGCGGATCTGCGGGCTCGCCCGGGTGGTCCGGTCCTACGTGACACCCGTCACCGAGGGCATCCCGCTCTGGCATGAGCGAGACATCTCACATTCGAGCGTGGAGCGGGTCGCGCTGCCGGACGCCGCGATCGCGACGGACTACGTGCTGCACCTGACCGCCGGCCTGGTCCAGGGCCTCGTGGTGGACGCCGCGCGGATGCGGGCCAACATGGACGTCACGCACGGCCTGCTCTACTCGTCGTCGGTGCTGCTGGAGCTGGTGTCGAGCGGCCTGTCACGGGAGGACGCGTACGCGCTCGTGCAGGCCGCGGCGATGGAGACCTGGGATACGCAGACGCCATTCCGTGATTCTCTGATCGCCCAGGGTAAGAAACGGAACATGGTACTCGATGAAGTGGCCCTTGACCGGGCGTTCCGCGCGGAGGACTACGTGGCGCGGCTCGGGCACGTCTTCGACCGGCTCGCGACGCTCACCTGATCACCTGTATCGGGTGGCATACTGGACACGGCGCACGACCGACGTTCATCCGTAGCACGCCGTTCTCGAAGTTTCCCCTCGGACAGGAGCTGTAGCCACATGACCAAGGGCACCGAGATCAGCTACCGCGTACGCGGCGGCACGCCTCTGCGGGGCACGGTCTTCATCCAGGGCGCCAAGAACGCGGCGCTCAAGATGATCGCCGCCGCACTGCTCGCCGACAAGGGCCGGACCGTGCTGCGGAACGTCCCGCCGATCGAGGACGTGCGGCGCGCGACCGAGCTTGCGCAGGCGGTCGGTGCCCGCGTTGAGTTCCACGAGGCGGAGCGGACCCTGGTGGTGGACGCCTCCACGCTGACCTCGCCGGTGCTGCCCGCCGAGATCGCCCGGCGGTTCCGCGGCTCGGTGCTGTTCGTGCCCGCCCTGCTGCACCGCTTCGGCGAGGCGGTCATCGAGGGAATCGGCGGCTGCAACCTGGGCAGCAGGAACCTCGACTTCCACTACCGCGGCTTCGCCCGGCTCGGCGCGACCGTCGACGAGGGCGAGGCGGTCATCCGCATCACCGCGCCCGACGGCCTGCGCGGCGCGCACCTGTACCTGGACACGCCGTCGCACACCGGCACGGAGAACCTGATGATGGCCGCGTCGCTCGCGCCAGGCACCACGGTCATCGACAACACCGCGCAGGAGCCCGAGGTCCTCGACATGATCGCGTTCCTCAGCAAGATGGGCGCGGAGATCAGCGGCGGCGGCACCGGGTTCATCACCGTGCACGGGGTCGCCGAGCTGACCGCGGTCGAGCACACGGTAATGGCCGACCGGATCGACGCCGGCGTGTTCGCCATGGCCGCGGCCGCGGCGGGCGGTGAGATCAACCTGGTCGGCGCGAACCTCGATCACCTTGGCGTGGTCCGCTGGAAGCTTGAGCAGATGGGCGTCGAGTTCGCCGCCAACGGCGCGGTGCTCCAGGTGCGCAGGGAGAAGCCGCTGCGGCCGATCAACGTGATCACCAGCCCGTTCCCCGGGTTCGCCACCGACCTGCAGTCGCCGATCATGACGCTCGCGACGATGGCCGATGGCGCGAGCTATATCCGCGAGACGATCTTCGACGGCCGGTACACGCTGGTGCCTGAGCTGAACAAGATGGGCGCGAAGATCGAGATCGACAACAACGTGGCGATCGTGCATGGGCCGACGGACCTGCACGGGACCGAGGTCGTGGCGCACGACCTGCGCGGCGGCGCGGCGCTCATCCTGGCGGGGCTTGCCGCCGCGGGCGAGACCGTCATCTCCAACGGCTACCTCATCGACCGAGGGCACGCGGCGATCGACGAGCGGCTGCGATCGCTCGGCGCCGACGTCTCGGTCGAAGCGCGCGACGCCGCGCTCGTCACCGCTTAGCGCGTACGGAACGCGCTCGCAAGCGCGAGGAGGGCGTCGTTCGCGGCGGGCGTGCCGATCGAGACGCGCGCCCCCTCGCCGACGAACGGGCGGACGGAGATCCCGGCCGCGTCGCATGCCCCGGCGAAGGCCATGGTGTCCTCCCCCAGCCGGAGCCAGACGAAGTTGGCCTCGCTCTCCGGGACAGCCCAGCCGTCCGCGAGCAGCGCCGCGCGGACGCGGTCCCGTTCCTTCACGACCGCCTCCACCCGCTCGAGCAGTTCGTCCTCGGCTCGCAGTGAGGCCACCGCCGCGGCCTGGGCGACCGAGTTCACCGTGAAGGGCAGCATCGTCTTCCGCACCGCCTCGGCCACAGGCTCATGGCCGATGACGAAGCCGACGCGCAGCCCGGCCAGCCCGTAGGCCTTGGAGAAGGTGCGCAGCACGGCCACGTTGGGGCGGTCACGGTAGAGGTCGGTGCCGTCGGGGACGCGGGGGTCGCGGATGTACTCGTGGTAGGCCTCGTCGAGGACGACCAGGCAGTCACCGGGAACCCGGTCGAGGAAATCGACGAGCTCCGGCTCGCGGACCACGGTGCCGGTGGGGTTGTTCGGGTTGCACACCAGGATGAGCCTGGTACCCGGGGTGATCGCCTCGGCCATGGCCGCCAGGTCATGCGTCTCACCACGGAGCGGAACCCTGACCGACGTCGCGCCGGCCAGGTCCGCGAGCGGCGGGTAAGCCTCGAACGAGCGCCAGGCATAGAGTACCTCGCTGCCGGGATCGCTGACGGCCTCGATGAGCTGCTTGAGTACCCCCACCGAGCCGCAGCCGACCGCGACGTGGCCGGCCGGCACGGCGAACCGCTCCGCGATCGCGCCGACGAGTCCCTCGGCCCCGTTGTCCGGGTAGCGGTTGACGCCGCTCGCCGCCTCCGCGATGACCCCGAGGACCGACGGCAGCGGACCGTAGGGCGACTCGTTGGAGGACAGCTTGTGCGCCTCCCCGCCCGCGGCAGCGACGGGCGCCTTGCCCGGCTTGTACGCGGGCACGGTGTCAAGCACCGGGCGGAAGCGGGGTGAAAGGTCACTCATGCCCAATAGATTAGGCCAGCGCCCTGGCCGCGAAGGCGTAGGCCTGCCGGGCCAGTTCGCTGGCGGCGACCTCGGAGGCGTTGGGGCCGACCACGGTCACCATGCCGACGAAGCCCGCTCCCCGGTAGACGATCGACCACTGGTTGACCGGCGCCGAGCCGCCGGTACGGATGTTCAGCACCCTGGCCTGCCGGCCGATGCCATTGACCGCCTCGTCCGTGAGACCGTACCTGACGGTCTTTCCCGCTACCTTCCCCTGGTACCTGGCGCACCCGGCGGGAACGCGCGCGGCGAGCGCGGCCGACGCGGAATCGGCGGAAGAGGCGATGAGCACCTCCGACACCGCGTTGCCGTCCACACGGAACGTGACGGCCGCCGCCGGGGCCTGCGCCAGGACCGCCGAGCCGAGCCCGGCGGACGCGGCGGACGCGCAGGCCGGCGGGCTCACCTGAACGGCGTTCACGGCCGGCCTGCCCGTGCTCGCGGCCGACAGCGTGGCGTACGCGCCGGTGCGTGCCTGGGTGGCCGCCGGGACCCCGTTGACCCGGGTCAGCAGCGCGCCGCGCAGCTGCGCCGCGCTGAACAGCCCGGACGCCGCGGCGGCGGCCGAGCTGCCAGCCATCGAGGAGCCGCCACCACCGTTACCGCTACAGCCAGCCAGACCCGCCACGGCGACGGGCACGAGCCCCCCGGCCAGAGCCCGCCACCAGCGACCATCCGCCATCTCACACTCCTATTCTCGTAACTCTGTGAATGCGTATAGCTACTTTGAGTGATGATAGCGCAACCGTGCCGTCCACCCCGGGACATGCGGCGAAACCAGGCGGCGCGGCGGACCTATCTGATGCCGACGCGCTCCGCTTGGGCCGGAACCCGTACGAGCACGGAAGGAAGTCCGCCTCGAGCACCGGCTACAGCACCAGCTTCGCCGCCTGCTTGGCCAGCCTGTCGCGGACCGTCGGCAGTTTGTCCAGCTGGCGGGACAAACTGCCAATACGCACTGAACTTCTCGCCGCTTCTCGTCGTGCGGCGGTGCGCCTGCCGGGACATGGCGTCGCGCCGCGTTAGCGCGATACGTTGAGTACCAGGGCGGTTACGGCGGCAGGCAAACCCGGATGCGTTCGGAAAGGCCGTTACCTGCGGACGCGGGGACGGTCGTCCGGACGGAGAACTGCCCGGCCGCCTGTTCCCCGGGTGCCCAGGGGCGACCGTGACCGACCGTGAGCCGCGGCTTAGCATGCCCGACCGGGCACGGAGGAGGACTGAATGGCGGACAGTCGGTCGGTCGGCGCGGGATCCGCTCCTGAGCTGTACCAGGCAGTGGTCAACGATGAGGAGCAGTATTCGATCTGGCCTGCACACCGCGTGCTTCCGGCAGGCTGGTCGGCCGCGGGATGCCAGGGGACGCGGGATGTGGTCCTCGCCTATATCGAGTCGGTCTGGACCGATATGCGCCCGCGTTCTGTGCGCGGCTAGGCGGCACGGCAGCACACCGATTGCGGTGACGTCAGTGGCCTGCGGGGTCCGGGAGCAAGCGAAGGAGTGGCGACATGGTTGACAGCGAGGTCGGGCGGCGAGCTGGCGGGCGGCCTCTGGCGTCCCTGCCAACGGCGCGTTCGCCGAGGCTGGCCGCCGTCGACCGCAGCGTCCCGCTGCCATTGTCCTTCGGGCAGCAGCGACTTTGGTTCCTTGAGCAACTGGCGCCAGGCAACGCGTTTTACAACATGTCGGCCTCATGGCAGTTGCAGGGCAGCCTGGACATAGCTGTTCTCCGTGCCGCGCTGAACGCCCTCGTGGTCCGCCATGAGGCGCTGCGTACCAAGATCATGCTGCTCGATGGCGTGCCGCGGCAGCAGGTGGGACCCGCGCAGCCGGTGGATCTGGAAGTGCACGATGTGCGGGGTCCGGACGCCACCAAGAGAAGCCGGGCGATCGTCGCGGAGGCGCTGTCTCGCCCATTCGACCTCGTGTCTGGCCAGCCGATGCGTTTCCTGCTGATGCGGCTGGCTGATGAGTTCCATGTCCTTACCGTGGCTATCCATCACGCGGTGTGCGATGTCTGGTCGCTGGCAATCATCCGGCGCGATCTGCTCGCACTCTACGATGCGATGGTCGCAGGACAGGAACCGGATCTGCCGGTGCTGCCCGTGCAGTACGGCGATTTCGCATCCTGGCAGCGCGCCTGGCTGTCACCCGGCGAGGTGGAGTCACGGCTGGGCTGGTGGCGCGGGTACCTGGCCGGCGCGCCGCTGGTGGCAGAACTCCCGACGGACCATCCGCGCCCGGCGACACCGACCTACCGGGCGGTGTCGCGGCGGTTCGCTGTGAGCGCGGAGACCTGCAATGGGCTACGGCGGCTCGCGCGGCAGTCGTCATCGACGCTGTTCATGGTGCTGTTGTCGGTGTTCGGCGGCATGACGGGCCGGTGGGCCGGCCACGAGGACCTGCTGGTCGGCGTCCCGATGGCCGGCCGCCCGCGCCCGGAACTGGAGGAGCTGGTCGGTTTTTTTGTGAACACCGTGCCGGTGCGTGTCCTGCTGCAGGGCGATCCGACCTTCGCTGACTTGCTAGCGCGGGTGCGGCTTTCTGTTATCGACGGGCTAGTGCACCAGGACGTGCCATTCGAGGCCCTGGTGGAGGACTTTGCGCCGGAGCGGGACTTGAGCCGCAACCCGCTCGTACAGCTCACCTTCCAGCTTGTGAACAGCTCGGACCCGGACGAGTCGGACGACGACACCACCCAGCTGCTCGCGGCCAGGCGCTGGAGGGCCCGCAGGCCGCCGTCAGCCCACTTCGACCTGTCGATCCGCATGGTAGACCGGGGTACGGAACTAGACGGCGAGGTAGTACTTGCCGCCGACCTGTTCGAGCCCGCGACCGCTGCCCGCCTGGCGAACTGGCTGGTCCAGGTACTGGACAAGGTCGCAGCTGACCCATCCTGCCGACTGTCCGAGCTTCCGCTCGCCACCGAGCGGGAATGGCTGCCGCTGAGCACCGGCGCGGCGTCCCTGGCGCCGGCCGGGACACTGGCCGCGGCATTCGAGGCGCAGGTTGGGCGGACGCCGGATGAGCCCGCGCTGCGGTGGCCGGGCGGGACGCTGACCTACCGCGAGCTGAGCACCCGCGCACGGGAACTGGCCTCGCGGCTGCGGCGGGCGGGCGTGGGCCCCGAGGTCGTGGTGGGCCTGTGCACCGAGTGCCCGGGCGCGTTCGCGGTCGGCCTGTGGGGCATCGTGCTGGCCGGCGGCGCCTACGTGGTACTCGACCCTGACTATCCGGCTAAACATATGTCCGCGATGGTCGCGGCGGCGTCCGCGCACGTCGTCGTGACCGAACGGACGGCACGCGACCGTGCGGCGGTGACGGGCGCGGCACTCGTCATGCTCGATGACGGGGCCGCCGGTGAAGCGGTCGACAGCGGGCGGGGAACGGCAGCGGGCCCGTCCAGCCTGGCCTATGTGGCGTTCACGTCGGGCTCGACCGGGCGCCCCAAGGGCGTCATGGTCACCCACGACCACCTGCTCAACTATGTGTCTTGGTGCCTGGCCGAGCTGCCTATCGGCCCTGCCAGGCAGGTTCCGCTCGCGGCGCCTGTGACGTTCGCCGGATCTGTGCTTTCCCTGTTCGGGACGTGGCTTTCCGGACGCTGCCTGGTCACGGGAACGCGCGAGGACCCGTTCGCGTGGTGTGCGTCCGTGCACGAGGCGTCGTTCGTGAAGATCACTCCCTCGGCACTGCGCCTTGTCGCCAATCGTTTCGGCCCGTGCTGGCAGCGCTGGGGATGCGTGATCTTGGCGTCCGAGCCGATCCGCGACTCCGACTGGCAGCTGATCTCTGACATACCGGGCCTGGCGGTGGTCGCTCACTATGGGCTGACCGAGACCAACGGCGCAGCCGCGTGGTGGTCAACGGAGGGCGGGCGGCCCGAGAGCGGGCTACTGGGCCGCCCCGCGGCCGGCGCGAGGCTGCTTGTCCTCGACCGGTGGGGAATGCCGGTTGGCCTCAACACACCCGGCGAACTGTGCGTCGGGGGGCGTAGCGTGGCGCGCGGCTACCTGGCACAGCCGGCGCAGACCGCAGAGCGCTTCGTCCCCGACCCTTACGGGCCGCCAGGGTCGCGGCTCTACCGCACCGGCGACCTCGTCCGATGGAGGTCGGACGGCCATCTCCAGCTCAGCGGCCGAATTGACGAGCAGATCAAGATCCGAGGCTTCCGCATCGAGCCCGGTGAAGTCGAGACGGTCCTGGAACAACATCCAGCCGTCCAAGCGGCGGTGGTCGGTGCCCGGCCCGACCAGACCGGAAGCCCCCAACTCGTCGCGTGGATCACCGCGACCGCCGGACGCAGCGCCGACCCCCACGCGGTCCGCGACTGGGCGGGCAAACGACTGCCTGACCACATGGTGCCCACCATCATTACCGTGCTCAAGGAGTTCCCGTTGAACGCGAACGGCAAGCTCAGCCGGAGTGCCCTTCCCGAACCGCAGAACGTCAGGGGCGAGTCCGAAGGGCCTGTCACCCCGCCCGGGACCCCCACCGAGCAGGCGCTCGCCGGTATCTGGTGTGCCTTGCTCGACAGGGACGACATCGGCACCGACGACAACTTCTTCTCGGCCGGCGGGCATTCGCTCCTCGCGATCCAGCTCATCGCCCAAGTCCAGGAAGAACTCGGCGTGGACTACCCGATCATCACGTTCTTCGAGTTCCCGACTATCGCCGCGATGGCCACCACGATCGACCAGACGACGTGACGAACCGCGATCATCTAGTGAGGCGGTTCATCGTCTGCCTCGACGCCCGTCGATGATTCGGCGAACCGCTTGACGGCTTGGAGGAAGGCGATAGCGTCTCGGCCGTTTATATACCGATGATCGTAAGCCAGGCCGATGTTCACGAACGTATTCGCCCGCAGTGCGCCGTCCGCCGTGAGCTGAAGTTCCTGTTGCGGGCCAGCTAGCATGAAGGTCGCCACCGTGCCCGGGTAAATGAGCGGTACGGTCAGGACGACATCGTCGTTGGTGCTGAGCGCAAAGACGAGCGCCGGCTCGCCGCGATCCTCGACGGCCAGCCCCCCGCGCATAGCCCCATGCCTGGCCCGCATGAACGCCTGGGCGATTTCTCGCGGAGAGAGAGTGTCAGCGTTTTTGATCACCGGAATATACAATCCGGTACCGACGTCGACCGTTACGCCGATATCAGCGCTTCCGGCGATCTCTATTTCTTTGAGCGGATTCTCCGCGCGGGGGCGGGCGAAGATCATTGGATGATCGCCGCGCAGCCGCGCCGTAATTCGCAGCAGAAGTTCAGGCCAGCCGATGAAGATGCCTAGCTGAACCGCCAGCTCCCTCGCTCTCGTCACGAGCGGGTCGAGCCGCAGCTTCATGACAGCCAACGCCGCGGGCGTCAGCTGGTGCGATTCCGTCACCCTGCGCGCGACGTGCTGCTGGTTGCCTGGAAGACGGTAGCTGGACCAGCCAGGACCTGCGGCTCTGGTGGCTTTCTCAGCGTGAGCACCGTCCGCGGCGGCGCGGATCTGCTCGATGTCAGCGGCTCGAATGATCGGCTTCCCGATCGAGGCCAGCGAAGCCATGTCGATGTGATAGCGCTCGGCCAGGGCACGGGCAGGCTCGGTTACAACGATCTCACGGTCCTCAGCCGCGGAACTTGCCGTCCGCGCGTGGCCCGACCCTTCGAGCGCGCGCTCCGCCTCATGGGCCTCATGGGCGCTCGGATCATCCGGCAGATCACCGGGGGCGGCAATAGTCGCGATGACCTCACCAGGCCGGCACTGCGATTCTTCGGCCGCGATATGGTGCAGCACGCCCGCACATGGGCTGTTGATCTCCTCGGCGGCCTTCGAAGTCTCAAGAACCACGACCGCTTCCGCTTCAGCGACCGCCCGCCCTTCCGGCACGAGCCACTGGAGAAGTACGTAGCTGTCGTCATTGTTGTTTAGTTTCGGAACGCGAACGAACGTCATGAGGGCCACAGCCGATCTGCTTAGCTAGGCTAGGCTGCTAAGCATTGTGGAAACGATCCCTTGAGCGATGTCCGGTGTAACTACGGCGGTCTCGAATCCTATGCTGCCTGATAGCGCGCCCGGCGTGGGGAACATCTTAATATCAAGGACTACGCCCATGTACGGCAGGCGCGGCCGCAGATCGCGACCCTTAAGTGAAAAATACTCTATTTCGCAGCTTGAATTCTTGAAGATGCTGGAGATGCTGGACCTCACCGGAGCATAGTTTACATGCGTCTCGGTTGTCGAGAATTTCTTTGCCAGCCGTTCGCCCATCCAGCCGACCTCGCTGCTGAAGACAGACTGCGGGACGTAGTTTGCGATGGACAGGGCGATTTCACGAGAAACGGCGCGGATGGATTCTTCACTCGCACCGGCGTCACTTGCGCGCTGTTGAATGTAAGACGTTCCCACAAAGTTGCCGAATGCCCGATGAAAGGGTGGCCTGCGAGTGTCGATTATTAGCGAGAGCAGGATGTTATCTTGGCCGGTGGCCTGCCTCAGGCCATGGAATAGCGCCGTGGAAGCGAGCGCGAAGTGGCTTACCCGTAGCCGGCGCGCGCGGTCCGAAAATTCCTGGTAGGAATCCCCGTCAAGCTTGAATGTAACCGTTGACGGTGACTGATGCTGCGGGTCCGCCCCCCGGCCAGGAAAGTGGAGGGCCGGATCCGCCTCGCTCAATCGGCTCGCCCAGTATTGCCCCCTCTTCGCATAGATGCCCTCACTGATCATTTTCTGCTCGGCGATCGCATAGGCCAAAAAGCTGCGATCCGCTTCGAGTTGCGGCGTAGCCGGGGTGCTCAGCGGCCTACCCGTCAACAGATTCAGGTAATCGATCAACAGTCCTCGGAGGCCGGTCAGATCGATGTATAGATGATGACCCACGAGCATGAAGAGAACTTCGTCGGCACCGACGCGGGCCACCACGAATCGGAACGGGCTGTCGCGGAATAGGTCAACAGGCGCGTCTGCCTGCGCAAGGAGCAGACCGGCCGCCTGCGGGTCAGGCGAGCCCGTTATATCAAGGAACTCAACGGAAACCGCCTGGTCCCCTTGTCGCTGTGTGGGCTCACCGTCGATTAGCTCTAGGCGGGAAGTCATGATCGGGTTACGCGCCGCGAGGCTGGCGGCCGCGCGCTTAAAATCCTCGGGATCAGTATGGCCCTTTATGCGCACACACATCGGGATTTGCAGGGAACGGGCACCTCGCGAGTACAAGTCATACATGAATCTCTGCGAGTAAGTGAGTGGTACCGGCATCATGGGAGTTACTCCTGTTCGTGAAGAGGTCACGGACCAATGTGGGCTTCGAGAGCTTTCCACAGGGTACGTGGAGTGGCGAAAATCTCCGGTACGAGGAGTTCCTGGGGCATCTGGAAACCAAAGGTTTCCTCAAGATCTACGATGATGTTGATGAGTTCCATGGAATCGACACCGAGGAGAGCCAGGTTTTGGTCCGGACCTACGGTTTGAGAATTGCTGACGAACCTGCAGTGAGTCCGAATTATTTCTTCGTAACGCTCAGGCCATTGCCGCATGATTCTGGGCCATCTCTGTGAGAGCCTTCCTGTCTACCTTGCGGTTCGGATTCAGCGGCAACTGGCTGGAGTGCCGGATCCAATGCGGAACCATAAATGAGGGCACCCTCTCCTGTAGTTTGTCGCGGATCAGTTGCTCGATGCCAGGCTCGCCGCAGTACCAGGCGAACAGGCGGTGCCCGGAAACACTTGCGACCGGCACGATGACGGCGGCACTGACGCCGCGCACCGACCGGATGTGCCACTCCAGTTCAGCGAGTTCCACCCGGTATCCGCGGATCTTTATCTGGTGATCGACACGGCCTACGTATGCGTATTCTCCTCCCGAGTTGCGGCGCACAAGGTCGCCGGTGCGATACCACCGGGTTCCTTCCGCCTGAAGGAACCGGCCGCGGTCATCGTCGCGATCCAAGTACCCGGGGAACATCTGCGGCCCGGATACGCAAAGCTCGCCCTCTTGATGGCCGATTTCGCCGTTGGAGCCGACCAGTACGCCCGTAAGATCCGGGTACAACGACCCGATTGGCACTAGGCCGTTGACGCACGATCCCGGCGACGTTCGCGGGTTCCAGCGATATGCGCTGCACGCGATCGTCAACTCCGTCGGCCCGTAGAGGTTTTCCACAAGGGACGCGGGAGCGGCCGCCTGCCAATCTTGGGCGTCGGCCATGGTAAGCGCCTCGCCGCAGAAGAGGCTCCACCGAAGATCGGGAAAAGATCCGGCAGCGAGGCCACCGCGCCGGCGAACCAGGGATATGGCGCTCGGCACGGAGAACCATACCGTCAGCTTATTTCGCTCGACGAACTCGGGCAGCATCATGAATGCCTGCGGGGGCGTGCTTACCAGCGTCGCGCCTGCGGCCCATGTGACAAAGAGGTCGAACATCGCAAGGTCAAAGGTGCAGTCAAACGTCTGTGAGCACGCGTCAGCGGGGGAGAACCCGTACTTGTCCACGTTAACCCGCAGGAAGTGATCCATGTTGCCGTGCGTAACGGGCACGCCTTTGGGCCGGCCCGTCGAACCCGAGGTGAACAGCACGTACGCGATGTCGTCAGGGGCGACGCGGGCGGGCATGGCGGATGCCGCCGTGCCGGGGACCCGCGGGGCGCGAACTCCGGCCGGCAGGCTGAGCTTGGGGTCCATCCGGATCACCGTCAGGTCTGGCAGTGCCTCGGCTAGCGCAGGAAGCGCATGGGCAGCCTGCTGGTCGACGATGACCGTGCGGGTCCCGGCGGCGCGGGCCATCGCTACCGTCCGTTCAGTGGGAAAGGACGGGCTCAGCGGCACCACTGCCGCGCCGGCGTAACCGGCCGCCAGAATGCCCGCGTAGCATTCGATGCTGCGGGCCGCCAGCACCCCAACCGTCTCCGGACGCGCATCCGATGCCGATTGGACCGCTTCGGCTAGCCGCAATGCGATCGCGTGCAATTCGGTATAGCTCCACTCACGCCGCCCGATTCTCAGGGCTGTGCCATCAGGAACGGCCTCCAGCCCCCGGCCAAACCACTCCGCAAGGCTGCGTCCCGCATTCGCGGCGAAGGAAGAGTAAAAGGCGACCGCGTGAGGAGCCGCTACCGGGCCGCTTCCCAAAGTATCCACGTTCCCCTGCTCCTAACTCGTGTGCGTGCTCTTCTGAAAGGAACGCGCTTGGAGCCTGTACATCTCCGCGTAGCTGCCGCCAAGCGCGAGCAGGCTGTCATGGGTGCCGACTTCGACGACCGTGCCCTGGTCGAAGACCACGATCAGGTCGGCGATCCGCGCGCTCGGGAAGCGGTGACTGACCAGGATGGTGACCGCGCGACCGGCGCTGGCCCGCTGGGCCACGTTCGCCAGCCTGGCCATCACGGCGGCCTCGGTATGAGCGTCGAGGCTCGCGGTCGGCTCGTCGAGCACCATGAGCAGCGGGGCTTGCGTCATCGAGGCACGCCCGAGCGCCAGCTTCTGCCACTGGCCGCCGGAAAGGTCGCGCCCAGCGGGGAATGAGAAGCCGACCGGCGTGTCCAGCCCCTGGTCCAGTGAGCTGATCATATCGAGTCCCTGCGCGGCCTCCAGGGCTTCGAGCACGGCGTCGTCGTCGTCCTTCCTGGCCAGGTCGCCGATGCCGACGATCTCCCCAGCCCGTAGTTCGAAGCGGACGTAGTCCTGTAGGGCCGCGCTGCACCGTGCGCGCCACTGCGCGAGATCGGTACAGGCAAGCGCCTTGCCGTCGACGGTGATCCGTCCTGAGGTGGGCTCGTACAGCCGCAGCAGGAGCTTGACGAGCGTCGACTTGCCGGCGCCGTTCTCGCCGATGATGGCGACCGTGCTCCCAGCCGGGAAGCTCAGGTTGATGTCGTGCAACACGACCCGGTCCGTTCCCGGGTAGGTGAAACAGACCTGGTCGAGCACGATGCCCTCGGCGAGGTGTTCAGGAAGACGTATGCCTCGCGTTTCGCTGGAACGCCCGTCGGACGCGCGCGCGGCCAGGGATTCCAGCCACATCAGCCGCAGCGCGGTCCTGGCGTTGGTGATCATCTGCCCGAACCCGTCCGATATGGTGCCCGCCTGCCGTTGCACGCGGCGGATCAGCGAGATCGCCATAACGACCTCACCGATGGACAGACGGCCGTCAACCCCCAGCACGACGAGCACTGCCATCGTCCCGCCGAACGCGGCCGCGTAACAGAACCATCCACCCGCACTCCACACGAGGCCTCGGAGCGAGGCAACGGCAGTGACCCGGCGGATCTCATCGCCGAGGCGCCGGTACCTGCCGAGCAACTCGCGCTGAATGCCGCAGATGCGCAGCTCGGTCGCTGAGGAAGCGGTGGTGAGCGTTCTGTAGAGCTCGTTGGAGAGGCGCGTTTGCTCGGCCATGCGTTGGGTGGCCCGCTCCTGGATGCGCACAGCGGCGTCGTCGCCCAGCATCGGAGCCACCGCGACGAGGGGCAGCAGTCCGAGCCAGGGATAAACGCCGACCAGGATGGCCGCGACGAGCACGGTCTGGCCAAGGTTGAGGAACAAGGCAAGCGTGGTGCGCGGTGAGGCCGCGAGGGTGCGGCGATTGTTGTTGAGCAGCGCGACCTCGGCCATGTACTCGGGCCGCTCGAAGTGCTCGATGCTCGGGATGCTCGCGAGCAGGAAGCCGATCCGGGTGGAGAGCACGATGTTGACCCGGTCGGTGAGCCCGGAGGACTGGGTGGCCCCGATGATCGACAAGGCCCAGTACGCGGCGTAGAGGCACGCGGTCATCACGACGCCCTCCGCCGTCAAGCCGACGTCATGGCGCAGGATGCCGTTGACTATGCTGCGGTAGCCGAATGGGTAGATGACCCCGGCCACGGTGGAGGCGAGCAGTATTACCGTCGTCGATGTCATCCACACCGGGCAAGCGGTGAAGCCGTACAGTGCGGTCAGCCGGGTCAGCCGCAGCGCACGGCGCACGCGCCCGAGGTGGGCAAGCTCCTCGCGTACCAGCGGTGCCAGCGGCGATCTACGCGAGTTCACTTCGCCTCCTCGCCTGCTTCCGCGAACCGGGACGCTTGGACGCGGAACATCGCCGCGTACCCGCCGTCGGCGTCCATCAGCTCGTCGTGGGTGCCCGTTTCCGTGACATGGCCGCCGTCTATGACCGCGATGCGGTCCGCATGGCGGACCGTGGAGAAGCGGTGCGAAATGATCAGTGAGGTGATGCCCTGCGTAAGGCCAAGGAACTGATCGAAAAACGCGGCCTCGGCTCGGACGTCGAGCCACGCGGTGGGTTCGTCCAGGATGAGAAGGCGGGCGCCGTGCTGGACGGCGAACAGGGCGCGGGCGAGCGCGAGGCGCTGCCACTGGCCGCCGGACGGGTCGGTGCCGCGGGTGTACGCCCGGGACACCGTCGTGTCGAATCCGTCCACCAGGCGCTCGATGAACTCCCGTGCGCCCGCCCGCTCGGCCGCCCGGACCATGCCGTCCAGGTCGTCCCGATGGTCGATCGCGCCCATGAAGATGTTGTCAGCGGCGCTGAATGGATAGCGGTTGAAGTCCTGCAAGACCACGGCCACCTGGCGGCGCCACGACCGCGGGTCGAGCTCGTCGAGCGCCCTTCCGTCGACACGGATCCGCCCCGTTGTCGGGTCGTGCAGTCGGCAGACCAGCTTGACCAGCGTGGTTTTCCCGGCACCGTTGGCTCCAACGAGCGCGGTCGACTGTCCGACAGGGAGCGCAAGGTTCAGTTCGCTCAGGACATCGGCGGACGATCGGGGGTAACGGAAACCCACCCGCTCAAACTTGATCTCATCCCGCGGCAGGCCGGCCGCGGGGAGCAGGCCGGGCAGCTCGGTTGACGCACGCGCCAGCGAAGCCTCCAGCGCGGTCATGTCGGGAAGCGCGCCCGCCATCCACTCCAGCTGCACGTCGGTGTAGGAGATACTGCCGACCGCCGTGGTTCCGGGCAGCAGCGTGAGCACCGTGACAAGCTCGGTGAGCGAGACGTCGCCATGGTAGGCGCCCCAGGCGACGGCCAGGCATGCCATGCCGAGGATCGCGGCAACGAACACAAGCAGCGCGCAGACAAGGCGATAGAGTTCGCCGATGCCTCGCCACGAGGAGCGCATCCCCTCGAACCAGTGCCTTCTGTAGCCATCGACCACCCAGTCCGCCAAGTCGAGAACACGCACCTCCTTGGCCGCCCGCGGCCAGGTACCCACGCCGAGGAAGTACCAGGCGCGCCGCATCACCGCGGTCTCGCCACGGAACGCCCGGACCTGACGAATCACCACCCGGCGCAGCGGTGGGCGGACCGCGAGCCAGGCAAGGCACAAGCTAAGCCCGAGCCACCAGCGCACTTCCCCGATGACCACACAGGCCATCAGGCCGCCTGCCCGGTTGCCGATCGAACTGGCGAGCGTGAGCGGCGCGGTGGTCGGGGAGTACGACATGTACGTGCCCTGTGCCGCGTCCAGGTCTCCAAGCACCTGGGGATCCTCGAGGTGAGCGATGCCGACAGGGCCGGAGACCGCGGCCATGAGCCGCAGCTGCTGGTTTTGACCGATCCGCTGCGCGACCACCGAGTTCAGCGCATCTCCGAACGAACCAAGCATCAGCGTCATGGCATAGGCGAAGATTCCCAAGCCGAGGCTGATCAGCATGGTCGTGCCGGCCGAACTGTGAAGGCCGCTGTGCGCCGCCGCGGGGATCTCTCCGACCGCGCGGCCGAAGAAGACGGCGGCCACGTTGGGCAGCGCCGCGTCGGCGAGCGCGGCCGCGGCGACCATGGCCGCCCACCCTGGCCCACAGGTCCACAGCATCTTGATCGCGATGAGCCGGCCGGACGAACGCAACGCCGCCCGGCGCGCGCGCAGTCGCTCGGCGAACCACGCGAACAGGGCCGCGCGCCCGAGTCGCCGTTCGCGTATCCGCCGCACTCCGGCCCCGCTGCTCATCGATGCTGCTGGCTGAGCGATGCGCGCAGCCGACCGATGGTGACGGAAACCCCGCTATCGGCACCGAGGTTCTGCATGACGTGTTCGTACGCTGCAAATACCGTCTTCACGTTGACGGCCGGTACCTGACGGGGATCGTAAATGGCGGTGACCGTGAGCGGCTTCCCGTGACTGACGAGCGCGAACAGCGCGGCCTCGCCGAACTGAGACCACATCGGCATCGCACGCGGACACGGCTCCTGGACCCGCTGGACGGACGGCCGGTTTGGCCTGGTGCCCGGCGCACGCCGCGCCGACGTGCCGAAGACGCGGAAGTTGAACACCGGCTCGAATGCGCCCGCCCGCCCGCCGATCTCCTGGACGAGCCGGGCCGAACTGTACGGCGGCCCTGACTTGCTCACCGCGAGCGCCCAGCCCAGCATCGCACGTTCGATGAAGTCGCCAAGGCGGTCGGAGGCGGCCACTTCGAACCGCAGCGGGACACGGCGCGCCAGGGCCGCCGCCATGCCCTGGGTCTCAGGGCGTTCCCGCCCGATGTACACGCACGACAGGCCGCCGGAGTCGGCACCGGCGGCGAAGCAAAGCCCCAGCTCGAACCCGGCGAGGAAGATCGCCGCCGTCGTGACGCCCCGCTCCCTTGCCAGCCGCGCGATTCGGTCCACCGACGCCGCGTCCACAGTGAACTGCTCATCGGCAAGGAGCACGGGAGTGGCGATGCCGCGGGCGTCTGCGGCCTTCGGCGGCACCGGAAGCGGGAATGAGAGCGACAGAGCGGCGAGCCCTGCGACCTGTTCACGGAAGTAGTACCGCTGCGGCGCGGTGAGCTTGCCGCCGGCGGCCTGCTGCCGGCGTATGTGGTCGGTGAAGGTGTACAGCGGCATCGCCGGGTCGGCAGGGGAACCGGAGCGCACATGGTCGTACAGGTCCCATAGTTCGCGGTTGACGATCCCGACTCCCCAGGCGTCGAGCGCGGCGGAATGGATGGTCGTGCACAGGAAATGCTGCTGCGGCGTCGTACGGTAAAGGCGGAACCGAACAGGTCCCTCGCCTGCGAGGTCGAGCGGGACCGAATGAGCCTCGTCTACGTGCTCCCAGAGTCGCTGCGGCGACACCTGGGCCGTCTCTAGACCCGTGCGCTCAGGCGGCGCTATCACCTGGCCCGAGGGTCGGCCCCGCGGCGTAATCCGGAAGCGGAGCGCCTCATGCCGCTGCTTGAGCAGGTGCACGGCCGCCCGCAGCGCGCCGACATCGAGTGCTCCGTCCACCCGGTAAGTTGGCGTCGTATTCGCCGCCGTCACTGGGTATGTTCCGAAAAAACTTTCCTGTTCAAGCGAGAAGGGCAGGACAAGCGGCTCGCGCTGATCTTGGGAGTTGCGCTCCTGCATTTCCCGCACCGCCACCTGCCTCTGCGTCACCCGGGCTGCCGCATTACCAAATCAAAGGTAAAGGCCGCGCCACGCGTCAACCTATTGCCGAGAATAACGAAAGCAGACGTAAAAACGCAGCCTAGCCAAGGTAACTCTGGCCCGTTCCCTCGTGGATATGAACGGCGCTTGGCCCTCCGTTTTCCCTCCGTTGTCCCGCCGGCGGGACAACGGAGGGACCAGCAAAATTAGTTGTAGCGGGCATCCCGCCAGAAGCTAATACATGTTAATAAGAACTGGCCCGCGACCGAGCTACCTTGCGCGTTCCGCTTGATATACGCGACTATTTTAAGCGGCCAGTGCCATGGATCCAGAAATCGGGTAAGCGTTACGGAGGTAACCGTTGACGAGGCAGCAATGCGCCCGCCGGAGCTGACGTCCGTCGATCGCAGCGGTTACCTGCCGCTGTCGTTCGCGCAGGAGCGGCTGTGGTTCCTGGACCAGCTCGCGCCGGGCAACCGGGTCTTCAACATGTCCTTGCCGCTGCGGATCCAAGGCCACTTGGACCTGGACGTCCTGCATGTCGCGCTGAACGCGCTTGTCGCACGGCACGAGGTACTGCGTTCCAAGATCGTCCTGGTCGACGGCGTGCCCCGGCAGCAGGTCGGCTCGGCGTGGCCGGTGGAACTCGAGGTAATCGACGTGAGCGGGCCGGACGCCCGCGGCCTGGCTCGGGCAGTCACCGAAGAGGTGCTTTCCCTCCCGTTCGATCTGTCATCCGGCCGAGTGCTGCGGTTCCGCCTGGTACGCCTGGCCGAGGACGATCACGTCCTTTTCGCCGTCATGCACCACGCGGTTTGCGACGTCTGGTCGCTGGAGGTCATCCGGCGCGACGTGATGACGACTTACCGGGCGATGACCGCAGGGAACGAACCCAACCTGCCGCCACTGACGGTGCAGTACGGCGACTTCGCAACGTGGCAGCGCAGCTGGCTTTCGCCGGACAAGGTGGAGTCACTGCTCGGCTGGTGGCGCGAATACCTCAAAGACGCCCCGCTTGTGTTGGACCTCCCTGCGGACCATCCACGTCCGGCCTCGGCGACCTATCGCGCCGCGTCCCGTGGCTTCCGTGTGAACGCGGAGACAAGCCGCGGCGTGCAGCGGCTGGCCAGAGAGAAATCCGCGACGCTCTTCATGGTGCTACTAGCGGCGTTCGCGGCCATGATCGCCCGGTGGAGCGGTCAGGAGGATCTGCTGATCGGCATCCCCATGGCCGGACGCCCGCGGCGGGAACTTGAGAAGCTCGTCGGGCTCTTCCTGAACACCGTGCCGGTCCGTATCCGGCTGGACGGCGACCCGGCCTTCTGCGACCTGGTGGCCCGGGTGCGCCAGGCCGTGATCGGCGGGCTAGCACATCAGGACGTCCCGTTTGAGGCACTCGTCGAAGACTTCGCGCCGCAGCGTGATCTGAACCGCAGCCCGCTCGTGCAAGTCGCGTTCCAGTTCGTGAATATTCCCCCGGTAAGCCACGCGGGTGATCATGCGGACGATGACGTGCGGCAGCAGCTCGCGGTTGACCAGTGGAACGTCCGCAGGCAGCCGTCGGCGCCCTTCGACCTGTCGGCCCGCATGAGCCTCAGGAACGGAGAGCTGGAAGGCGAGGTAGTCCTCGCCGCTGACCTGTTTGATTCCGCGAGCGCGGCCCGCGTGCGTGACTGGCTGTTGCGGGTGCTTGACCGGGTGGCCGCCGACGAATCCTGCAGGCTGTCGGAGCTTCCGCTGTTCAGTGAGCGGGAATGGCTGCCGCTGAGCACCGGCACCGCGTCGCGGGCCCCGGCAGGGACCCTGGTGGAGGCTTTCGAGGCGCAGGCGCAGCGGGTGCCTGACGAACTCGCGCTGCGCTGGCCGGACGGGACGCTGACCTACCGCGAGCTGAACGCCCGCGCCCGCAGGCTCGCCGCGCGCCTGCGCCGCGTCGGCGTGGGCCCCGAGGTCGTGGCGGGCCTGTGCGCCCGGTCACCGGACGCGTTCCTCGTCGGCCTGTGGGGCATCTTGATGGCCGGCGGTGCGTACACGGTCCTGCGCCAGGACTACCCGGCCGCGTGGCTGTCCGCCATGATCGCGGAGGCTTCCGCCCCCGTCGTGGTGACCGACAGCGCGGACCTCCTCCCCCGCGGGGTGACAGGCGCCCAGTTGGTGACCATCGACCGCGCAGACGCTCCTGACTGTCCGGACGTGACGCCGCTCGCCCGGTCCGGCCCGGCCAACCTGGCCTACGTGGCGTTCACCTCAGGCTCGACCGGGCGTCCGAAGGGCGTCATGGTCACCCACGACCACCTGCTCAACTACGTGACCTGGTGCCTGGCCGAGCTGCCGTTCGGCCAGGCGCGGCAGGTCCCGCTTGCCCTGCCGACATCGTTCGCCGGGTCGGTGCTCTCCCTGTTCGGCGCGGCCCTTTCCGGGCGCTGTCTGGTCACGGGCACCCCCGAGGACCCGCTCTCCTGGTGCGCCACCGTGCGGGAAGCGTCATTCGTGAAGATCACCCCGTCCGCGCTCCGGCTGGTCGCGAAACGGTTCGGTCCGTGCTGGCACGGCTGGGGATGCGTGATCCTGTCCTCGGAACCGATCCGCGATCACGATTGGGACCTGCTCGCCGGCATCCCCGGCTTGGCCGTCGTCGCCGACTACGGGCTGTCCGAGACCAACTGCGCCGCCGCACTGCCCACCGCCCCAAGCGAGCGCCCCGCCCCCGGGCTCCTCGGCCGCCCCGCCGCCGGCGCCAGGCTGCTTGTCCTCGACAAGTGGGGCACGCCGGCCGGGCCGGGCATCCCCGGCGAGCTGTGCGTCGGCGGCCGCAGCGTCGCCCGCGGCTACCTGGGACAGCCCGGCCGGACCGCCGAGCAGTTCATCCCCGACCCCTACGGCCACCCGGGATCACGGCTGTGCCGCACCGGGGACCTCGCCCGCTGGCTCCCCGACGGCAGCCTGCAGCTTCTCGGGCGGACCGACGACCAGATCAAGCTCCGCGGCTTCCGCATCGAACCCCGCCAGGTAGAAACCGTACTCGAACAGCATCCGGCCGTCGAAGGCGCCGTCGTCGCCGCCCGGCCCGACCACACCGACACCCTCCGACTCGCCGCGTGGATCACCGCGGCCGCCGGGCACGACCCCGATCCGCCTGCCGTACGCGACTGGACGGCCACGCAGTTGCCCGACTACATGGTGCCCTCCTTCATCACCGTGCTCCAGGAGTTCCCTGTGAACGCCAGCAACAAGCTCGACCGCGACGCCCTCCCCGAACCACGCGGTCAGCGGCCCGCCGCAGAAGGATCCGCCGCCGCCGCCGCTCAGCCCGCGACCGCTACCGAGGAGGAACTCACCCGCATCTGGACCGAGATCCTCGGCCGCGACGACCTACGGACCGACGACAACTTCTTCGCGATCGGCGGGCACTCCCTCCTCGTCATACAGCTCATCTTCCAGGTCCAGGAGACCTTCGGCGTCGACTACCCGCTCCCCGACTTCTTCGAAGCCCCCACGATCGCGGCGATGGCCGCCGCCATCGACCAGCCGGCGTGAGGACCGGTAACCGGGCATGAGCACGGCTGCGGCGCTTGAGGATATGGCATTGCTCGATGACACCGACCTTGACCTGCTGTTGCTGATCCGTCACTTTGAGCTGACCGTCCTCGACCTGTTCGCGCACGGCCAGTTGTCGGGTACGACACACACCTGTCTTGGGCAGGAATACATCCCTGTCGCCATGACACCGCTGCTGCAGCCCGCCTTCGTCGTCAGCAATCATCGAGGCCACGGGCACTACCTGGCACAGTTTCGCGATCCGGCCGGATTGCTCGCCGAGATCACCGGCCGGGCCGGCGGAACGTGCGGCGGGCTGGGCGGCAGCCAGCATCTGTACCGTGACGGTTTCTGTTCCACCGGAGTGCAGGGCGAGGGCGTTCCCATCGCGCTCGGCGCGGCGCTGCACCTGCGCCGGGTGCGCCGCCCCGGCCTCGCCGTCGTCTACCTGGGCGATGGCACCTGGGGACAGGGCGTCGTCTACGAGGGGCTGAACATGGCGCAACTGTGGTCGGCGCCGCTCGTGCTGCTGGTGGAGAATAACGGCATCGCCCAGTCGACTCCGGTAGGCAACGCAATGGCGGGCTCGGTCGCGGGCCGGACGGCAGGCTTCGGCGTCCGCTACCAGGAGGTAGTCACCACGTGCCCGGCCGCGATCCGCCGCCAGCTGGCGGACCCGGTCCGCCAGACGCGTGACGGCGGCGGTCCCTTGATCGTTGAGTTCCGCACCAGGCGGCTTGGCCCGCACAGTAAGGGCGACGACACTCGCGACAAGGCCGAGCTGGCCGCGATCTCCGAATGGGACTGGTATGCCAGGTACCGGCGACGATACCCGCGGCAGTTCGACGCATCCGACGAGGTGCAGCGGCGGCGGATGGCCGATATCGTGTCCGAGGTGCTTGCCCGGCCGCTCGCTACCGGGACAGCATCATGACCGCGACCGCGACCGCGGATCGGGTCGGCAGCGCGCTGAACCGGGCGCTGCACGATCTGCTCGGAACGCGCGACCGGCTGGTACTGCTCGGCGAGGACATCGCCGACCCGTACGGCGGCGCATTCGGCATT
>Ga0335078_10003205_pt1 | contig 24398 bp, 23 predicted proteins | sample Lox_Sample_32_FD_206711 | JGI IMG/M metagenome (GOLD analysis project Ga0335078, IMG submission 206711) | Soil microbial communities from Loxahatchee National Wildlife Refuge, Florida, United States - Lox_Sample_3.2 | ecosystem: Environmental > Terrestrial > Soil > Wetlands | place: USA... | reverse complement strand
CGAAAGCGTGATGCCGCCGGTGAAGTTGAAGCCGGCGAAATGCGGCACGTCGAAATGCGGCGGCGACAGCACCGGCCATGGCAAGGCGATGCCGCGGACCGAGATGAACACGCCCGGCAGCGGGTGCCAGGCTGCGCGCGGCGGCGGCGCGCTCACGCGCAGCACGTCCCACCACAGGATGAGCTGCAAGAGCAGCGGCACGTTCCGAAGCGCCTCGACGTAGACGAGCGCCAGCTTCTTGAGGAGCCAGTTCTGCGCGAGCCGCGCGATGCCGATCGCGGTGCCGAGGACGGTCGCCAGAATGATGCCGAGCGCCGCGACGAGCAGCGTGTTGAGAAGCCCGACGACGAGCGCCCAGCCGTAGCTGTCGGAGGGCTCGTAAGGGACGAGGCTTTGCCCGATCTCGAACGAGGCCTCGCGATCGAGATAGGAATATCCCGTTGCGATCCCGGCACGCGCCATGTTGTCGAGCGCATTGCGCACGAGAAAGACGCCGAGCCCGACAACCGCAGCGATGACGAGCCCCTGCAGCAACAGCGCGCCGAGACGCGGCTTCAGGGAGCGCATGTTGAGCAGCGAGCGCGCTTTAGCGGCAAAGACACGCGGTTCGCCCCCTCACCCCAACCCTCTCCCCGGCGGGGAGAGGGAGGGTCCCGGCGCGAAGCGCTGGGAGGGCGAGGGGGACAACGCACCGCGCGGGTGGCCTGAGACTACCGCACCGGCATCCCGTACATGATGCCGCCCTTCGTCCACAGCTGGTTGATGCCGCGGGCGAGATGGAGCGGCGAATCCTGTCCGACATTGCGTTCGAACGATTCGCCGTAGTTCCCGACCTGTTTGATGATGTTGTAGAGCCATTTCTCGTCGAGATGGAGCGCCTTGCCCATGCCGGGCGTCACGCCGAGCATGCGCTTGGTCTCCGGATCGTCGCTCTGCAGCATCTGATCGACGTTCTTCGAGGTGAGGCCCTTCTCCTCGGCGTCGATCATGCCGAAGACCGACCATTTCACGATGTCGAACCATTCATCGTCGCCATGGCGCACGGCGGGCGCCAAGGGCTCCTTCGAGATCACCTCGGGCAGAATGATATAATCGTCGGGATTGGGCGCCTTCGACGCGCGCGTCGCGGCGAGCCCGGAGCGGTCGCTCGTATAGGCGTCGCACCGGCCGGAGAAGAACGCATTCTCGACCTCGTCGAGCTTCTCGATCACGAGTGGCTTCAAGTTCATGTGGTTCGAGCGGAAATAGTCGGCGAGGTTCAATTCGGTCGTCGTGCCGGGCTGGACGCAGACGGTGGCGCCATCGAGCTGCTTCGCGCTCGTCACGTTCGATTTCTTCGCCACGAGAAAGCCCTGGCCGTCATAATAGTTGACCGGCGCGAAATTGAAGCCGAGATCGGCCTCGCGCAGCAGCGTCCAGGTCGTGTTGCGGGTCAGGATATCGACCTCGCCGGTCTGGAGCAGCGCGAAGCGCTGGTCGGCGGTCGCCGGCACGAACTTGGTCTTCTCCGAATCGCCGAACACGGCCGCAGCCACCGCGCGGCAGACATCGACGTCGAGGCCGCTATAGTGGCCCTGCTTGTCGGCCATGGAAAAACCGGCCAGGCCGGTATTGACGGCGCAGGTCACGTTGCCCTTGCCCTTCACCGCATCGAGCGTCCCCGCGAGCGCCGATAGGGGCGCCCCCGCTGCGGCCATGCCAAGACCCGCCGCCACCGCGGCCACCGCAAAACTCTGCCTCATGTTCCCCTCCCCTCGCGCAGGTTCGCCGCCATCATAGCTTTTCACGCGGGCAATTTTCGATAAGGTTGCGGCACCCGCCAACACCTTCGCCCCGAGGCCCCGCTTCATGCGCAGCAAGTCCCGCAAGACCGACACGCTTCTGGCCCATGCCGGGCGCGCGCCGGAGCAGAATTTCGGCATCGTCAACCCGCCGGTCTATCACGCCTCGACCGTGCTCTACCCGACCGTGGCGGCGCACGAGGCGGCGGCGAAGAACCGCTACAACCAGGTGACCTACGGCCGCACCGGCACGCCGACCCAGTTTGCCTTCGAGGACGCGGTCGCGGCGATCGAAGGCGGCCACCGCGCGGTCGCCTTCTGCTCCGGCGCCGCCGCCTGCTTCGCCACGGTCCTTGCGTTCGTCAAGGCTGGCGACCATGTGCTCGTGACGGATTCGGTCTACGGCCCGGTGCGCTATTTCTGCACGAGCTTCCTCGAGCGCTTCGGCGTCGCCACCACCTTCTACGATCCGCGCATCGGCGCGGGCATCGCCGGACTGATGCGCGACAATACGCGGCTCCTCTACATGGAGAGCCCCGGCTCCCTCACCTTCGAGGTACAGGACGTGCCGGCGCTGGTCGCGGCGGCGAAGACGCGCGGCATCGCGACCGCGATCGACAACACCTGGGCCGCGCCGATGTTCTTCAAGCCGCTCGCGCTCGGCGTCGACGTCTCGGTGATCTCGGCCACGAAATACATCAACGGCCATTCCGACGTGATGATGGGCGTCGCGGTCTGCACCGCCGAGAGCTTCATGCCGGTGCGCGTGTCGGCAACGCAGCTTGGCAACCACGCCGCGCCCGACGACAGCTATCTCGCGCTCAGGGGCTTGCGCACCGCGCATGTGCGCATGAAGCAGCACGAGACGCAGGGCTTGGCGCTCGCACGCTGGCTCGAAAAGCGGCCGGAGGTGGCGCGCGTGCTGCATCCGGCGCTGCCGTCAAACCCGGACCACGCGCTGTGGAAGCGCGATTTCTCGGGCGCGTCAGGCCTTTTCGCGGTCGTGCTGCAGAAAGACATTCCCGCCGATGCGATTGCCGCGATGCTCGACGGCATGGAGCTCTTCGGCATGGGCGCGAGCTGGGGCGGTTTTGAGAGCCTGATCCTGCCATCCCATCCCGAGCGCATCCGCTCGGCGCTGCCGTGGAACGAAGGGCCCGTGCTGCGTCTCCATGCCGGGCTCGAAGACATCGACGACCTAATCGACGATCTCGCCAAGGGCTTCGAGCGCATGGCGGCGTCGCAGCGCAAATGATCGAGGTCGCGGTCGAGAAACGCTTGGGCGCGTTCGCGCTCGATGCCCGCTTCGAGGCACCCGCGCACGGCATCACCGCGCTTTTCGGCCGCTCCGGCGCCGGCAAGACAAGCCTCGTCAACGCGTTCGCGGGCCTCCTGCGGCCCGACCGCGGCCGCATCGCGATCGGAGGCGAGGTGCTGTTCGACAGCACGCGCGGCATCGACCTGCCGCCCGAGCGCCGCCGGCTCGGCTACGTCTTCCAGGACGCGCTGCTCTTTCCGCATTACACGGTGCGCGGCAATCTTCTCTATGGCCGGCGCACGGCCACGCACCCGGTCGATTTCGACGCCGTCGTCGCCCTCCTCGGCATCCAGCACCTGCTGGAGCGGCGGCCTGGCGCGCTCTCGGGCGGCGAGAGGCAGCGCGTGGCATTGGGCCGCGCGCTCCTCGCGGGCCCACGGCTTCTGCTGATGGACGAGCCGCTCGCCGCGCTCGACCAAGCGCGCAAGGCCGAGATCATGCCCTTCATCGAGCGGCTCAGGGACGAGCTGCGCATTCCGATCGTCTATGTGACGCACGCAATGGAGGAGATCGTGCGGCTCGCCGACACGCTCATTCTCATGACCGAGGGCCACGTCGCCGCCGTGGGCTCGGTCGAGGATTTGACGAGCCGGCTCGACCTTCGCCCGCTCACGGGCAGGTTCGAGGCGGGCGCCGTGATCCGCGCCGAGGTCGCGGCGCACGACACCGAGGGCGGTTTGACGCGCGTCGCATTTCCGGGCGGCGCACTGACGGTCGCGCGGCTCGATCTGCCGGTCGGCGCCAAGGTCCGCGTGCGCGTGCGCGCGCGCGACGTGGTGCTGGCGCTCGAGCGGCCGCAGGCGCTCTCGATCCGCAACGCGCTCCTCGGCCGCATCGTCGAGATCGCGCCGGCGCGCGGGCCGGCGGTCGACCTCCGCCTCGACATCGGCACGGACGGGCATCCGGTGATGCTGTGGGCGCGCATCACGCAGCGCGCACTCGCCGAGCTGCAGCTTGCGGTCGGGAGCCAGGTGCACGCCCTCGTCAAGACGGTGGCGCTCGACCGCTCGAGCTTCGCGCGCCACGAGCCCGGCCTGCCCCCGCCCGACGAGAGCGAGGCGTGCTGAGCCGGCCTTATGCCGTCAAGCCTTGCCGGGTCTCCTGCGCTACTGATGCGGAGTCGCGTCCGAAGCCGGCTGCGCACGCATCTGCTGAGCGGCCGCGAGCAGGTCGTCCACATCCCAATGTTCGACGAACTTGCCGTCGGCAACGCGCCAGATCGAAATGCCCTCCCACGCTAGTTTCTTTCCAGTGGGCTGAAAGAGCGGCGCATTCGGTCCCAACTGGACGGGGCGGTCGTGGGTCGCCGTGACGAGGAAGCGGGCGACGACCTTATCGTCCGTAACGACGCTGTCCTCGAGCGCCATGTGGAAGTCCGGGAACATTGCGAAATAGCGCTCGAATGCCGCCTGCATGCCGGCTCGCCCCTGTCCCTGGCCGGCGCCATGCTGCACATAGGCGTCGGCGATGACGTCGACGAGCGCGGTCGTATCGTGGGCGTTCACATCCGCGAAATACCGGCCAAGAAGCGCGGCATTCATCGCAGCCTTGTCGGCCTCGGCGGCATGGCCCGGCAGGGCGGCGGCACTGCCGAGGACCAGCACGCAGGCACCCGCTGCGAGCACCTGGCGAAGACTAAGCATTGGAGACCTCCCGCGTTGGTACGTCATGGTACCATTCTAGGTACCAAGCCGTACCATGGCAAGAGGTTTGATTATTCGACCACCTCGTCCGCGGTGGCGAGCACGTTGGGCGGGATCGTGAGGCCGATCGCTTTGGCGGTCTTGAGATTGATGGCGAACTCAAACTGGTTCGGCGCCTGGACCGGGAGTTGGGACGGTTTCGTGCCGCGCAAGATGCGATCCACGTAGTCGGAAGCGCGGCGGAATTCGTCGGCCGCGTTGATGCCATAGGACATGAGCGCGCCGGACTTGATGTAATTGTCGAAGGCGAACAGCGACGGCATCCGATGTGCGATCGCCAATCGAATGATAAGGTCCCTATACGTCGAGGTGACGGCGTGCGGAAAAGCGATGACGCCACCGCCTCCTTTTGCGAAATCATCCATGGCCCGCTCGATCTCGGTCCCATCGTGAATGTGCGCCGCGACCGGCTCGACATTCTGCACCGGAGCCGCGGCGGAAAGGCTCTTCCACAATTCCTGATGCACCGGCGTTTCCGCATACATCAGGACCAGGACGCGGGAGAGCCCGGGCACGGCTTCCTTGAACACCTGTAACCACTTGCCGCCCATCGTCGGCTCGAAATTGGTGAAGCCGGTGATGCTTCCCCCGGGATGCGCAAGGCTGTCGACAAGATGACTGCCGACGGGATCGGCGACTGCGACGAACACGGTTGGAACGAGGCCGATCTTCGGCTGCAGAATGGCGAGAGCGAGATTGCTTTCCGCCAGCATAACGTCGGGGTGCCATGCCAACAGCTCTTCGGCCTGGGCCCGCATTGCCGCGGCATCGCCGTTCCATCGGCGCGTGGCAATCTCGAGGTTGCGGCCCTGCTGCCAGCCGAGTTCGGAAAGGCGCGTCAGGAAGGCCGCGAAATCTGTCCGCCCCTCGTCGGCGTCGGTGATCCAGGCCGCAACGCGGCGTGTTCCGGAGGAGCCTTGCGCGCCGGCCTCAGGCACTACAGCCATATAGTCAGACAAGACGCCCCAAGCGGAGCAAGAAACCGCAATTCCGAGCCTCACGAGGAGATCACGCCGCCTTATCACTCGGTGACCCGTGCGCGTTTCGCCGACCCGAAAGAGCATCCGATCGCCATCGTCACCACTGTCTTACGCTTATGCCAGCTTCGTCTTTGTCACCTTGCCATCGTAATCGATGACCCATCGCTCGCTCGCGACAGGCTTGCCGTCGAGCCGCGCCGCCAGCCAATCAGCTTGGGCATCGCGCGGATTGGGGCCATTCGTTGATGAGGTGGTCTCGGCGACGCTGTGATTGCCGCCCTTATAGACGAGCAGCGTCTTCGGCCCGCCAAGCGCGTTCACGAACGCTTCGGTGTGTTCGAGCGGGCAGAGCTGGTCGTACTCGCCGGTGGCGACGAAATAGGGCGCCTTGATCTTCTGCGCGTAGCCGTTCCAGTCGATCGTCTTCGCGAACTGGTCAAACTCGCGCTCGTTCGTAAAGCCCGACATGAACATGAAGCGCTTCTTGAACGTCGGTGAGGCCTCGTTGAAGATCGTCTCACCGCCGGGCTCGTAGCACGTGCCGGTAATCGCGCACGCCTTGTAGCGCGCGTCGCCCGACATCATGATGGCCGAGAAGAACGAGCCGAAGCTCACGCCGGTCATGCCGATGCGGTTGACGTCAAGCTCCGGGCGCGCGGCGATCCAGTCGGCCACGAGCCGGCCGCATTCGGCCCAGCCCGGCACGTCGACATAGATGCCGCGCAGCGGCGGCTCCCAATAGCCCGGCCCCTCGAACGCCAGAACCGCATAGCCGCGCTTCAGGAAGCGATCGTCCTTCAGCGCGACCGAGCGTTCCTTGAAGCCGTCCATCCCGGAGATCACGACGATGACCGGAATCTTGCTGCCGGCCTGGTAAGTGGGCGGGAGGTGCAAGATCGCTGGCAATGTCTTGCCGCGATAGGGAAGCTCGACCCATTCGATCTTGTGGTCGGCCAACGCCATCCATTTCTTGAAATTCTCGAGCTTCTTGGCGTTCTGCATTTTGATCTGGTCATTGACCTCCTCGATCGTCCACATCGCCGAGGCCCAATAGTTGGACGCGAGGTAAAAGTGCTCGGCGGCGGCTTCCTTGTTGCCTGCCTGCTCCGCCTCCTTCGCTTTTGCTTCGCGCGCGGCCGCCAGGGCCTCGAAGGCCGGCGCGATGTCGCAGAGCCTCCGCACCCGTTTCTTCAATTCGGCCATTTCCGGAATGGTGCTGGGTCCGCCCGAGCCGATCACCACGCCGGTGTGGCTCTGATCCCAGTCGACGCCGTTCGCCTGGATGATGTTGTCGAGCACCCAGCGCTGCTCGCGAAAGCGCTTCGTCACGGGTTCGCCCTTCGGGCTCCGGTGCGGCCAGTCGCGTTGCGCGCTTGCGGCGCCTCGCCCGGCGGAAACTTCCGCTGCGTCGGCGGGCTTTGCCATGCTCGCAGCGGCCGTGCCGACCGCTGCCGCGATCGATGCAGATCCCAGGAAACCGCGACGGTCCATGACGCTCCTCCTCGATTGCCGTGTTTGCATGAGAGAAGCCAACAACCGGCGCGAGCGCAATATCGGGCTTTCGAGGAGGCCCTAGCTGCAGGTGAAGCCCGCGAGCGTCTCGTCACCGTCGCTCGTGATGCAGCCAAGCACCGCCGCGCGGCTCGGACAGTGCCCACTTAACCCAATTTTTAGCGATTCCCATCGATTCGTAAGGGTCGGTCAATCTCTTGCTCCTATTCTCGCTCACGGTAAACGCCGCGGACCCCGATGCAGACCAGTACCCAACGAGTGAACGGCAGGGCGGCTCCAGCCGCGATGGGGGCCGAGCGCCGCCGCCACAGGCGCAAGGCGGTGCTGTGGTCGGCACGTGTCGAGACGCGGAGCGGTCCGAGCGACTGCATCATCCTCGACCTGTCGCTCGGCGGCGCCAAGGTCAAGGCCACCGGAACCTCTGTGCCGGCGCGCCAGGTCGTGACGCTTGTCATCGACCGTTTCGGCGCGCTCCGCGCCGAAGTCGTGTGGTCGCGCATGGGCCATATGGGCCTCCGCTTCATCGACGCGCCCGACCACATCGCCCACGTCGTCGGCAGCACCCTCCCGCTCTAGTCCGCCCTCGCAGCATCGTGACCCGCCCGGTCCTTGTGGCCGCTGCAGGAATGCCGCACCTTGCCGGCGAGGGAGGGCACATCATGGCATCGACAGCGAAATTTCTGGGCGGGCTCGCGGTAGCGGCGCTCGTCTCGACGGCGGCCTACGCGCAAGGCGTGATCACGCAGAAGAACATCTCGCTCGGGCTCGCGGAGCAGATCGCCAACGGCGCGATCGAGAAATGCAAAGAGCTGAACTACCCCTGCTCGGTCGAGGTGGTGGACCGCGAGGGTTTGCCGATCGTCATGCTGCACGGCGACGGCGCCGGCCTTACGACGCAGGAAGGTGCCGACCGCAAGGCTTTTACCGCGCGCACCTTCAACGCGCCCTCGGCCAATTTCGTGAAGCGCATGAAGGACAACCCGGACTCCGCGGGCTCGATCCACTACACGCGCGTCTTGGCGTTGGCTGGCGGCCTGCCGATCAAGGCCGGCAACGAGGTGATCGGCGCGATCGGCGTCTCGGGCACGCCGGGCAAGGACGACGACTGCGCGCAAGCCGGCATCGACAAGGCCGCCGACCAGCTCAAATAGCGCCGCGTTTCCCGGCTAGACCGGCTTCATCGCGGCGCCCGGCACGTCGCCGTAGAGCTTGCGCGCCCGCGCTTCGAACGCGCCCACCATGCGCCGTACCGCCTCGTTGAACAGGACCTCGATGATCTTCTGCAGCACGCGCGAGCGGAACTCGAAATCGACGTAGAAATCGATGGTGCAGCCGCCGTCGGGCTCGGGCTCGAATTCCCAGTGGTTGGTGAGATAGCGGAATGGACCCTCGCTGTAGCTCACGTCGATGTGGCCCGGCCGGGCGAGCACGATGTTCGAGGTGAAGCGCTCGCGCACCATGCGATAGCCGATGATGAGATCGCCGATGATGGCGTTGCCCTTGCGCTCGCGCACGCGCGCGCCGACGCACCAGGGCAGGAATTCGGGATAGCGCTCGATGTCGGCGACGAGGTCGAAAAGCTGCTCCGGCTTATAGGGAAGTCGCCGGCGCTCGGCGTGGGTCGGCATGAAGCTTCAGGCGCCCGCGGCCACTTGCTCGGCGCGCGCGGCGCGCAGCCGGGCGAAATCCTCGCCGGCGAAATAGGAGGAACGCGTCAGCGGCGAGGCCGACACCATGAGAAAGCCCTTGCCGTAGGCTTGCGCGCGGTAGGAGGCGAACTCCTCGGGCGTAACGAAGCGGGCGACGGCGTGATGCTTCGGCGTCGGCTGGAGATATTGGCCGATCGTCAGGAAATCGACCCGCGCCGCGCGCAGATCGTCCATCACCTGCAGCACTTCCTGGGTCTCTTCGCCGAGCCCGACCATGAGGCCCGACTTCGTGAACATGTCCGGCGCGAGTTCCTTCACGCGATCGAGGAGCTTTAGTGACGCGAAATAGCGCGCGCCCGGCCGCACCTCGCCGTAAAGCCGCGGCACGGTTTCGAGATTGTGATTGTAGATGTCAGGCCGCGCCGCAACGACCGCCTCGACCGCGCCCTCCTTGCGCAGGAAATCGGGCGTCAGCACCTCGATCGCGGTACTGGGCGCGAAGCGCCTGATGGCCTCAATCGTGGCTACGAAATGCCCTGCCCCGCCGTCATCCAAATCGTCGCGGTCGACCGAGGTGACGACGATGTGCGCGAGCCCCAAGCGCGCGACCGCCTCGGCGACGCGCACGGGCTCGTGCGGATCGAGCTGGTCGGGCTTGCCCGTCGCGACGTTGCAGAAGGTGCAGGCGCGCGTGCAGACGGCGCCCAGGATCATCACGGTGGCATGCTTCTGCTTCCAGCATTCGCCGATGTTGGGGCAGGCCGCCTCTTCGCACACGGTGTTGAGCTGGAGCTCGCGCATCAAGCGGCGCGTCTCGTGATATTCCGGCGAGACCGGCGCCTTGACGCGAATCCACGGCGGCTTCCGCGGCGCCGGATTGTCGGGCTTCTGCGCCTTCTCGGGATGGCGGACGCGCGCTTCCATGCCGCTAGAAGTGGATAACGCGGCCATAGGCGTCAAGGACGGCCTCGTGCATCGTCTCGGACAAGGTCGGATGCGGGAAGATCGTCTCGATCAGCTCCGCCTCGGTCGTCTCGAGCGTGCGCGCGATGGCAAAGCCCTGGATCAGCTCGGTCACCTCGGCGCCGATCATGTGCGCGCCCAAGAGCGCCCCGGTCTTGGCATCGAACACGGTCTTGACCATCCCCTCGGGCTCGCCCAAGGCGATCGCCTTGCCGTTGCCGATGTAGGGGAAGTGCCCGACCTTGACCTCGAAGCCCTTGTCCTTCGCCGCCTTCTCGGTCAACCCCACGCTCGCGACTTGCGGCCGGCAATAGGTGCAGCCGGGCACGTTCGTCACGTCGAGCGGATGGACATTGTTGAGGCCGGCGATGCGCTCGACGCACAGCACGCCCTCGTGGCTTGCCTTGTGCGCGAGCCAGGGCGGGCCCACCACGTCGCCGATCGCGTAGACGCCGGGCTCGCCCGTCGCGCACCACTGATCGACCACGATGTGCGTGCGCTCGACCTTCACCTTGGTGCCTTCGAGGCCGAGATTCTCCACGTTGCCGACGATGCCAACCGCGAGCACGACGCGCTCGGCCTTGACGCTCGTCGTCTTGCCGCCGCCTTCGAGCGTCGCCGTGACGCCGTCGGCCGCGCGCTTCAGCTCCTTCACCGTGGTCCCGGTGTGGATCTTCATGCCCTGCTTTTCGAACGATTTGCGCGCGAAGGCGGAGATCTCCTCGTCCTCGACCGGGAGCACGCGGTCCAGCACCTCGACCACCGTCACGTCGGCGCCCAGGTCGTGATAGAAGCTCGCGAACTCGATGCCGATCGCGCCCGAGCCCACGACCAGGAGCGATTTCGGGATGGCCGGCGGGATCATCGCTTCCCTGTAGGTCCAGACGAGCTTGCCGTCGGGCTCGAGGCCGGGGAGCGAGCGGGCGCGCGCGCCGGTGGCGAGGATGATGTGCTTGGCGCGAAGGTCGGCGACCGGCTTGCCGCCCTTTGCGACCGCGATCTTGCCGGGGCCGGCAAGCTTGGCCTCGCCGTCTACGACATCGATCTTGTTCTTGCGCATCAAATATTTGACGCCGTCGGAAAGCTGCTTCGCCACCTTGCGCGAGCGCTCGACGATCTTCTTGGCGTCGTAGCGCACGTCCTTCGCCGAAAAGCCGAAGGCATCGAGATTCTGCAAGAGGTGATTGATCTCCGACGTGCGCAAGAGCGCCTTCGTCGGGATGCAGCCCCAGTTGAGGCAGATGCCGCCCAGAGCCTCGCGCTCGACCACCGCCGACTTCATGCCGAGCTGCGCCGCGCGGATCGCCGCGACATATCCGCCCGGTCCCGACCCGACGACGACGAGATCGTAGTTCGCTTCTGCCATCGGACCCTTCCTCAGAGCGCCAGGAGCGCCGGCGCCTCGATGATCTTCTTGAATGCCTGCATGAGGCGCGCGCCGGTCGCGCCGTCGATGACGCGGTGATCGCAGGTGAGCGTGCAGCTCATCACCGTGGCGACCGCGAGCGCGCCCTCCTTCACGACCGGCCGCTTTTCGCCGGCGCCCACGGCGAGGATCGCGCTCTGCGGCGGATTGATGACGGCGGTGAAGTCCTTGGTGCCGAACATGCCGAGATTCGAAATCGAGAACGTGCCGCCCTGGAACTCCTCGAGCTTGAGCTTGCCGGTACGCGCGCGCGCGGCGAGGTCGCGCATCTCGGCCGAGATCTGCGCGAGCCCCTTCTTGTCGGCGCCCTTGACGATCGGCGTGATGAGCCCGTGCTCGAGCGCCACCGCGACCGAGATGTCGATCTCGGTCCATTGCAGGATCGCGTCCTCGCTCCACGATGCGTTCGCCTCGGGTATCTCCTTCAAGGCGAGCGCCGCCGCCTTGATGACGAAATCGTTAAGCGAGATCTTGGCATCGGCCGCGGCGTTGGCCTGCGCGCGCATCGCGAGCAGGCGATCGATCTCGCAATCGGCCGAGAGATAGAAATGCGGCGCGGATTCCGATTGCGTCAGGCGCTGGGCAATGACGCGGCGCATCGGGCTGATCGGCAACTCGGTATGCGCAAGATTGCCGGCGAGCGCCAGCACTTGGTCCTTGGTCAGGAGCGCGGCGCCAGCCGTGCGCGGCGCGCCTGCGGCAGGGGCAAGCGGCGCTTGCGGCCGCGCCTGTTGCTCGGCCGGGCGTGGTGCCGCGCCGGGACGGGCGCCGGCGATGTCGGCGGCGACGATGCGCCCGTGCGGTCCCGAGCCGCGTACCGCGGCAAGATCGACGCCGCGGTCGCGCGCGATCCGGCGCGCCAAGGGGCTGGCGAAGAGGCGGCCGTTGCCGGCATGAGATGGTGGCGCTGCCGCCTCACCCTGCCCTCTCGCAGACGGGGGGAGGGTTGGCGCCGAAACTCCCTCTCCCCTCTGGGGAGAGGGTTGGGGTGAGGGGGACGGCGCAGAAGCAGCCGCAGCAGGCGCAGCTTTAGCCGCCGGCGCAGGCTTCGCGGCGGCCGCGGGTTTCGCACCGAGCGCGCTCTTGTCCTCGTCCTCGCCGAGGATGAGCGCGATCGGCTCGTTCACCTTGACGCCTTGCGCGCCTTCAGGAACGAGGATGCGGCCGAGCGTGCCCTCGTCGACCGCCTCCATCTCCATTGTCGCCTTGTCGGTCTCGATCTCGGCCAGGACGTCGCCGGCCTTGACCGCGTCGCCTTCCTTCTTGTGCCACTTGGCGAGATTGCCCTCGGTCATGGTCGGCGAGAGCGCCGGCATGCGCACTTCGATCGGCATCGCCGCCTCCTAGCGGTACGCGACCGCCTTGGCGGCCGCGGCGATGTCGGCCGCTTGCGGCAGCGCGAGGCGCTCGAGATTGGCGGCATAAGGAAGCGGCACGTCCTTGCCGGTGACGCGCGTCACCGGCGCGTCGAGCCAGTCGAACGCGTGTTCCATGATGAGCGCCGCGATCTCCGAGCCGATGCCGGCGAAGGGCCAGCCTTCCTCGACGCTGACGACGCGGTTCGTTTTCTTGACCGAGGCCACGATCGCCTCGATGTCGAGCGGGCGCAACGTGCGCAGGTCGATCACCTCAGCCGAAAGGCCGTCGCCGGCCAAGGCTTCGGCCGCCTCCATCGCCACCTGCACCATGCGCGAGAATGCGACGATGGTGACGTGCTCGCCGGCGCGTGCGATGCGCGCCTTGCCGATCGGCACGATGTAGTCGGCGCTTTCCGGCACCGCAAAGCTTTGGCCGTAGACGAGCTCGTTCTCGAGGAAAATCACCGGATTGGGGTCGCGGATCGCGGATTTGAGCAGGCCCTTGTGGTCGGCGGCGGTGTAGGGCGCGACGACGATGAGGCCCGGCACGTGCGCGTACCAGGAGCCGTATTCCTGCGAATGCTGTGCCGCGACGCGCGCTGCCGCGCCGTCGGGGCCGCGGAACACGATCGGGCAATGCATCTGCCCGCCCGACATGTAGCGCGTCTTGGCGGCTGAATTGATGAGCTGGTCCATCGCCTGCATGGCGAAGTTCCAGGTCATGAACTCGACGATGGGCCGGAGCCCCGCCATCGCCGCGCCGATGCCGAGCCCGGCGAAACTATGCTCGGAGATCGGCGTGTCGATGACGCGGCGCGCGCCGAATTCCTGCAAGAGGCCCTGGCTCACCTTGTAGGCGCCCTGATATTCCGCCACTTCCTCGCCCATCAAGAACACGTCGCCATCGCGGCGCATCTCTTCGGCGATCGCGTCGCGCAGCGCCTCGCGCACGGTGAGCGTGACGGTGGGGCCGGTCCAGTCCGTCTCGGCCGCAACGGGCGCGCGAGCGGGTTGAGCCGCGACAGCCGCCCCCTCACCCTGCCCTCTCCCCGGCGGGAAGAGGGTTTCAGTCCGCGCTCCCTCTCCCCTCTGGAGAGAGGGTTGGGGTGAGGAGGTTCGCGACGGCGCCGCCTCAGCGCTTTTCGCCGCCGCATCGACGCTCTCGCCTTCGGATGCGATGACGGCGATCGGCAGGTTGACGGCGACGTTCTCGGTGCCCTCGGGCACGAGGATGCGGGCGAGCGTGCCCTCGTCCACCGCCTCCATCTCCATCGTCGCCTTGTCGGTCTCGATCTCGGCCAAGACATCGCCGGCATGGACCGCGTCGCCCGGCTTCTTATGCCAGCGCGCGATTTTGCCCTCGGTCATGGTCGGCGAGAGCGCCGGCATAAGCACTTCGATCGGCATGAATCCTCGCGCTCAGGCGGGGGCGTAGACGTCGGTCCAGAGCTCCGCCGGATCGGGCTCGGGGCAATCCTGCGCGAACTCGGCAGCGGCGGTGACGATGTCCTTCACTTCCTTGTCGACGTCCTTGAGCTTTGCTTCGTCGGCGAAGCTGCCGTCGAGGAGGCGCTTTCGCATCTGGTCGATCGGATCGTGCTCCTCGCGCATGCGGTTCACCTCGTCGCGCGTCCGATATTTCGCCGGATCCGACATCGAGTGGCCGCGATAGCGGTAGGTGAGCATCTCGAGGATATAAGGGCCTTTGCCAGAACGCGCGTATTGGACGGCCTCCTCGGCCGCCTCGCGCACCGCGAGAACGTTCATCCCGTCGACCTGATGGCCGGGAATGCCCAAGGGCGCGCCGCGCGAGAACAGATCGTGCGACGCCGAGGCGCGCGACACGGACGTGCCCATTCCATACTTGTTGTTCTCGATGATGTAGACGACCGGCAGCTTCCACAGCGCCGCCATGTTGAAGCTCTCGTAGACCTGGCCCTGATTCATCGCGCCGTCGCCGAGGAAGGTCAGACTGACGCGGCTGTTGTCGCGGTAGCGGTGCGCGAAGGCGAGGCCCGTCCCGATCGGCACCATGGCGCCGACGATGCCGTGCCCGCCGAAGAAATTCTTCTCGCGCGAGAACATGTGCATCGAGCCGCCCTTGCCCTTGGAATAGCCGCCGCGCCGGCCGGTCAATTCCGCCATGACGCCCTTCGGATCCATGCCGCAGGCGAGCATGTGGCCATGGTCGCGATAGGAGGTGACGATCGTGTCGCCTTCCTCGATCGCGGCCATGCAGCCGACAACCACTGCCTCCTCGCCGATATAGAGATGGCAGAAGCCGCCGATCAGACCCATGCCGTACATCTGGCCGGCCTTCTCCTCGAAGCGCCGGATGAGGAGCATGGTGCGGTAGTGGCGCAGGAGCTCGGCCGGATCGAGCGTCGGCTGCTCCTCGAGAACGGGCTTGGGCTTGCGTTTGGCGAGCGCCATGGCATCTCCCTTATCGCCCCGCCGCGGGCGTTTTAACTAACATGGCGGCAGGCCCGGAATAATGCAAGCGGAGTGTTGCCAATTCATTGTTTTGCAACACAAAATAGAAATGAACTGAATCTCGGTTAAGCAGCCTGATAAGGCTTGAGGCGGACGCCCTCGCAAGTGCGAAGGGGATATTTTTCTGACGCCGCGCCGCCGCGCGGACGCCCCCTCAGGGCGTCGGGTGGTTCAAGAAGATGACGCGCTCGTCCGGGCCGACGCGGTTCAGGACGGCGCGGGCGCGCTCGTCGAGCATGTCGCGGTCGAGATGGCCCGGCCGCAGCAGGCTCACGCGCTCCTCGAGCGCGAGACGCTGGGCGTGCGCCGCGTCGCGCTCGGCCTGGGCCGCGCTGACCTGGTCGGCGAGCGCGCGCCAGGCGATGAGGCCGCGGTCGCCTTCGACGAGGTGATAAGCGAAATAGGCGAACAGGCTGATCCCCGCGACGGGACCGGCAACGAGCCGCGCGCGGCGGCGTATCTCACCCAAAAATGCCACAGCCGCAGAGAATCACGGTCGAGTCGCGAGGTCAAAGGAAATTGTGAGTCGCACGCTGCCAATCGACGAGTCGCTATGTCGAGGGGCGCGGTACGGTTGACTTCACCCGGTCAGAAGACGACGAGTGCCACGGCCACTCCCGCCACGGCGAGCAGAACGAGCGCGCCCGTCCCTGCGGCGAGGCGGCGCGTGCCGCCGAACGCGGCGGCGTAGATCGCCTTCAATAGGTTGTTGGACGAACTGGCGATCAGGATCGCCGCCGCGAGCGCGGTGGTCGAAAGCGAGGCGGCCGCGCCCTGCGCGAGATTCAGCACGAACGGGTCGATGTCGGAGACGCCGACGATCGCCGCCAAAATTTCGATCCCGACACTGCCGAACCGAGCCGCGACCCACGCCGAGAGCAGCGACACAGCGATGAAGAGCGCGGCGAAGAGGGCGGCGGTGCCGAGCTCGAGCGGATTGCGCGGTGCCGCGGTCGCGGTGCTCGTGGCCCGCGCTCCGCGCCCGCCGCGGTGGACGAGGAGCGCGATCACGGCCGATGCGAGCGAAAGCCCGACGAGCGCCGGCGCCAGAGTTTGCGCCAACGTCAGGTTGAACACGGCGACGACGGCAAGGATGCGCAGATACATGACGCCGGTCGCGAGCACGATCCCGGTCGCTGCGAGCGTCGCCTCGTCGGGCTCCGCTCGTGCGCGCCGCGCGAGCACCACGGTGGTCGCGGTCGAGGAATAGAGCCCGCCCAGGAGCGCCATCGCCAACTCGCTTCTGCCGCCGGCGAAGAAGCGCTGGATCAGGTAGCTCACATACGAGATCGAGCACACCGCGAGGAGCGCAAGCCAGGCCTGGCGCGGCGTGATCGTGGTGAGCGAGGTGACGGGCTCGTTCGGCAGAAGCGGCAGGACAATCCCGGTCAGGATCAGGAACTGCGCGAGCGTGACGATCTCGCGCATATCGAGCCGGCGGGCGAGATCATGGAGCCGCGCGCGCCCGGTAAGAAGCAGGACCGCCACCACGGTCGTCCCGACCGCGACCCAATGCGGCAGCGCCAACGCGACCGCGCCGAGAAGGTAGGCGTGGACATTGAGCACCGGCACGACGACGCCGACATTGGGCCGGCCCTCGGCGTCGCGCTCGATCGTGTGGGCGCGGTAGTAGGCGAAGAGCCACGCGCCCAGAATCAAAAGCCCGGCCGTGAACGGCAGCAGCGATTTCTCGTCGAGCGCGTAGAGGAGCCCGCCGCCGAGCGCCAGCAGCGGAAATGTCCTGATGCCGCCCGGGCGCGTCTCGCCCGCGTGCGCGTAGAAATCCTCGAATGCGAGGCCGAGAAAGAACGCGAGCCCCAAAAGCAGCGCAAGGTTCTCGACCGACAGCACGCCGTCCATCGCGCCAGTGTCAACCGCGCGCGGACTCTTTACAATCGCCGCCATGGGCTATCGCGAACGTTTCCTCGTCAAGCCCGGCCACCGCGTCCGGCTCAACCGGATCGACCCCGCCTATGCCGGGGATCTCGATTCGGCCGAAGCGGCGAAGGGCGAGACTGAGCGCTACCGCCAACAGCTGGTGCAGTGCCAGCCGCTGCTCTGGGCTGAATCGAAGCGCTCGGTGCTCATCGTGCTGCAGGGGATGGACGCGAGCGGCAAGGATGGCGTCGTCAATCATGTCCTGAGCGCGCTCAATCCGCATGGCGCGAAGGTCGTGAGCTTTCGCGCGCCGACGCGCGAGGAGGCCGATCACGACTTCCTGTGGCGCATCCACCACTACACTCCCGCCAAGGGCGAGTTCGCGATCTTCAATCGCTCGCATTACGAGGACGTGCTTCATCCGCGCGTCCACAAGCTCATCGGGAAGGATGAGTGCGAGACGCGCTATCGGCGGATCCGTGCTTTCGAGGCGACGCTCGTCGATGCGCAAACGGTCGTCCTCAAATTCATGCTGCACATCAGCAAGGAGGAGCAGCTTCGGCGCTTCGCCACACGGCTCGACGATCCGCACCGCAACTGGAAGATCAGCGAGGGCGATTACGCCGAGCGCGAGTTCTGGGACGATTACATGCACGCTTTCGAGACGGCGCTCGCGGCGACCAGCACCAAGACGGCGCCCTGGTTCGTCATTCCGTCCGACCACAAATGGTTCCGCAACCTCGCCGTCTCGCAGATCATTGCCGAGGCGGTCGAGGCACTGCCGATGTCGTACCCGCGGCCTGTCATCGACCTGCGCGTCATCCGGCGCAAGTACCACGCCGCGCTGAAGCAAGAAAAGCGCGCGCGGCGGTAAGGCACGGCTTCAGGCCGGCCAAAGCCCCACACCTCTCCCCGCTGGGGAGAGGTCGGCGCGCAGCGCCGGGTGAGGGGGCCGTCGCTCAAGCGCCCGTCGCATACCCCCTCACCCTGCCCTCTCCCCGGAGGGGAGAGGGCTTTTGTTTTCGCGCCAACGGATCGGAGCTATCGCGCCAGGGCGGCGCGGCCGGGGAAGCGCGCGGCGGGGCCCAAATGCTCCTCGATGCGGATGAGCTGGTTGTATTTGGCGAGCCGGTCGGAGCGCGCGAGCGAGCCCGTCTTGATGAGGCCGCAATTGGTCGCAACCGCGAGATCGGCGATGATGGCATCCTCGGTCTCGCCCGAGCGGTGCGACATGACGGTGCGATAAGCGGCGCGGTGCGCGACCGCGACCGCCTCGAGCGTCTCGGTGAGCGTGCCGATCTGGTTCACCTTGATGAGGACGGCGTTGGCGATGCCCTTCTTGATGCCGTCCCTGATGCGCGCTGGGTTGGTGACGAAATTGTCGTCGCCGACGAGCTGGATCCTGCCGCCCAGCGCGCGCGTCAGCGCGATCCAGCCGGCCTCGTCGTCCTCGGCCATGCCGTCCTCGATCGAGACGATCGGATAGCGCTGCACCAGATCCTCGTAGAACCGCACGATGCCCCCGGCATCGAGCGTCTTCTTCTCGCCTTCGAGCGCGTAGCGGCCGTTCTTGAAGAATTCGCTCGCGGCCGCGTCGAGTGCCAGCGCCACCTGCTCGCCGGGGCGGTATCCCGCCGCCTCGATCGCGCCGGAGATGAAGCCCAGCGCCGCGTCGGCCGAGGCGAGATTGGGCGCGAACCCGCCCTCGTCGCCGACATTGGTGTTGTGGCCGGCGTCATGGAGCCGCTTCTTCAAGGTCTGGAACACTTCGGCGCCGATGCGTACCGCCTCGGCGAGCGAGGGCGCGCCCACCGGCACGATCATGAATTCCTGCAGGTCGATCGGGTTGTCGGCATGAACGCCGCCATTGACGATGTTCATCATCGGCACTGGCAGCGTCGCGGCGCTGGTGCCGCCGACATAGCGATAAAGCGGCAGCCCGAGATCGGCCGCCGCCGCGCGCGCCACGGCAAGGCTCACGCCGAGGATGGCGTTGGCGCCGAGCCGCGCCTTGTTGGGCGTGCCGTCGAGCGCGATCAGCGCGCGATCGAGCGCTTCCTGCCCGGTCGCGTCATAGCCGCCGAGCGCGTCGAAAATCTCGCCGTTCACGGCTTCGACCGCGCGCTTGACGCCCTTGCCCTGGAAGCGCGCCTTGTCGCCGTCGCGGAGTTCCACCGCTTCGTGCGTGCCGGTCGAGGCGCCGGACGGCACGGCGGCGCGGCCCAGCGCGCCGCTCTCGAGCGTGACGTCGACCTCGACCGTGGGATTGCCGCGGCTGTCGAGAATCTCGCGCGCGTGGATGTCGATGATGTCGGTCATGCGTCCTCGGCGATAGGCCGCGCCTTCGCGATCTTGTCGAAGGCGACGAGCGTTTCGAGAAGCGCCGGCATGTCCTTGAGCTTCACCATGTTGGGCCCGTCCGACGGCGCGTGGTCGGGGTCCTGATGCGTCTCCATGAAGACGGCGGCGACGCCGACCGCGACCGCGGCCCGGGCCAGCACCGGCACGTGCGCGCGCTCGCCGCCGCTCCGGTCGCCCTGTCCGCCCGGCTGCTGCACGGAGTGCGTGGCGTCGAACACCACGGGATAGCCCGTCGCGCGCAGCACCGGGAGCGCGCGCATGTCGGAGACGAGCGTGTTGTAGCCGAAGCTCGCGCCGCGCTCGCAGAGGAGAATGCGCTCATTGCCGGAGCCCGCGACCTTGGCGGCAACGTTCTTCATATCCCACGGCGCGAGGAATTGTCCCTTCTTGATGTTGATGGCGCGGCCCGTCTTGGCCGCGGCGACGAGGAGATCGGTCTGCCGGCACAGGAAGGCCGGGATCTGCAGCACGTCGACCGCCTCGGCCACGGGCGCGCACTGCTCCGGCAGATGCACGTCGGTCAGCACCGGACAGCCGTAACGCTCGCGCACCTCGGCGAGGATCGGCAGGCCGCCATCGAGCCCGACGCCGCGCGCGCCCGCGAGCGAAGTGCGGTTGGCCTTGTCGAACGAGGTCTTGTAGATGAGGCCGACGCCGGCTTTCGCCGCAAGCTCGACGAGCGCATGGCTCATCTCGAGCGCGTGCTGCCGGCTTTCGAGCGCGCACGGGCCCGCGATCAGCGCGAGCGGGCGGCTGTTGCCGAGCGTCAACTTGCCGATAGTGACGGCGCGCTCAGTCATTGCGGACTCCTAGCGCGGCCGGCGCAGAAGTCACCCTCTCCCCTTTGGAGAGAGGCGCTCTTCGTTATCGCCCTCATTCTTGTCCAATCAATGTTGCGAACGCGAGCGACGGCGGAATTCCTCGAGCTCGCTCAGCATGTGGTCGCCCATGCGACGGATCTGGTCACGGTCCAAACGCTTCAGCTCTTGCTTCAGTGCCTCGGCGAGTGCCTGCATCTCGGTGATGACGCGCTCGATCGGCACCTGCTCGCGCCGCAGCGCAAGCTCGGATTCGAGGTCGTTCGCGGTCTTCTGCAATTGCCAGTTCCGCACGTCCGTGCACCACCGGCGATAAGTCTGGACCCAGCGCTCCTTGAGCTCGTCCGAGGCGACCGCAGCAAAGCCGCGTCCGCGCCGCAAGTAATCCTCGGTGCGGTCGAGCGCCTGGCTGCGCGAATAAGAGCGGATGTCGGTGTTGAGCTTCTCGTCGTCGCTCAAAATTTTCTCCCTTACACGAGCCGCGCCTGCTCCAGTGCCGCGCGGATAAACGACGTGAACAGTGGGTGCGGCTCGAACGGCCGCGACTTCAACTCGGGATGATATTGGACGCCGATGAACCAGCGGTGTTCCGGGATCTCGACGATCTCGGGCAGGACGCCGTCGGGCGACATGCCGGAAAAGCGCAGGCCCGTGCGCTCGAGCCGCTCCTTATAGTCGATGTTGACCTCGTAGCGGTGGCGGTGGCGCTCGCTGATCCGGGTCGTGCCATAGATCTCGGCGACGCGGCTCCCCTCCTCCAGCACCGCCTCGTAGGCGCCAAGCCGCATCGTGCCGCCGAGATCGCCGTTGGCGTTGCGCCGCTCGAGCAGATTGCCGCGCATCCACTCCGTCATCAGGCCCACGACGGGATCGGCGCAGGGGCCGAACTCGGTCGAGCCGGCGCCGTTCAAGCCCGCCAAATGCCGTGCCGCCTCGATCACGGCCATCTGCATGCCGAAGCAGATGCCGAAATAAGGAACGCTCTTCTCGCGCGCGAAGCGCGCCGCCTCGATCATCCCTTCCGCGCCCCGCTCTCCGAACGCGCCGGGCACCAGGATCCCGTGCACGCCTTCGAGCTTCTGCACCGTGTCCTTCTGCTCGAAGATCTCGCTGTCGACCCAGTCGACCGCGACATGAACGTTGTTGGCGATGCCGCCATGCGCCAGCGCCTCGGCCAAGGACTTGTAGCTGTCGAGCAGATGCGTGTACTTGCCGACGATGGCGATCGAGACCTCGCCCTCGGGCTTCTTGATGCGCGTCACGATGTCGCGCCAGCGCGAGAGCTCGGGCTCGGCTTCCGCCTCGAGCCCGAAATGGCGGCACACTTCGCGATCGAAGCCTTCGGCGTGATAGGCGGTCGGCACGTCGTAGATCGTCTCGACGTCGAGCGCCTGGATCACGCGCGATTCGCGCAGATTGCAGAACAGCGCGATCTTCTTGCGCGCGCCTTCCGGGATCTCGCGGTCGGAGCGGCAGAGCAGAATGTCCGGCTGGATGCCGACGCTTTGCAGCTCCTTCACCGAATGCTGCGTCGGCTTGGTCTTGAGCTCGTGCGCCGAGGGAATGTAGGGCACGAGGCAGAGATGGACGAAAAGGGCGCGCTCGCGTCCCAATTCGTTGCCAAGCTGCCGGATCGCCTCGAGGAACGGCAGGCTCTCGATGTCGCCGACCGTGCCGCCGATCTCGACGAGCACGAAATCCTCGTTGGCGAGATCGGCCGCGATGAATTCCTTGATCGTGTCGGTGACGTGCGGGATGACCTGCACGGTTGCGCCCAGATATTCGCCGCGGCGCTCGCGCCCGATCACCGTCGAATAGATGCGCCCTGTCGTCACGCTGTCGGGCCGGCGCGCCGAGACGCCGGTGAAGCGCTCGTAATGGCCCAGATCGAGATCAGTCTCGGCGCCGTCGTCGGTGACATAGACCTCGCCGTGCTGATAAGGGCTCATCGTGCCCGGATCGACGTTGATGTAGGGGTCGAACTTCCGCAGGCGTACGCGATAACCGCGCGCCTGCAGCAATGCGCCGAGCGATGCCGCCGCCAAACCTTTTCCGAGGGATGAGACCACGCCGCCGGTAATGAAGATGAACCGCGTCATGGACTTCCACTCTAGCCCGCGCGAGCGGGCAACGGAAGGCCGATCGGCGACTCGGGACCTACTTCGCGAGCGGCGCGGAGGGCGCCGCCGGTGCCGCGGGCGCGGCGGGCGCCGCGGGCGTTTGCGCGGGCGCGGCAGGCGCAGCCGGCGCGGCTTGCCCGCCCGGTTGATCGATGAGCGAGCGCGGCGCGCGCGTGTTCGCGGCCAGCACCGCGAGCGCGATCGAGGTGGCGAAGAAGCACGCCGCGAGCACGGCCGTGGTGCGAGTCAGGAGGTTCGCGGTCGAGCGTCCGGTCATGAAGCCCGACATGCCGCCGCCGCCCATGCCGAGCGCGCCGCCCTCGCTCTTCTGCAGCAGCACCACCGCGACGAGCGCCACCGCGATCATGAGATGAACGACGAGAACGACGGTAATCATGGAGGGCGCGGTTCTAGCGTGTCTGCGCCGCGATTGCCAGCCTCAGAGACAGGCTTGCGCGATCGCCCAGAAATCGCCGGCGACGAGGCTCGCGCCGCCGACGAGCGCGCCGTCGACGTTCTTCGCGCCCATGAGCGGAACTGCGTTGTCAGGCTTGACCGAGCCGCCATAGAGGATGCGCACATCCTTCGCCTGAGCCGGCGCGACCTTGGCGGCAAGGGTTGCGCGAATATGCGCGTGGACCTGTTCGACCTGCGCGACGGTGGGCGTGCGCCCGGTGCCGATCGCCCAGACAGGCTCGTAAGCGATCGCAAGCTCGCCGGCCGGGATGCCGTCGGGCAGCGAATTCGCGAGCTGGCGCGCTACCACGTCGAGCGCCGTGCCGCCGTCGCGCTCGGCCAGGGTCTCGCCGACGCACAGGATCACGGCAAGTCCCGCGCGCCGCGCAGCCTCGCACTTCGCGCGCACGAGCGCATCGCTCTCGCCATGATTGGCGCGGCGCTCGGAGTGACCGAGAATAACATAGCGGCAGCCCGCATCCTTCAACATAGGCGCGGACACGTCGCCCGTATGCGCGCCCTTGTCGGCCGGATGGCAGTCCTGCCCGCCGAGGCCGATCGGGCTGCCGGCGAGCGCCGCCGCGACCCAGCCGAGCGCCGTCGCCGGCGGACAAAGCACGAGATCGCAGGGCGGCATCTCAGCTTTCGCGCGCGCGACAAGCGCGCCCGCAAGCGCCACCGCCTCGCGCTTCAGGCCGTTCATCTTCCAGTTGCCGGCACACAGCTTCCGCATGGCCGCGATCGTAGCATAATACGGTCCCGACGGTGATCGGGCGGGAGGCCGGAACAAGATGACGACACTGGTGATCGGCGCGGGGCTCGTTGGCTCGCAGGTGGCGCGGCTCCTCGTGGAACGGGGTGCGACGCCCGTCCTCATGGACAGCGCGCCGCAGCGCGAATCCTTGGCGGAGATCCTCGCGCTCGACCGCGTGCGCCTTGTCGAGGGCGACGTGCTGCGCCCGTTCGCGCTGACGCAGGTGATCCGCGAGCACGACATCACCGAGATCGTCCACACCGCCGCCAACCCGATGCTGACGACGGGCGCGCAGCGCGATCCCTTCGCCGCGATCCAGCTCAACATCATGGGCACGGTCAACGTGCTCGAGGCGGCGCGCGTGCATAAACTGCGCCGCGTCGTGGTGTCGAGCTCGAACGTGCTCTCGCACTATGTCGCGGGCGGCGAAGGCAAGGGCGATCTCGGCAAGGAGGAAGCTTTTCCCCGGCCGGTCACCTTCTATGCCACGACGAAGCAGACGATCGAGAATCTGGGCCTTAACTACTCGCGCTGGTGCGGCGTCGATTTCGCGGCCGTGCGCTATGGCGCCGTTGCGGGGCCATGGAGCGGGCGCGGCGGCGGCGGTCCCTCCAATGCGTTCCGCGACGCCGTGCTGAAGGCGCTCTCCGGCGGCGAGGCGATCGTTCCCTCGGGGGCAATGGAATGGGTTTATTCCAAGGATGCCGGGCGCGGCACCGTGCTGGCGCTCGAGGCGCCGAGCCTCGGCAGCCGCATCTTCAACATCACCATGGGCGAGGTGACGACACCCGAGGCGTTCGCCGCGGCGCTCAAGGCCGCGGTGCCCGG
>Ga0335078_10003204_pt1 | contig 24399 bp, 21 predicted proteins | sample Lox_Sample_32_FD_206711 | JGI IMG/M metagenome (GOLD analysis project Ga0335078, IMG submission 206711) | Soil microbial communities from Loxahatchee National Wildlife Refuge, Florida, United States - Lox_Sample_3.2 | ecosystem: Environmental > Terrestrial > Soil > Wetlands | place: USA... | reverse complement strand
AATAGCCCGCAGCGAAGCCCGCGGCGGCGCGCGCGGCATCGTTGAACGGCGGCTTCAGCGCGCCGCTGAAATGGCGCCGCACGCAGTCCCGGAACGCCCCGCCGGGATCGAGGCCGCGGGTCCGGCAGAGATGCTCGAACCAGCGCACCCCCACCGCGACATGGCCGATTTCGTCGCCATAGAGGCGGCCCAGGATCGCCGCGCTGGCGCCGTCGCCCGCGCGTTCGAGCCGCGCGATCATCGCCGGCGTCACGTCGAGCCCGCGCGCCTCCAGCACCAGCGGCACGACGGCGAGCCGCGCGACGAGGTCGTGCGCCGTCGCTGCCGCCGCCTCCCACAACCCGTCGTGCGCCGGCAGCGCGCCGTATTCGCTGCCGAGCTCGCCGAGGCGCGCGGCGAGCAGCGCAAAATGCTCCGCCTCCTCGGCTGCGACGCCGACCCAATCGTCGAAGAAGCCGCGCGGAAGCCCTTCCCCCGAGAACCTGGCGACGACATCCCAGGCAAGGTCGATCGCGTTGAGCTCGATATGCGCGAGGGCATGGACGAGCGCGATCCGTCCCGCCGTGCCGCCGAGGTTGCGTCGCCGCTTCATCTCGCGCGGCGGCTGCAGCAGCGGCCGCGCCGGCCGCGCCGGGCGGTCGGGTGGGGTCGCCGCGCCGACCGCCATCCGGCCGCAATCCCAGCGCGCCGCCAGGGCGCGGCTGAGCGCCACCTTGTCGGCCGGCTCGGCGGCGCCGAGGATGGCGGCTGCGCCGGCCGCCAGCGTGTCGGACGGCTCGCTCAGAGCGCCTGCGTCGCCTTCAGCACCTCGGCCACGTGGCCGGTCACCTTGACCTTGTGCCACACGCCGCGCACGACCCCGTCCTTGTCGACGAGAAACGTGGAGCGGTCGATCCCCATGTATTTGCGGCCGTACATGCTCTTTTCGACCCACACGCCGTAATTCTCCACCACCTGGCCCTCGCTGTCCGAGGCCAGCGTGAACGGCAGCTGATATTTCGCCTTGAACTTGTTGTGCGAAGCGACTGAATCCTTTGAGATGCCGATCACGGTCGCGCCGGTCTTGCCGTAATCGGGAAAGGTGTCGCGAAAGCCGCACGCCTCGGCGGTGCAGCCGGTCGTGTCGTCCTTGGGGTAGAAATAGATCACCACCGGCTTGCCCTGCAGCTTCGACAGGGTGACCGTGCCGCCGCCATCGGTCGCCAGCGTGAAATCGGGGGCCTTGTCGCCGACCTTGACGCTCATCTCGTCTCGTCTCCTTCCGATTGCGCGGCCCGCGCCGGGGCGGCGACGAGCCGCTCGTACCAGTCGCCGATTTCGGCACAGGCAGCAGTGATATCCGCGTCGAGACGCGGCAAGTCAATCGCCCCGGCGCAGCGCGCCAGCGTCGCACCGAGCGGGCCGGCGAGCGCTTCCGGCTCGGGCGGGCCGTCGAACAGCAGCGTCAGCAGCGCGCGCACCTGGCGGAGGAGGGCCAGCGCGCGCGTCAGCGCCTGCACCGCCTGCGGCGGCAGAACCCCGGCCGCGCCCAACGCGGCGATCGCCTCGGCGGTGTCGCGTCGCAGGACCGTCGGGTTCGCCGGCGCCTCGCGCAGCATCAGGTACTGCACGATGAATTCGAGGTCGACGAGCCCGCCCTTGCGGTTCCGCAGGTCCCAGGCGGCGGGGCGCGGATGTTCGTCGGCGATCCGGCGGCGCATGTCGGCGACGTCGCCGACGAGGCGGGCGGGGTCGTGCGGTTCGGCGAGGGCCGCGGCGATCGCCGCCTCGAGGCGGCGGCGCAACCCGGCGTCGCCCGCCACCGGCCGGGCGCGAGTCAGCGCCATGTGCTCCCACGTCCACGCCGATTGCCGCTGGTAGAGCGCGAACGAATCGAGGCTCGTCGCGATCGGCCCCGACGCGCCGGACGGGCGCAGCCGCATATCGACCTCGTAGAGCCGGCCTTCGGCGGTCGGCGCGGTGATCGCGCCGATCAGCCGCTGGGTGAGGCGGCCGTAATAGGTCGACACCGGCAGCGGCCGCGCGCCGTCCGAGGCCTCGCTCGCTTCCGGCGCGTCGTAGATCAGGAGAAGGTCGAGATCGGAGGCGAGCGTCATCTCGCGGCTGCCGAGCCGCCCCATCGCCAGCAGCGCAAAGCCGCCGCCGGGAACCGCGCCGTGCACCCGTGCGAGCTCGGCCTCGACCGCCGGGGCCAGCGCGGCCAGCACCGTCTCGGCGATGTCGGCGAGCGCCGAGCCCGACGCGGCGCCGTCGAGGCTGCGGTGCAGCAGCTGCACGCCGACCTGGAACCGCCGCTCGTTGGCCCAGCGGCGCAGCAGGTCGAGCGTGTCCGCGTAATCGCGCGCGCCGGCGATCAGGCTGCCGAGATCGGCGGCAAGCGCGGCGCGGTCGGGCAGCGGCGCGAAGAATTCGGCGCTCAGCACCGCATCGAGCAATGCCGGCCGGCGCGCCAGGCTTTCCGCGAGGAGCGGCGCCTCGGCCATGATGTCGGCGACCAGGCGCAATAGGCCCGGGTTGGCATGGAACAGCGAGAACAGCTGCACCCCGGCCGGCAGCCGGCCGAGAAACCGGTCGAAGCGGCGCAGCGCCGGATCGGGCGCCGCGGTGCCGCCGAAAATGCGCAGCATCTCGGGGATGAGCTCGGTGAGGATCTCGCGGGCGCGCGGGCTGCGCGTCGCGCGCATCCGGCCGTGGTGCCAATCGCGCACCATGGCGGCGACCGCGCTCGGCTCGGCGAAGCCCATCTGGGCCAGCGTCTGCAGCGTACCGGGGTCGTCCTCGGCGCCGGTGAAGACGAGGTTGCCCGGGCCGGCAAGGCTCGGCGCCTCCTCGAACAGCTCGGCGTAATAGCGCTCGACCGAGCCCAGCCGCGCGATCAGCTCGCCGGTGAACGCCGCCGCGTCGGCGTAGCCGAGAAACACCGCGAGCCGGGCAATGCCCTCGTCATCGGCCGGCAGGCGATGCGTCTGCTGGTCGTCGACCATCTGCAGGCGATGCTCGACGCGGCGCAGGAAGCGGTAGTCCTCGATCAGGGCGGCGCAGCACTCGGCGTCGATCTGCTGCGCCGCGGCGAGGCGGCGCAGCGCTTCGCAGGTCGCTCGCACCCTGAGCTCGCGCCGCCGCCCACCCCAGATCAGCTGCTGGGTCTGAGCAAAGAATTCGATCTCGCGGATGCCGCCGCGGCCGATCTTGATGTCGTGCCCGTTAACGGCGATTCGCCCGCCGCCGCGATGCGCTTGGATCTGGCGCTTGATCGAGTGAATGTCGGCGATCGCCGCGAAATCGAGGTTCTTGCGCCAGATATAGGGCTGCAGCTCGGTCAGAAAACGCTCGCCGGCGATGCGGTCGCCGGCCACCGCGCGCGCCTTGATCAGCGCCGCGCGCTCCCAATTCTGCCCCGCGCTCTCGTAATAGCTGAGCGCCGCGCCGGTCGACATGACGAGCGGCGTCGAGCGCGGATCGGGGCGCAGGCGCAGATCGGTGCGAAAAACGTAGCCATCGCCGGTCCGCTCGTCGAGAATGCGCACCAGTTCCCGGGCGAGCCGGTTAAACAACGCATGCAGAGCTTCCTGTTCCAGCGGCGGCCCGCGCGCTGGATCGTAGAGCAGGATGAGGTCGATATCGCTCGAATAATTGAGCTCGCCGCCGCCGAGCTTGCCCATGCCGAGCACGATCAGGCCGCTCCGCTCCGGCGCCGCCGCATCGGCCGGAACAAGGTGGCGCGCCGCCGCGTCGCGCATGAGCTGGCGCAGCGCCGCCTCGATCGCCGCCTCGGCGAAGCCCGAGAGCGCGCGCATCTGGCGGTCGAGATTCCACATCCCGGCGAGGTCCGCGACCGCGACCGTGAGCGCCGCGCGGCGCCGGGCGATGCGCAGCCGGCGCATCAGCCCGGGCTGCGCCTCGTCGTCGGGCGTCGCCTCCGTCTCGGCGATGATCCGCGCGAAGGCCGCGTCGGCACCGTCCTGCGCGAGCCGCGTCAGGAACCGCCATTCGCGCACCGCGACGGCGGAGAGAAACGGGCTGTTGCCGAACAGCGCCGCGAGCAGCGCGCCGCCGGCAGGGCTTTCGCCCCACGCCTTGGCCGCCTCGGTCTCGGCGTCCGCCGTCTCCGCGAGCGCCGCCCGCCACGCCTCTTCGCCGAGCGCGAGGCGCCGCGGGTCGGCGGGCAGCGGCGGCCCGCGTCTATTCGGGGAGAGGGGCGATAACGGTTTCACCGCGCGGTTCCGGCGCCAGCGGGGACACTCGCGCGCCTCCAGGTCACGGTCAAGGCCGCGCCGCCGTTGCCGCGGTGCGTGCGCGGCATCGCGCGCGACGCATGGCGCGCACGCCGGTGCAGCATGTCGGACATCACGCGCATCGCCTCCTGGTATGGCTGGGCGGCATCGCGGCGCTGCTGATCCTCGTCGCCGCGGTCGGGATGTGGCGCCTGATGCAGGGGCCGATCGAGCTCGACCGGCTGATTCCCTACGTGCAGCAGGCGTTATCGCGCTCCGGGGCAGGGCTCGGCGTCGCGGTCTCCGGAGTGAGCATCGCGCTCGACCGCGAAACGCACCAGCTCGATCTGCGGGCGAGCGATGTCAGCCTGGCGCTGCCCAGCGGCGAGAAGATCGCCAACTTCCCAGAGATGGCGACGAGCTTCAGCCTCGGCGCGCTGCTTCGCGGCCGTATCGAGCCGACCCGGGTCACCATTGCGCACCCGGTGCTGCTGCTGACCCGGGAAACGAGCGGCGCCTTCACCTTCCGCGTCGGCAGCGCGGACGGCGGCGACCTCGATGACCCGCTCGCGATTTTCGCACCGCTGCGCGACGACGCGCCGTGGCGCGGGCTGCGCCAGATCGTGATCCGCGATGCCACGGTCGTCGTCGACGATCGGGTCACCGACCACGTCTGGCAGGCCAAGCGCGTCGCGGCGACCGTGCAGCGTGACGAGAACGGCTCCGGCGGCGATGCCTCGCTCGCCGTCGAGTTCGGCGGCACCGCGCCGGAGCTGCACGCGACCTACCACTACGCCGCGGCACGTCAGCGGCTCGACCTCGCGCTGACGGTGGATGGGCTGGAACCGGCGGCGCTCGCCGCGTTTGCGCCCGCCTCGCTGGCGCCGTTGGGGATGGTGAAGACACCCGTGTCGGGGACGCTCGACCTGCGTTTCGACCTTGCGGCGAACGCGTTGGAGGGCGGTCGGGTCGACCTGGACTTCGGCGAGGGACGGATCGAGACGCCGCTCCTCGCCGGCGGCGGGCTCCCGTTCGCGAGCGGCGCGCTGCATGCCGATTACGCTCCCGAAAAATCCGAGCTGCGGCTCGAGCGGCTGGCGCTCGATCTCGGCGGCGGGTCGCGCCTGGTGGCGGCGGGCAATCTCGGCGGGCTGGCGCCCCGCCTGGTGTCCGCCGGCGCCGCGTGGCCCGAAAGCCTGGCCGGCTCGCTGGAGGTGACGCTGTCGCACGTCCCGGCCGGCCGCGTGCCGAGCCTGTGGCCGCAGGGCGTCAGCCCCGGCGGGCGGCGTTGGGTGGCGGCGAACCTGCCCGAGGGGATGCTCGACGAGCTGGCGTTCGGGTTCGCGGTCGCGGTCGATCCGGTCGCCAAATCCGCCGCGTTCTCGAGCGCGCGCGGCACGATGCGGTTCCACGACCTGACGGTCGACTATCTCACCGGCTTGCCGCCGGCAAAGAATGTCTCCGGCACCGCGACGCTCGACGAGCACCGCCTCGATTTTGCCGTTACCGGCGGTGCGGTCCGGTCATTGAAATCGTCCGGCGGCACGGTGGCGATCAGCGATCTCGGTTCGCGGGTCGAGACCCTGACCGTGGATGTCGGCCTGGCGGGTCCGTTGCAGGACGCGCTCGAGGCGATCGATGCAAAGCCGCTGCATTACGCGCGCGACGCCGGGCTCGACCCGGCGCGGGTCGGCGGCAAGGTCGATGCCCAGCTGCATTTCAGGCTGCCCCTGCTCGCCGATCTGCGGCTCGATCAGGTCGATTACGGCGCCAAGGCGACCTTCACCGGGGTCTCGCTCGGCAAGATCGCGCTCGGCCGCGATCTGCGCGACGGCGCGTTCACGATGGAGCTTGGGCATGCCGGCGTGCACGTCCAAGGCAGCGGGCGGTTCGACGGCTCGCCCGCGACGGTTGACGGCAACCTCTATTTCCACCCGGCGAGCGGGCCGCGCGCGCGCTATCGGATCGGGGTGTCGCTCGACGCCGCGGCGCGCCAGCGCCTCGGCTGGGACGACGGCGGGCGGCTCGCCGGTACCGTCGCCGCCGACCTCACCTATACCGCGCCGCCGAGCGGCGCCAAGGCCACGCTCGACGCGGTGCTCGACCTTGCCGGCGCGCGCCTGGCGCTCGCCGAGGCGGGCTGGGAGAAGCCGCCGCAAGCGCCGGGCACGGTGCGGCTCGCCGCCGAACTCGACAACGACGTCGTGACCGGGGTGCCGCAGATCGCCGTCAAGGCGCCGGGGCTCGACGGCCAGTTCGCGCTGACCCTCGGCGCGAATGGGGAGCGCGTGCAGCGGCTCGACATCACCCATCTCGCCATCGGCGAGGACGACCTGACCGGCGCGGTCAGCCGCCGCCCGGACGGCGGCTGGCGCGCCGATATCCGCGCCGCGCACCTCAATCTCCATCGCGTGCTGAAGAAGATCCTCGAGGATGACGGTCCCGCCGCCGGTCCGCCGTTGCAAATCGATGCCAAGGTGGCGCACCTGGCGCTCGGTCCGAGCGCGTCCCGCGAGCTTCAGGGCGTGACCGCGGCGCTGGTGCGCGACGTGAACGGGTGGCAGTCGGTCCGCATCGATGGGGCTTATCCGATCGGCGGCAGGTTGGGCGTCCACCTGGCGCCCGCTGCCGACGGCACCCGCCGGCTGCATGTCGAGTCGGACAATTTCGGCGCCGGGCTCCGCCTGTTCGGGATCGCCGACAATGTCGTCGGCGGCAAGGTGACCGTCGCGGGCACGGTGATCGATTCGGGCGGCCATCAGCTGGTGCGCGCGCATGTCGACGGGCAGGATTACAGCCTGGTGCGCGCGCCGGCGTTGGCGCGACTGTTGTCGCTGACCTCGTTCGACGGGGTCCTCGGCATGATGTCGGGTTCGGGCATCCCGTTCATGACGCTCCGCGGCGACCTCACGTTTTCCCAGGGCCGCGTCACGTTCGATCCGGTGCTCGGCTATGGCGGCGCGCTGGGGATCACCGCCAAAGGCTGGCTCAACCCGGGCGAAGATCAGATCGACATCGACGGCACGTTGGCGCCGGCCTATGCCCTCAATTCGATCATCGGCAACCTGCCGCTGATCGGCTCGCTGATCGCCGGCGGCGAGGGCCAGGGCCTGTTCGCCGCGAGCTTCCGGCTCACCGGGTCGAACGACGACCCGACCGTCACCGTCAATCCGCTCTCGGCGCTAACCCCGGGCATGCTGCGCCACCTCTTCGACCCGATCGTCGGCACATCGGCGCCGCCGACCCAGGAAGCGCGGCATCCGTGACCTGATTGGTCATACGGTCAGGTACGCCCGGACCGCGGTCTCGTCCATCTCGCTGCCGCGCCCCGCCAGGACGACTTCGCCGCGCTGCATGACGACATAGGCGGCGGCGAGGTCGCGGGCGAATTCGAAATACTGTTCGACCAGCAGGATCGCCATGTCGCCGCGCGCGACGAGGGTTTCGATGACACGGCCGATATCCTTGATGATCGAGGGCTGGATGCCCTCGGTCGGCTCGTCGAGGATCAGCAATTGCGGCCGCGCGACCAGCGCGCGGGCGATCGCCAGCTGCTGCTGCTGGCCGCCGGAAAGGTCGCCGCCGCGCCGTCCGAGCATGTCCTTGAGCACCGGGAACAGCGTGTAGATCTCGTCCGGGATGTGGCGCAGCGCGCGCGGCAGCGTGGCGAACCCGGTTTGCAGGTTCTCCAGAACCGTCAGGCGCGGGAAGATTTCGCGACCCTGCGGCACCAGCGCGAGCCCGGCGCGCGCCCGGTCGTGCGGCGCGAGCGCCGTCAGGTCGCGATCCTCCCAGGCGATGCGGCCGGAGCGGATCGGCTGCAGCCCGAAGATCGCGCGCAGCAGACTTGTCTTGCCGACCCCGTTGCGGCCGAGGATGCAGGTCACCTCGCCGCGCCGCGCGGCAAGGCTCACCCGGCGCAGCGTGTGGCTCGCGCCGTAGTAGAGATCGACGGTCTCGACCGACAGCATCGCTAGGCGTCGATGACCGTCCCGGCGACGGCCGAGACCCACGGATCGGCGAGGCACAGAACCCGCGCCAGCTTTCCCACGACGCTGCGCCAGTTTCGAAACGGCGTGGCGGCTGAAGTCATCGTCACCGCCCGAGATAGACTTCGATGACGCGCGGATGGTTCTGCACGTAGTCGATCGAGCCCTCGGCCAGCACCGAGCCTTCGTGCAGCACGGTGACCCGCGCGCCCAGACTGCGGACGAACGCCATGTCGTGCTCGACGACGATGATCGTGCGGTCGCGCGCGAGGTCGAGGATCAGCGCCGCGGTCTCCTCGGTCTCGCGGTCGGTCAGCCCGGCGACCGGCTCGTCGAGCAGCAAGAGTTGCCGGTCGTGGATCAGCAGCATGCCGATCTCGAGCCACTGCTTCTGCCCATGGCTCAGGGCGCCCGCGAGGCTGCCGCTCTCGGCGGCAAGGCCGATCCGCGACAAGGTCGCGTCGATGGTTTCGCGCTGCGCCGCCGCGGGGCGCGCAAAGAGCGTGCGCCACGTGCTGCGGCTGTCGGCCAGCGCCAGATCGAGGTTGTCGAACACGGTCAGGTTCTCGAACACGGTCGGGCGCTGGAACTTGCGGCCGATCCCGAGATTGGCGATCGCCGCCTCGTCGAGCCGGGTCAGATCCTCGCTGCCGCGAAAGAAAACGTCGCCGGAATCGGGCCGGGTCTTGCCGGTTACGACGTCCATCATCGTCGTCTTGCCGGCGCCGTTCGGGCCGATGATCGTGCGCAGCTCGCCGTCCTCGACGACCAGCGACAGGTTGTTCAGCGCCTTGAACCCGTCGAAGCTGACCGTGACGCCGTCGAGGTAGAGCAGCACGTCGCGCGCCGGGCGCGGCTCGGCGACTGCGTTCATGCCTGTTCCTCCACCGCGACGGGCTTGTCCTCGACCGCCGCCGGGGCGATCGGCGCGCGCGCCCAGCCGAACTGCTGGGCGAGGCCGACGATGCCGCGCGGGAAGACCAGCGTCGTCACCACGAACAGACCGCCAAGCACGAACAGCCACACTTCCGGGAACGCGCCGGTCAGCCAGGTCTTGCCGAAATTGACCAGCACCGCGCCGAGGATCGCCCCGACCAGCGTGCCGCGCCCGCCGACCGAGACCCAGATCGCGACCTCGATCGAGTTGCCGGGCGAGAACTCGCTCGGATTGATGATGCCGACCTGCGGCACGTAGAGCGCCCCGGCGACCCCGGCGAGCACCGCCGACAGGGTGAAGACGAAGAGCTTCGCGTTGGTCACCGAATAGCCGAGAAAGCGCACCCGGCTCTCGGCGTCGCGCAGCGCCAGCAGCACCCGGCCGAGTTTCGAGCGGGTGACGAAGCGGCAGATCAGATAGGCGGCGCCCAGTCCCGCGACCGAGGCGAGATAGAGCCCGAGCCGCGTCCCCGGCGAATGCACGTCCCAGCCGAGGATATCCTTGTAGTCGGTCAGGCCGTTATTGCCGCCGAACCCCATGTCGTTGCGGAAGAAGGCGAGGAGCAGCGCATAGGTCATCGCCTGGGTGATGATCGACAGATAGACGCCGCTGACGCGCGAGCGGAACGCGAGCCAGCCGAAGACGAAGGCCAGCAGCCCCGGCACCAGCACGATCGTCGACAGCGCCCAGGCGAAATGGTCGAACCCGTACCAGAACCAGGGCAGCTCCTTGTACTGCAAAAACACCATGAAATCGGGCAGGATCGGGTTCTGGTAGACGCCGCGCGTGCCGATCTGGCGCATCAGGTACATGCCCATGCAGTACCCGCCCAGCGCGAAGAACGCGGCCTGGCCGAGGCTCAAAATCCCGGCATAGCCCCAGATCAAGTCGAGGCTCAACGCGAGGATCGCGTAGCACAGATACTTGCCGAGCAGCGGCACGAGGTAGTCGGGCAGGGCGGCGAACGAGGTCGGCGAGACGCCGCGGTTCAACACCGGCACGACGACCGCCAGCACCAGCCCGGTCGCGGCAAACCGGGCCCAGAAGGCGGGTCCCCAGGCGCCGCGCGCCGCGATGACCGTCGGGTCGGCCACCGCCGCCTCAGGTTTCCACGGTGCGACCGCGCAGCGCGAAGAGGCCGCGCGGGCGGCGCTGGATGAACAGGATGATCGCGACCAGAACGACGATCTTGCCGAGGATCGCGCCCGCGACCGGCTCGAGCAGCTTGTTGACGACGCCCAAGGACAGCGCGCCGACCAGCGTCCCCATCAGATTGCCGACCCCGCCGAACACCACCACCAGGAAGCTGTCGACGATGTAGATCTGTCCGAGATTGGGACTGACATTGCCGATCTGGCTCAGCGCCACCCCGGCCATCCCGGCGATGCCCGAGCCGAGGCCGAAGGTCAGCGCGTCGATCCGCGCGGTGCGGATGCCCATCGCCGCCGCCATTAAGCGGTTCTGCGTCACCGCGCGCATGTGCAGGCCGAAGCTCGTCTTGTTGAGGATCAGCGCCAGGACGCCGAGCACCGCGAAGCAGAAGAAAATGATGTAGAGCCGGTTCCAGGTGACGGTGAACCCGCCGATCGGGTCGAACCCGCCGGTCATCCAGCTCGGGTTCGACACCTCCTTGTTGGGCGAGCCGAAGACCGAGCGCACCGCCTGCTGCAGGACCAGGCTGATTCCCCAGGTCGCGAGCAGCGTCTCGAGCGGCCGTCCGTAGAGGAAGCGGATCAGCGTGCGCTCGAGGATGACGCCGAGCAGCCCCGCGAAGAGGAACGCGACAGGCACCGCGACGATGAGATAGAGGTCGATCCAGCCGGGAGGCAGGAACGCGCGGAAGAACTGCTGCACGACATAGGCGACATAGGCGCCGATCATGATCATCTCGCCGTGCGCCATGTTGATGACGCCCATCACGCCGAAGGTGATGGCGAGCCCGATCGCCGCGAGCAGCAGAATGCTGCCGAGGCTCAGCCCCTGGAACAGATTGGCGACCATGCTGACCAGCCGCAGGCGCTGGTCGATCGAGGCGATCGCCGCTTCGGCGGCCTTCTGGAGCTCGGGATCGAGGTCGGGCTTGGCGCGATAGCCGTCGAGCAGGTTCTTGATCTGCGGGTCGGTCACCCCGCCGAGCCGGCGGATCGCGGCGAGCTGCTGGTCCTTGCTGCCGCTCATCAGCTCCGCGGCGGACAGGCTCTGCTCGAGCGCCGCGCGGATATCGGGATCGGTCTCGCCGTCGAGCGCCTTTTGCAGCCGCGCCGCGCTCTGCGACGAAGGATGCTTCAGCGCGTCGCGCGCGGCGGCGAGCCGCGTGCTGCGGTCGGCGCTGAACAGCGTGAGCCCGCCGAGCGCCGCCTCGATACGGCCGCGCAGCCGGTTGTTGACGATGACGCGGCTGATGCTGTCGGGCGCCAAGCCGGTCACGGCCGCGCCGGTCGCCGCGTCGACCAGCGACGCCGGGTTGTCGGCGGCGACGATCAGCACCTCGCCGTTCGGTCCGGTGCGCAGCCGGTCGTCGCCCAGCGCCTGGAGGATCGGCACGGCGCGCGCGTCGTCGAGTTCGCCGAGCCCGACGATCGCCTTTTCCTTCTCGGCGAAGGTGTCGCTGCCGAGCGCGGCGACGAGCGTCGCAAAATCGTCGGCCCGCGCCGGCGCCGCGGCCGCGATCAGCAGCAGCGCCAGGGCAGCCAGTCGAAACACGCGAGCGGCCATTCGATCACGCCCTGAACCGGAACACCCGGCCGCCGCGCGGCAGCGGCGGCCGGGTGCGACCGCCTAGTTGGTGAATTTCGGCGAGGTGCAGTTGCCGCAGACCCACGGATAGGTCCAATCGGCGACCTTGCCCTTGTCCTCGATGAGATACGGGCTCCACGCGTCGGCCTTGATCGGCGTCTTGGTCTGCCAGACGACGTCGAACTGGCCGTCGGGCCGGATCTCGCCGATCATCACCGGCTTCGAGAGGTGATGGTTGGTGTTCATCACCGCTTCGAAGCCCGACGGGGCCGGCACCTTCTGCCCGTACATCGCCTGACGCACCGCGTCGACATCGGTGGTGCCGGCCTGCTCGACCGCATGGGTCCACATCTTGAAGCCGATATAGGTGGCTTCCATCGGGTCGTTGGTGGTGCGCTTGTCGTTCTTGATGAAGGCGTGCCACTGCTTGATGAACGCCTCGTTGGTCGGGTTCTTGACCGATTCGAAGTAGTTCCAGGCGGCGAGATGGCCCACCAGGTTCTTGGTGTCGATGCCGGCAAGCTCCTCCTCGCCGACCGAGAAGGCGACGACCGGGATGTCGGACGCCTTGATGCCGGCGTTGGCGAGCTCCTTGTAGAACGGCACGTTGGCGTCGCCGTTGATCGTCGAGACCACCGCGGTCTTCTTGCCCGAGGCGGCGAACGCCTTGATCGCCGCGACCTCGGTCTGCCAGTCGGAGAAGCCGAACGGCGTGTAGTTGATCTTGATGTCCTCCGGCGCCACGCCCTTCGATTTGAGGAACGCCTCGAGGATCTTGTTGGTCGTGCGGGGATAGACGTAGTCGGTGCCTTCGAGCACCCAGCGCTTCACGTTGCCGCCGTCGGCGCTCATCAGATACTCGACCGCAGGGATCGCCTGCTGGTTCGGCGCGGCCCCGGTGTAGAACACGTTGTTCGAGCTTTCCTCGCCCTCGTACTGCACCGGATAGAACAGCAGCCCGTTCAGCTCCTCGAACACCGGCAGCACGGATTTGCGCGAGACCGAGGTCCAGCAGCCGAACACCACCGCGACCTTGTCCTTGGTCAACAGCTCACGCGCCTTCTCGGCGAAAAGCGGCCAGTTCGACGCCGGATCGACGACCACCGCCTCGACCTTCTTGCCCAAGAGGCCGCCGTGCTTGTTGAGGTCGTCGACCATCATCAGGACGGTGTCCTTGAGCGTCGTCTCGCTGATCGCCATCGTGCCCGACAGCGAATGCAGCACGCCGATCTTGATCGTTCCCTCCTCGGCCTTCGCTGCGCCGACGGCGCCGACCATCGCCAGGACGGCAAGCGCCGCCCCGAAACATCCCCGCCTCAAGTTCATTGTTGTCCCCTCACGATCTCAGTTGAAGCGGCGGCAGCGGCCGCTTCCGCGAGTGACCGAGCAAGATCGAGGCCAAGGCACAGGCCGCCGCCGCATCGCCACCCTGATTTTGCATATTTCTTAATCACGCCTAATTTGTAGGCAATCGCTTGTCGGATTTATGGGCGGCCCGAAAGCCGCAGCATCGATTGGGCTGGCGCGCTATGCTGGCGGCAGCCGAAACGGAGGCAGGACATGGACGACAGCGACGCCGTGCTCGCCGCCAATCTGGAATTCTACCGCGCGTTCACGACCCGCGATGTCGAGGGGATGGATGCGCTATGGGCGCGGCGCGCGCCGGTCGCTTGCGTCCATCCCGGCTGGCCGCCGCTCGCCGACCGCGACGCGGTGATGGAAAGCTGGCGCGGCATCCTCGCCAACCCCGATTCGCCGCGCATCGTCTGCTACGACGAGCGCGTGTTCCTCTATGGCGACACCGCGCTCGTCATCTGCGAGGAGGAACTGGCGGGCGGGACCCTCGTCGCCAGCAACTGGTTCGTCCGCGAGGACGGCGGGTGGCGCATCGCTCACCATCAGGCCGGGCAACTCGTCGCCCGCCGCCCGGCGGGCACCGACCGGGCGCGGGGGCGCCTCAATTAGAATCGGGTGCGCCCGGCTCGCGAGCGGCGCGCGATCAGTTGACCCCTCGGTAATCCCGGAACCGGTTGCGCTTGGCGGCTTCGAGCACGGCCGCGGCCGCGTCGTAAAGCTGCGCGACCTCGGCGAGGCGGCCTGAGCTTTCGCCGTCGAGCCGGCCGTCCCAGCGCTCCGGCCGGAAGCGGCGCTGGAAGGCGGCGAGCGCCGGCGCCTCGCTGCCGGGCTCGACCTGGTAGCCAATCCGCGCCAGGTCAGCGAGCGCCCGCGCCCGCTCGACGATGCCGACCCCGCGGCCGCGGCGGCGGTGCAAGTCGCCATCGGGCTCGGGCCACAGCCCGATTCCGGCGCGCGCCAGGCTTGGCCAGTCGAAGAGCTCGCCGGGATCGCTCTTGCGGGTCGGCGCGATGTCGGAATGGCCGACGATGCGGTGCGCCGGGATGCGCCGCCGCGCGATGATGTCGCGGCACAATTCCTCGACCGCCTGCATCTGCGCCTCGGGAAACGGACGGTAGCCCCATTCGTGGCCGGGGTTGGCGATCTCGATGCCGATGGAGGCGGTGTTGAGGCCGGTTTCGCCCCGCCAGTACGAGATGCCGGCATGCCAGGCGCGGCGCTCCTCGGGAACCAGCCGCCAGAGCGTGCCGTCCTCGTCGACCAGGTAGTGCGAACTGACCCGCGCGGCCGGGTCGCACAGCCGGTCGAGCGCCGCCTCGGCGCTCTGCATGCCGGTATAGTGCAGCACCAGCAGGTCGATGCGCGGCGACCCGCCGCCGAGCGCGCCGGCCGCCTCGTTGCGGCTGTCGTGGTTGGGCGACGGGCGCTCGCGCAGCGTGAGGGTCATGCCCGCGCCGCGTGCTCTTTCGTCAGCCGATCGTGCGCTGCGTTGATCCGCGCGACGCGCGCCGTGGCGATCGCCAGGCATTCCGGCGGCAAGCCCTGCGCCAGCAGGATGTCGGGGTGGTTCTCGCGCACCAGGCGGTGATAGGCAACGCGGATCTCGTCGGACGAGGCGTTCGCGGCGACGCCGAGGATCGCATGCGGGTCCTCGACCTCATCGGTTGGCCCGCCGCCGTAATGCGCCCGGATCCGCTGGTACTCGACCGGCGAGAAGCCGAACAGATGCGCGACCTCGCGCAGATAGGCATCCTCGGCGGCGCAGACCGTGCCGTCGGCCAGCGCGATGTGAAACAGCCCGCCCATCAGGTCCTCGAGCACCGCGCGCTCGTCGGCGAAGAGACGGCCGATCTGTTTCGCGTAGCTCTCGAAGCCGTGAATGCTGCGCCGCGCCAGATCGAAGATGATGCGCATATGCGCCTCCTCGCCCGGCGGCACCTGAAAGACCTCGTTGAACGCGGCCACCTCGTCGCGGGTCACCTCGCCGTCGGCCCGCGCCATCTTGGCGCCGAGCGCGATCACCGCGATCGTGAACGTGACGCGCCGGCGCGGATCGCCATGCCCGTTATCCGCCGGGTGGCCGTCATGGCCGACCGGCAGGTGCCAATGCGGCAGATGCTCGGATGCCCGCGCCAAAAGCTGGCCGAGCGGCCCGCCAAACGAGAGGTGGCGGGCGCCGATGAGAATTCGACCGACGACGCTCATTCGCTTCATATACGACGCTTTGCCGCAGCGGTCGATGCGACGCGCGCAAGCCGCTGCGGGGATCGCAGGTGCGCTTCCACCCAGGGTGCCAGCCCCTCGGGTGCCAGACTAACCGCCGGTTTAGCCGAAACCGCTCGACGCTCGCGCAGCTCGTCGAGACCATTGCAATGGCCGAATTCTTCAATAGTGTGCGGCCATCCTCACGGAGAAGTATCGCGCATGCGCAGATGGCTGCCGACGCTCGTTCTGCTGGCGCTCCTGGCGCCGGCGGACGGTCATTCCCAGACGACGAACACGAAGAGCGGGGTCTACGACCAGCTCAACCTGTTCGGCGAAGCCTTCGAGCGCATCCGCCAGGATGCGGTCGAGCCGGTCGGCGACCGCAAGCTGATCGAGACCGCGATCGCCGGGATGCTGTCGAGTCTCGATCCGCATTCGGTGTATCTGAGCGAAGCGGAATACAAAGCGCAGCAGGCGCTGGCGGACAGCGGCAGCGGGTCGCCCGGACTGGTCGTCACGGTCGCCGGCGGCCAGGTCAAGGTCGTTTCGCCGCGCGACGGCTCGCCGGCCGCCGCCGCCGGGATCAAGCCGGGAGACGCGATCTTCGCGATCGACAAGGAGCCGGTCTTCGACCTGAGCCTGTCCGAGATAGAGCAGAAGCTGCGCGGCCCGGTCGACAGCGAAGTGACGCTGACCCTGCGGCATGCCGACGGCAAGCCGTCCGACATCACCCTCAAGCGCGCGATCGCCAACCTACCCACCGTCAGCGCGCATCTCGACGGCGAGGATGTCGGGTACCTGCGCATCGCCGGGTTCGACGAGACGACGCAGGCCGCCCTCAGCGCGGCGATCCAGGACCTGACGCAACGCGCCGGCAAGAAGCTGATCGGCTTTGTGCTCGACCTGCGCAACGACCCCGGCGGCAATTTCGACGCGGCGGTCGCGGTCGCCGACGACTTCATCGACAAGGGCGACATCGCCGTCATCAGGGGACGCAAGGACGATTCGACCAAGCACATCCCGGCGACACCGGGCGACCTCGCCAACGGGTTGCCGCTCGTCGCGCTGATCAATGGCGGCACCGCGCGCGAAGCCGAGCTGGTCGCCGGCGCGCTGCAGGACAACCACCGGGCGATCCTCGTCGGTACCAAGAGCTTTGGCGAGAGCTCGATCGAGACGCTGATTCCGTTGAACGGCAACGGCGCGATCCGGCTGACTACGGCGCGCTTCGAGACGCCCAGCGGGCGCGCGATCCAAGGTAAGGGCCTCGATCCCGACCTCGTCGTGGCGCCGCTCAAATTGGAACGCCTGGCGCAGGGGATGAACCGGCGTGAGGCGGATCTGCGCGGCGCGCTCAAGAACACCGACCCGGTCGCCGCGCCCAAGGCGCCGCCGGGCTCGACGACGCAGACTCCGGCGCCGGCTGCGCCCGACCCGTCGAAGCAGACGCCGGCGCCCGGCGCTTCCACGCCGCCGCCCAGCCCCCCGGCGAGCTCCGCGGTGGCGAGCGGCGATCTCGGCACGCCCGACGACGAGCAGCTGACCCAGGCGCTCGACGTGCTGCGCGGCCTCGCGCTGGTGACCGCCCGCAACAACCAGTGACGCGAGAGCCGTGCGCATCCTGATCCTCGGCGCCGGAGCCGTCGGCGGCTATTTCGGCGGTCGGCTGGCCGAAGCCGGGCGCGACGTCACCTTTCTCGTGCGCCCGGCGCGCGCGGCGGTGCTCGCCGAGCGCGGGCTCTGCGTGACCAGCCCGCTGGGCGATTTCGCGGTAACCCCGCAGCTGACGACCGCCGAGCGCCTTTCCGGCCCCTACGACGTGATCCTGCTCACCGCCAAGCATTACGACCTCGACCAGGCGATTGCCGCGATCGGACCGGCGGTGGGGCCGGGCACCGCGGTGCTGCCTTTGCTCAACGGCCTCGTCCATCTCGACCGGCTCGCCGACGCGTTCGGCGCCGAGGCGGTGCTCGGCGGCGTCGCCTATGTCGGCGCAAGCCTGCAGCCCGACGGCAGCGTGCGCCACCACAACCGGCTCTCGGGCATCGCCTTCGGCGAACTCGCCGGCGGCATCAGCGCGCGGATCCGGGCCATCGCGGCGGAATTCGCCGGCAGCAAGGTCGACGCGCCGGGCAGCGACAACGTCATGCTCGATATGTGGGAAAAGTTCGCGATGATCACGACGATGGCCGGCATGAACTGCCTCATGCGCGGCACCATCGGCGAGATCGCAGCGACCGACGACGGCGCGATGCTGACGCGCGAACTTTTCGCCGAGAACCAGGCGGTTGCCGCGGCGGCCGGCTTCGGGCTGCGCCCGGCCTATGTCGAGCAGATCGGACGGATGTTGACCGAGGAGGGCAGCGTCAACAACGCCTCGATGCACCATGACCTCGCGCATGGCTCGCGCACCGAGGCCGACTGGATCCTCGGCGACATGCGCCGCCGGGCGATCGCCTACGGGGTGGCGACGCCGCTATTGCGCGCCGCCTACGCCCATCTCCAGGTCTACGAGAACCGCCGCGGCGCTCAGGCGAGGGCCTCCTAGAGCACCCCCTCGGTTTTCAGCGCCGCGAGGCCGGCGGAGTCGATCTTCAGCCAGCTTTGCAGCACCTCGGCGGTATCGCCACCCAACGCGTGTGCGCCTTTAACCCGAATCCGCTTGCCGTCGATGCGCACCGGCCAGGTCGCCATCTTGTCGTCGCCATTGTGGTGGTGCACCTGCTGCATAAAGCCGCTCGCCTCGAAATACGGCTCGTTTTGCAGCTCCAACGTGTCGAACACCGCCCCGGCGGGAACGCCGACGGCGATCAGCTTTTCCATGACCTCGCGCTTGTCGTGCCGGCTGGTCCATTCGCCGATGATGTCTTCGAGTTCCACGGAATTCTTGACGCGCGCGTCGCCGGTCGCGAAACGCGGGTCCTCGACCAGCTCTTCGCGGCCGATCAGCTTCATCAGCCGCGCGTAGTGCTCGGGATTGGCGCGGCTGGTGGTGATGTAGAGATAGTCGTTTGGCCCACCGCCCTTGCAGGGGAATAGGCCGGCGGGCGCATTGTTGCCGGCGCTCGGCTTGGCGCCGCGGCGCTGCGCCGGCTTGCCGGTGCGCATCATCGTCGCGAAGCAGGTGCGCATATAGTGGATCATCGCCTCCTGCATGGCGATTTCGAGGAGCCGGCCCTCGCCGGTGCGATTGCGCTCGTGCAGCGCGCCCAGCACCGTCGCCGCCATCAGCATGCCGGTGCCGGTGTCGCCGAAGCTGAGGCCGGGCTTGACCGGCGGCTGGTCGGGCCAGCCGGTGACGCTGATCGGGCCGCCGGCGGCCTGCGCGATCATGTCGAAGGCGAGGCCCTTGCCCCATGGGCTGTCGGGGCTGAACCCTTTGATGCGGCAATAGATGATCTTCGGGTTGATCTTCTTCACCGCTTCGTAATCGAGGCCGAGCCGCTCGATCGTGCCCGGCGCCATGTTCTCGGCGGTGATGTCGGCTTGGCGGATCATGTCCTTGACGATCTCGAGGCCCTTCGGCGACTTGAGGTTGATCGTCAGCGACTTCTTGTTGACGTTGAACTGGCGGAAATACCACGGGTCGTCATCGGGCTTGCCGGGGCGCAGCCGGCGGCCGGGATCGCCGCGACCCGGGTTCTCGATCTTCACCACCTCGGCGCCGAACCAGGCCAGCACCTCGGTGCAGGTCGTGCCGGCCTCGAACTGGGTGAAATCGACGACTTTGATCCCCTTGAGGAATTCGAAATCCTGGATGTTGTCGGCCATGCTCGTCCCTCCCGAGAGTGCGTTTGACCGCCAGCGTGCGCCGAATACGCTCGCGCTGCAACGAAAAGCCCCGGCCGTTTCCGGCCGGGGCTTCGACGTTCGCGATGTCTCGATCCGCTATTCGGCGGCTTCCTTGACCGGGGTCAGCTCGAGGCGGTCCATGCCGAGCTCGATCGCCTCGTCCCAGCCCTTCTGGCGCACGTCGAACTGCACCTCGTCGGGGCCGAGATATTTGAGGTTGGCGGCGCCTTCGCTCACCGCGGCCATCGGCGTCGGGTCGCTGTGGTCGCGCTCCGGGTGCGGGACGAAGCGGATGCCGTTCTGCTCCATCGCCTTCGCGGTCGCCTGCAGGTCGTCGACCTGAAAGCCGATGTGGTGGATGCCGCGCAGGTCGGAGGTCTGGCCCGGCCCGAGCCTGGGCGCGTCGGCGTCGCCGTATTTGAGGATGGCGAAATAGATGTAGCCGTCGCTGAGCCAGACGCCGCGCTCGCCGGTCTTGCTCGGCCGGCGGTAGAGTTCGGTCAGGCCGAAATGTTTTTTGTAGAACTCGGCGGTCGCGACCGGGTCGTCGGTGACGAGCGCGATATGCTTGATGCGTGCCATGAGGTTCCTCCCTCGGTGAAAATCTAGCGCCGCGGCGGGTGCGCGCGAACGAATTCCTCGTTGACGTCGGCGCCCCAGCCCGGTCCGGTCGGCAGCAGGAGGTCGCCGTTTTCGATGACCGGCGGCACGGTGACGATGTCGTCCTTCCACAGGATATCGTCGATGTCGATCTCCATGACCTTGAAATTGGGGATCGCGGCCGAGAAATGCGCGCTGATCAGCGAGCCGAGATGGCCGTTGAAATTGTGCGGCGCGCAGTTGACCTCGAACGAGTCGGCCATGTTCGCGACCTTGACCGATTCGAGGATGCCGTTCCACGCCACGTCGATGATCGCGTAATCGACCGACTGGTTGTCGAAGAACGGGCGGAAGTTGCGCCGGCCGTAGATCGATTCGAGCGAGGCGATCGGCGTGCGCGCCGAATTGCGGATGCGCGCGAGGCCGGGCGGGTCGTAAAGGTCGATCTCGAGCCAGACCAGGTCGAGCGGCTCCAGCGCCCGTGCCAGCCTGACATAGCCGTCGATCTTGTAGTTGAAGTTGGTGTCGAGATGCAGCCCGACCCCCTTGCCGGCGCCCTCGCGGAACGCCGACAACTGGTCGACCGCGGCCGCGGCGATATCGGCGTCGGCGTTGAGCTCGGGAAAGCCCGGCTGGTTGCCGGTGCCCGGGCCGTACATGTAGTGCCGCCCGGGCTCGAAGCGGATGAGGTTGGTCTTCAGCCCCTTGAAGCCCTTCTCCCGCACCTCCCGCCCGAGTTTGACGATGTCGTCGAGGGTGCGCACCGGGTCGACCCCGGCCCACTCCTTGATGCGCTCCGCGTAGCGCGCGCGGTAGGTGCCGCAATGCGACCAGTAGAGTTGCAATCGCTCGCGGAACGGGCCGCCCAGCATCTCGTAGACCGGCACGCCCAGCGCCTTGGCCTTGATGTCGACCAGCGCGTTCTCGATCGCGCCGATCGCCTGGGCGTTGAGCCCGCCCGCCGCCTGGCGGGTCGCAGCGTAGAGAAAGTTGCTGTGCCTCTCGACCGGGCGCGGGTCCTGGCCGACAAGCCGCGTGCCCAATTTCTCGATGACCCCGGCGAGCCCTTGCGCGCCGTAGCCCTCCATGAACTCCGACCAGCCGGTAATGCCCTCGTCGGTGGAGATCTTGAGAAACGAATTGACCCGCCAGCCGGCGTCGCAGTGCAGGGTCTCCAGCTTGGTGATCTTCATCGCGCGCCTCCCGCGGCAACGTTGCCGACATCATGCGCCCTGGCTTGGCTGCGGCTCAATACCGGATGCCGAAGGGCTTGACGACGCCGCGCGAAGGTCGTACTCGACCGGTCAAATCGACCAGTCAGAGCAGAACGATGGAGCGCGACCGAGGCTTCGAGGAATCGGCCACGTCGGGCTTTCAGCGCGGCGACACGGTCTCCGGTGAACGCGTGCGCGAGGTGCAAGCGTCGGTCGCGAAGACCCATTTCTCGCAACTGCTCGACGCCGTCGAGCGCGGCGAGACGATTGTCATCCTGCGCCACGGCAGGCCCGTCGCGCGCCTCGTCCCCGACCCCGACGGGCGCAACCGCCGGCGCGCGGCGGCGATCGAAGACCTCAGAAAAATCGGCAGAGAGGTCGCCGCGCGCACCGGCCCCATCGCGGTCGAGGAAATAATCTCCTCGATTCACGAAGGGCATAAATATTAGTGGCGTTCGTCGTCGACGCCTCGATCGTGCTCTCCCAAGCACTGGGGGAAGACAGCGCCGCCGCCGACCGCGCGATGGATCTGGCGAAGGCGACGCGCGTTTTCGCCCCCGCCTTATGGTGGTACGAGGTTCGCAACGGACTGTTGATCAACGAGCGCCGCGGGCGATTGACGGGTCGCCAAACCATGGCCGCCATGCGCGCGCTCTCGGAACTCGCCATCGAGCTCGATACGGCGCCGCAAGAACCGGCGATTTTGACCCTCGCCCGGTCTCATCGCCTCACGGTGTACGATGCCGCCTATCTGGAACTGGCGCTGCGCTTGCGGCTGCCTCTCGCGACATTGGACGAGGCGCTGGCCGCGGCGGCGCGGGCGGAAGGCGTGGCGGCTTTAGCGTGAGTGGCGCCCCGGTCGAGGTTGACATCGCCGGGTGTGCGGCTTATCTCCGCGCGATCGCTTGTCCGCGGATTGCCCAGGTGGCGGAATTGGTAGACGCGCAGGTTTCAGGTACCTGTGGCAGCAATGTCGTGGAAGTTCGAGTCTTCTCCTGGGCACCACGCGGTGGCGCGGCGTGAGCCATAAGCTCCATCGCGGCGACCTGCCCGAAGGCGTCTCCTTCGGGGCAGCGGTCGCGGTCGACACCGAGGCGATGGGGTTGAACCCGCACCGCGACCGGCTGTGCCTGGTCCAGCTCTCGGCCGGCGACGGCGACGCGCACCTCGTGCAGCTCGAGCCGGGATGCTACGCGGCGCCGCGGCTGCGGGCGCTGATGGCCGATCCCGCGGTCACCAAGCTGTTTCACTTCGCGCGCTTCGACCTGGCGATGATCTATCGCTATCTCGGGGTCATGGCCGGACCGGTCTATTGCACCAAGATCGCCTCGCGCCTGGTGCGCACCTTCACCGACCGGCACGGGTTGCGCGATTTGTGCAAGGACCTGCTCGGGATCGACCTCTCGAAGCAGCAGCAGAGTTCCGACTGGGGCGCGGCGACGCTGAGCGAAGAGCAGCTGCGCTACGCTGCGGCGGACGTGCTGCATCTGCACGCGCTGCGCGCGCGGCTCGATGCGATGCTCGCGCGCGAGGGGAGAACCGAACTGGCGCACGCCTCGTTCGGGTTTCTGCCGACGCGCGTACTGCTTGACCTCGAAGGGTGGGCGGAGCAAGACATCTTCGCACATTAGGGGGCGCCGGCGCGCCAGCCCGGCGGGAGCGAGGGATGGCTCCCGCCGCGTCACTTGGCGAACACTCCGTACGCGGTCTTTATGAACGACACTCTGACGAGCGTTGCCGTAGCCGCAAAACCGACGAGTCAGGACGAGCGCCTCGCCCGCGATCTTGCGGTCGCGCGACGGGTGATCCGCGCGGAGATCGACGGCCTCGAGCAACTCGCCCGCTGCCTCGACGCCGCATTCGGCGCTGCGGTCGATCTCTGCATCGGCGCGAGCGGGCGGCTCATTGTGACCGGCATCGGCAAGAGCGGCCATGTCGCGCACAAGATCGCCGCGACGCTCGCGTCGACCGGCAGCCGCGCGCAATTCGTTCACGCCGCCGAGGCCAGTCATGGCGATCTCGGCATGATCGGCGCGGGCGACGTGGTGCTGGCGCTGTCCAATTCGGGGACCACCGCCGAACTCTCGGACATTGTCGCCTATTCGCGCCGTTTCGCGATCCCGCTGATCGCAATCACCGGCGACGCGCGCTCGACCCTGGCCGAGGCGGCGGACGTGCTGTTGCTGCTGCCGGCCGCCGCCGAGGCCTGCTCGATGGGCCTGACCCCGACGACGTCGACGACGATGATGCTGGCGCTGGGCGATGCGCTGGCGGTCGCGCTGCTCGAGCGCAAGGGTTTTTCGACGCAGGATTTCCAGCGCTTTCACCCCGGCGGCGCGATTGGTCGCAAGCTGCTGCGCGTCGCCGATGTCATGCATACCGGCGCGGCGGTGCCGCTGGCCGGGCCGCAAACGCCGATGTCCGAGACGATCCTCCTGATGACCGCAAAGAGTTTCGGTTGCGTCGGCGTATGCGATGGCGACGGCAAGCTCGTCGGCGTCATCACCGATGGCGACCTGCGCCGGCACATGGGCGACGCCCTGCTGGCTCGGACCGCGGGCGACGTGATGAGCCGCAACCCGAAAACGATCGCCGCCAACCGGCTCGCGGGCGAGGCGCTGGCGATGATGACCGGCCGCGCGCCGCCCACCACTTCGCTGTTTGTCGTCGATGAAGCCGGATGCCCGACCGGGTTCATCCATATGCACGATTGCCTGCGCGCCGGGATCGCATGATCGGCAGGGGGTCGGCCCAGCGGGCGATCGGCGTCCCGCGCTTCTGGCGCGGCGGTCTGATGCTGCGGCCGATCGCCGAGCGGCTGCGCAATCTGCCCAGCAACCGCTACAGCCGGCGCGTCGCGCTGATGAAGCTGGCGCTGCCGACGATCGGCGTCCTCCTGTTGCTGCTCGTCACGATATGGCCGCGGGTGGCGCCGCTCTTCGATCGGTTGCGCTTCGCCAAGATCGACCTGCGCGAGGCGCGCGAGCTGCGCATGCTCAACCCGCGCTATGCCGGGACCGACCGCAACGGGCATCCCTTTGTGGTCACCGCCGCGGTCGGGCGGCAGGTGCCGGCGCGCAACGACCTGATGGCACTCGACACCGTGAAGGCCGATATCAAGAGTCACAGCGGCGCCACGACCGAAGTGACCGCCGACAGCGCGGTCTACCAGTCGCAGACGCAGTTCATCGATATGTTCGGCAACGTGACCCTGGTCGACGAAAAAGGCACGAAGATCGTTACCGCCTCGGCCCGGCTCGATGTCGCGAACAATGCCGCCGAGGGGCACGATCCGGTCGAGGGACATGGGCCGTCCGGCGACATCAAGGCTCAGGGCTTTCAGATCGTCGACAAGG
>Ga0335078_10003203_pt1 | contig 24399 bp, 18 predicted proteins | sample Lox_Sample_32_FD_206711 | JGI IMG/M metagenome (GOLD analysis project Ga0335078, IMG submission 206711) | Soil microbial communities from Loxahatchee National Wildlife Refuge, Florida, United States - Lox_Sample_3.2 | ecosystem: Environmental > Terrestrial > Soil > Wetlands | place: USA... | reverse complement strand
GCGGGTGAACTGGGAGAGCTGGCTCGCCGCCTCCTCCGCCCGTCCCTGCACCTGGACCTCGTAGCGCGGCGATTCCGGTATGCAACGGCGCAGGTAAATCACGGGCTCGACACCGAGCGCGAGCATCTTCCGCCACGCGACACCGTCGCCCACGCCGGCGCCGAGCAGCGCCAGCGCGATGAGCGGCCCGACGATGAGCCCGAGCGCCTGCACCCAGAACGACGGCGACAGCGCCGACCCCAGCGCGCCTCCCACCATGATCGCCGCAACTACCCAGTACACGCGCTTGCGCCCGGCCACGTCGGGGCCTGTCGTCAGAGAGCCGTTACATGCGCTTCCACAGCTTGGGCCGGTTGAGATCGCCGCGCGTGCGGAACTCTACATCCGCTGAACACCGGAACTCGACAGCATGCGCGCTCCGGCATCGAGTAGCGGGGATTCCCCACCGCCGGGACCTCCGGCGGCCGGGGAATCCCTCACGGACATCACCCATCCCGGGGCGGACACGCCCTGTATCAGGAGCAGGCCAACCGGGCGTCTGAACCGCCCCGGAGTTTAAGGGGATGATCTGTTCGAGGCCGCCGACGGCGAGCTGCGCCGCGAGCGGAGATGTATCTCACGCAGCGGCCTGAGGTCGCCGACCTGCGCAGCAGCGTCGCCTACGAGCACATCCGCAACGCGCGCCGGTCAAGGCATCGGCGAGGCGATGTTCGACGCCGCCCAGCTGTTCGAGAGCCAGCCGCTGCCCAGCGGACGGCGCATCGGGATCGTGAGCAACTCCGCGTGTGGCCACGCTCGCCGCGGACGCCTGCGCGACGCGCGGGCTGGAGCCGACCGAGGCGAGCGACGCGCCCTACCCCCTGATCCTCGGGATCGGCGCCGGACCGGACGAATACGCCACGAGCATCCGCGAGCTGCTCGGCGACACCGGCATCGATGCGCTACGTCGACCATTACGAGGGTGACCCAGAGACCATTCTGGATGCGATCTCCGCGGTCTCAGGGGGCCAGCCCAAGCCGGTTGTGGCATCTGTCGTGCGCTCGGACGGCCAGCTGCCTCCAGGAACGGCCCGGGCGTGCCGAACTTCTTGTTCCTGGAGTCGCGTGCCGCCGCGCTCGCGCGCGCCGCGAACGCCGCGCCTGGCTGTCGCGCCCGCTCGGCGAGGCCCCGCACTACCCCGGCCTAAACGCGGCAGCGGCGGGCGCACTGATCGCTTCACTGCCTGATCGCGGGAATCCCGGTTGTCGCGTCTGATCGCTGCCGCGATCTGGAGGGCGCGGTCGCGGTGGCCCACGTGGCCGCTGGCACTGCTGGCTGCCTCTTGTCGGCGACCGCGGTTTCTGTCTGACGCTGCCAGCCGGGTCACCTGATAGGTGCGCGCCCCGGTTTGGATCGGTTCCGTCTCCGGGAGGCGCCTGCTGACCGTTTCTGCTCAGGTGACGACTATTGACCAGCCCGGCAGCTCGGTTCGTGTTGCCGGGCGTGCTGTCGCGTCATGGCAGGTAGTTGCGGGGTTCTCCGGCCTGTTCCCTGGCTGGGCTGGATCAGTCGCTTGCCCGTGGTGACGAGAAGTCGTCATTGACGGTTTTTCACGTCTGCCGGGTGGCGGCGGACGGCGCTTGCATGGGCTGCGCACCGGGTGAGCAGGTGGCCCGGTGGCTTTCTCCGGGATCGGACCCAGGGAGCTGCCCGTGTTCAAGTGGCTCGCCGCCATCGGCGTCATGGCCATCGCGGTCCCGCTGGGACTGTTGTTCTTCGTCACCGCAGAGCCCGCGATCGGCTCAGCCGGGAATGCCTTCGCGGGCGGTCCGACCGCGCTGGCGGAGGCGGACATCCCCGCCACCTACCTCGTCCTGTACATGGGCGCCGCACAGACGTGCCCGGGTCTTCCCTGGTCGGTGCTGGCGGGAATCGGCAAGGTCGAGAGCGACCACGGCCGCTCGCAGGCGCCCGGTGTGCATTCGGGCGCGAACGGGGCGGGGGCCGAGGGCCCGATGCAGTTCCTGCCGGCCACGTTCGAGCAGTACGCGGTCGATGGTGACCATGATGGCCGGCTCGACGTGTACGAGCCGGCCGACGCGATCTACACGGCAGCGGCGATGCTGTGCGCGAACGGCGCCGCGGCCGGGACCCCGGGCGGGCTGAGCGAGTCCATTTTCGCGTACAACCATTCGCAGGCCTACGTCGCCGGCGTGTTCACGTGGGCGGCCCGCTACACCGCCCTGGTACCGACCGGAGCGGGCCGCGCGGTGGGCACGCCCGGGATTGCCGGGCAGGCGATCGCGTTCGCGCTGGCGCAGCTCGGCAAGCCGTACGTGTGGGGCGCGACCGGCCCGGACGCCTACGACTGCTCCGGCCTCGTGTTCGCCGCCTATGCGGCGGCAGGGGTTCACATCGCCCGCACCACCTTCGACTGGCGCCAAGACGGCCCCCAGATCCCGCTGACCAGCATCCAGCCCGGTGATCTGCTGTTCTCGGCCGGCGCCGACGGCACAAACGCCAACCCCGGTCACGTCGTGATGTACCTCGGCGGCGGCCAGATCATCCAGGCCCCGCAGACCGGCGAGAACGTCCAGATCGACCCCCTCGACCTGACCGGCGTTGTCGCCGCGACCCGCCCCGCAGCCCTCACCAACGGCGGCTGAACCAGCCCAACCCCGGATGGAGGACCCGACCCCGATGACAACGCCCATCACCGTCACGCAGCTACGCGACCTGCCGGCCACGGTCGACCTGATGACCGCCGCCCGCGTGCTGGGCCTGGGCCGCACCAAGGCCTACGAACTCGCCAAGCACAACCAGTTCCCCTGCCGGGTGATCCGGATCGGTGACCTCTACCGGATTCCGACCGCCGGGCTGCTCGAACTGCTCGGAGTCCCGGCCGAGCCGGTCACCGAGGCCACACGCAACGCCCGGCCCGCCTGACCCGTGCAACCGATGACATCGATGGCACCCCTCAGGCATGCGGCTTCCGGCGCGGCCGGCGACTGGGAAAGCTGGCTGCGCCACCACGCCGCGCAGCTGCGGGAATTGGTGATCTGCGGCGCGCACGGTGGCGCTGGCACCACAACGCTGGCCTGCTGGCTGTCCCCGGCGTGGGACATGGGCGCGATGCGCCCGGCCCGTGACGCCCGTCCTCCCGCGATCATCGCCAACGGGCGACCCCTGCTGGTGGCCTGCCGCAACACCGCCGCCGCGGCCGCAGCGGCAACGGCAGCGGTGACGGCGCTCACCCGCCCCGGCGTCCGCGTCGCCGTCCTGGTCATCGTGAGCGACGGCTGGCCCCAGCCATCGGCGGCAACCGCCCGGTTCCGGCTCCTGGCGCCCCAGGTCGGTGCCGTCGTCCACATCCCCTTCGTCCCGGCGCTGCGGCTCGCCGACAACCCGGCCGCGGTACCGCTGCCGCGCGCGGCCCGCCGCGCCCTCGACCAGATCCGCGCCGCCACCGGCCGCCCCCTCACCACCTGACAGGAGAACGACACGATGCTGCTTACCTGCGTCCTGGCCGTCCACGACCTCGCCGCCTGCCATCCCCGGCTGCTGGCCGCGGTGGTGCCGAACCCGGCGCCGGTCGCCCCGCCCGGCCTGTCCGGCCGGGTCAGCACCCTGCTGGCGTGGTGGAAATGGGGCGCGCTGATCGCCGGGGTGTTCGGCCTGATCGGCTGCGGCGCGATGATGGCGATCGGCCGCCGCAACCGCTCCAACCTCGCCGCCGACGGCGCGACCGGCATCCCCTGGGTGCTGGCCGGGCTGACGCTGATCGCCCTGTCGTCGGGCATCGTCGGCGTCTTCATGTGAGCGCCCGCCATGCCAACCCGACGCAAACCCCTCGTGCTCACCGCCGCACTGGCGGTCCTGCTCACTGGCGCCGCCACCGTGATCGTGCTGCACAGCCAGCCCCTGAACGGCCGGCGGCAGGCCGTCACGGCCATTCCGGTGACACCCCGCTTGCCCCGGGACCACCCAAGCACCCCACCTCGAGCCCGGCAGACGAAGCCACCGGCTGCGGCGGCCATTGATGTGACCGGGCTGCGGTGGGCGGACTTCCACGGCATCGCGCTGCCGGTCTCGGCCCAGGACGGCCCGCGTGACACCCGCGGCGGCTTGGCGTCCGGGTTCACCGATACTCCCTCCGGGGCATTGCTGGCGGCCGTCAACATCGCGGTCCGCACCGCCGCCCAGTGGGGGCCAGCGATCTACGCGCCCACGATCACCCGCCAGGTCACCGGCCCTGATCAGGCCGCCCTGCTGCACAACCAAGCGGCCGCTTACGAGCAGCTCCAAGCGTCCGCCCATGTCCGCCAAGGGCAGCCGATCGGTCGCGGCTACGCGGTCGAGGCCGCCTACCGGTTCGCCGCCTACACCGCGGCCGACGCGGCCGTCGACGTCGTCACCGCTGGCCCGGGCAGCGACGGCGCAACCGTGCTGGCCGCGACCCGGATCGAGGTCATCTGGCACGGCGGCGACTGGCGTGTGGCCGCTCCGCCGGGCGGCGACTGGGGCAACTCGGCCACCGCCATCTCCTCCCTTACCGGCTACGCGGCCTTTCCAGGCGAAGGGTGACCACCATGCCCTGTGACCCCTTGATCGAACCGGCCTGCATCATCGCCGGCCGTATTGCCCAATCGGCCGCCAGTAGCGCCGCCGGGGACGTGCTGTCGGGTCTCGCCCAGGCCATCAGCGACGGCGTCCGGTGGACCGTGGCGAACACCGCCACCTGGTGGATCAAGATCGGATCCCCCGACCTGGCGACCGAGCCGGCGGTGGCCCGGATGCAGCAATGGCTGCTGCCGGTGACCGCGGCGGTGGCGGCCGCGGGAATGATCGCTGCCGGGGCGCGGATCGCCATCACCCGCAAGGGCAGCCCGCTGCTGGACGTGACCGGTGGCCTGGTCACGATCGCCGCTACGGCCACGATCGGGGTAACGGCCGTGACCCTGCTGCTCAAAGCGGGGGACGCCTGGTCCGCCTGGATCCTGCAGCAGTCGACCGGCGGGCAGTTCACCGAGCGCCTCACCATGGCCCTGAACCTCGGCGGCGGCACCGCACCCGTGGTGGTGATTGTGTTCGGGATTGCCGCGATCATCTTGTCGGTCGTGCAGGCGGCGCTGATGCTGTTCCGCCAGGCCGCGCTCGTCATCCTCGCCGGCGTGCTGCCGCTGGCGGGGGCGGGGTCGATCGCGCCGATGACCCGTGGCTGGATCCGGAAGGTCGCGGCGTGGATGCTCGCGCTGATCTTCTACAAGCCCGCCGCTGCCGCGGTCTACGCCGCCGCCTTCACCATGATCGGCACTGGCGGGACGCAGACCGCGTTGATGGGCTTCGTCATGCTCGTGCTGTCGGTGGTGGCGCTGCCCGCGCTGCTGCGGTTCTTCACCTGGACCACCGGCGCGATCGGCGGGCCGTCCGGTGGCGGCCAGATTCTCGGCGCGGCGGCCGCGGGCGCGATCGCGCTGGGTGCGCTGCGCTCGTCCGGTGGCCGCGGGGCTGCGGCGCAGGAGCAGGCTGCCTACCTCAGTTCCCGCCTCGGCGCCCCGTCCGGCGGCGGCTCCGACGGCGGCGCTACGGGCACGGCCTCAGGTGGCCCTGGAAGCCCGTCCGGTGGTCCGGTTGCGCCGTCCGGGGCTGGTGCGGCTGGCCCGGGAAGCGGCAGGCCCGCGAACGGCGGCGCCCCGTCCGTCAATACGCCGGGCGTCGCACCGTCGGCGAGCGCCGGGGGACCGGCCGGCGCCGGCGCAGGCCCGACGGCAGCCAGCCCTCGGGCCACGGGTACCGGCGCGGCCACCTCCGCCACGTCGACCGGTGCGGCCGGGGCTGCACCCACCGGATCCGCCGCACCTGCGGCCGGGCCAGCAGCTGGCGCCGGGTCGGCCGGGGCGGCGGCTGCTGCGGGCAGCCAGGCCGCGCAGGCAGCCGCACGCCTGGCGGCAGGCGCGATGACCACCGAGGACCCGCCCGACGGCAGCTAGCGATGCGCCCTGCCCCGCAGCCCGGCACCTGCTGGCCGCCACCCCAGACACCTCGACCTAGGGACCAAGAAAATGACTCACGATCAGGTTCAGGCCCGCAGCTATGGCGGATGGCGGCGCAGCCGCAGCATCGGCCTACTCGGCCTCGGCCCCACGGCCACGCTCGTCCTGCTGGGCTGCGCGGTCGGGCTGCTGCTCGTCGCCGCGGTCTCGCTGAAGGTGCTGCTGTTCGCCGCGCCGCCCGCGCTGCTGGCCGGCGCGGCGAGCCTGGTGCGGGTCGGCGGGACCCCGCTGGCCCAGCTCGGCGTGCAGCGGCTCCGCTGGTGGCACGGCACAACCGGGGGTTACACGAGTTACCGGGCCGAAGTGGTGCTGCGGCACACCGGCGTCCTGCAGCTGCCGGGCGCCTTGGCCGCGACGGAGCTGCTGTCGGCCGAGGATGGCTGCGGCGGCCGTTACGGGCTGGTCCGCGACCGCCACACCGGTTTCCTGACCGTGACGCTCCGGGTGGTCCCGGCGTCGACCTGGCTGGCTGAGCCGGGTGACGCGGACGGGTGGGTGGCGAACTGGGGCGGCTGGCTGGCCTCGCTCGGCTACCTGCCCGCGCTGCGGTGGGTGAGTGTCACGGTCGACACCGCTCCCGACCCCGGCTCGACTCTCACGAGCCAGGTGGCCGCCGCGATCGACCCAGCGGCGCCCCGCGCGGCGCTGCACATCATGGACCAGGTCGTGGCTGCCGCCCCGGCGGCGACAGCCGACGTGGACACGCGGGTCAGCATCACCTTCGACCCCGCCGCCTTCCCCTCGCAGCCAGCCACCGTCGCAAAGGCGGTCACCGAGACAGGGCGCACGCTGCTCGGCCTGGAGTCGGCGCTCGGCTCGTGCGGCGTCGCCGTGCTCGGCCGCGCGGGGGCGGCGGACATCGCCGGGATCGTGCGCATGGCGTTCGATCCGGCGGTCCGCGGCGAGGTCAACCGGCTCCTGGCTGTCGGGGTGGGCCCCGCGCTGGAGGGGCAGCTGAACTGGGCCAGCGCCGGCCCGGCCGGCGCCGAGGAACACTGGGACTGCTACCGGCACGGCAGCGGCACCTCGGTCACCTGGGCGTGGCGCGAAGCCCCCCGCCAGAACGTCCACTCTGACGTCCTCGCCCGCCTGGTTGCGCCCGGCATGTTCCCCAAACGCGTCACCTTGCAATACCGGCCGTTCCCCGCCGTGGCGGCCGCGCGGCTGCTGGAAAACGAGGTCCGCGCGGCGGAGTTCCGCAGCGAGTACTCCCGCCGGACCCGCCGCGACGTGACCGCCCGCGACGCCCACGACCATGCCCGGGCCCGGCAGGCCGCCGATGAAGAAGCCCGGGGGGCCGGGGTCAGCCTGCTCGGCATGTACGTCACGGTCACTGTCACCGACCCCGCGCAGCTGCCCCGCGCCGTCGCCGACACCGAGGCCGCGGCCGAATCCTCCCGGATCCGGCTGCAGCGGATGTACCGAAGCCAGGCCGCCGGGTTCACCGCCACCCTGCCCTGCGGCGTCTGCCTGCCCGAACTCGCCCGCCGCCTCCGCCATTGACCGCACCCTGGCAGCCGGCCAGAAGGGAATGCTCTCGATGTCTTTGACGCGCACCCGCCGCGACGCGGCGTCCTCGCCCGGCGCGCAACGCATCCCGGGCCGATCCGGCCCACAGGCCGTAGGAGTGCGGCCGCCCGGCGATCCAGTATCCGCTGAGCCGCCACCGGGCGCCGACACCGGCCCGCTGGCACCCGCGTGGGGCTGGAAGATTCCCGACGCGGGCCGCGCCGCCTGCGTCACGCCCGGGCCGGAGTACCAGGCGACCACGACCCAGCTGTGCGGCCTATATCCGTTCGTCGCGGGCAGCGGCACCCCTGCCGCCGGGACCCCGGTCGGCCGGCACCAGCTGTGGGGCGAGGTAGTCTGCCTGGATCCGCTGGCCTGGCTGCGGGCCGGGCTGGTCACCAACCCCGGGGTGTTCGTCCTCGGCCAGCCCGGCACCGGCAAATCCGCCCTCGTCAAACGCCTGGTCACCGGCGCCGTCTCCTTCGGCACCCGGGTACTGGTGCTGGGCGACACCAAACCCGACTACACCCGCCTCGTGGCCCATCTCGGCGGGCAGGTCATCCGCATCGGACGCGGCCTGGACAAGATCAACCCGCTCGACGCCGGGCCGCTGGGCACCGCCCTGGCCCGGATGACCGGCCCCGATGCCGAACGACTCCGGCAGGAACTCCGCTCCCGGCGGCTGTCGTTGCTCCTCGCGCTCGCCACCTTGGTCCGCGAGGCGCGGATCAGCAACGCCGAGGAAGTCGTCCTCGGCCGCGCCATCGACCTGCTCGACGACCGTCTGACCGGGACACGGGAACCCACCGTCACCGACGTGCTGCGGGTCATTGAGGAGGGGCCGGACACGCTGCGGTCGGCGGCCCGCGCCGATGCGCCGGACCGATACGCCGAGCGGGTCGCTGATCTGGTGTTCACCCTGGACCTGTTGTGCACCGGGTCGCTGGCCGGGGTGTTCGACGGCGCCACCTCCCAGCCGATCGACCTGGACGCCGCGGCTGTGTCGGTGGACATCTCGGCGGTCAAGGCGGCCGGGGACAAGCTGCTCACCGCGGCGATGCTGTGCACCTGGAGCTACGGGTTCGGGTGCGTCGACGCGGCCGCCGCGTTGGCGGATCTGGGGGCCGGGCCGCGGCGATCGTATCTGGCGGTGATGGATGAGCTGTGGCGCGCGTTGCGCGGCGCGCCGGGCCTGGTCGAGCATGCCGACTCCCTCACCCGGCTGAACCGGGCCAAGGGCATGGCCAGCATCATGATCACCCACTCGCTGGCCGACCTCGACGCCCTCGCCACCCCCGAGGACCGGGCTAAAGCACGCGGGTTCATCGACCGTTCGGCGATCACCGTGCTCGCCGGGCTGCCGCCGCGCGAGCTGGCCCGGGTCGGTGAGATCACGCCGCTCACCGGCCCCGAACGCGCGCTGGTGGCGTCCTGGTCGGCGCCCGAGTCCTACCTGCCCGGGGCCCGCCACCCCGGCCGCGGCAAATACCTGATCAAGACCGGGGAACGGCTCGGCATCCCGGTCCAGCTCACCCTCGTCGGTCCGGAACGCCACCTCTACGACACAGACCCGCAGTTCACTCGATCTCCTGACTGGCCGGAGGGCGTTTCCGTGGGTGGTGCGCGGTGAGCCGGGCGCTCGGGCCCCGGCCCTCGTTGGCACCCGGCGGGACCGCGGGCTGCTGGGCCGTGCTCGCCGCCTGCTGGGGGCTTGTCACGCTGAACGGGATCGTCTGGGCCGCGGCGCGGATCGCTGCCGGGCTGAGCGGCGGCGCAGCGGAGCCGTTCGGGATCAAGTTCGCCGCCGACGTCCTGCACGGCCGCACCAGCACCGCCTGGCCGCACACGCCCACCCCGGCCGTTGCGGCGGCAACCGCGGTGCTGCTCGCGCTCGCCGTCACGGTTGTCGTACTGGCCGGGCAGGCGATCGCCCGCCACTTGCCAGTTCCCGGTGACTCGGTGGCCGCGCTGGCCGCCAATCCGGCGATGGCGGCACTGACCCGGCTCCCGGCGGCCCGCATGGCGACGCAGCTTCGCCGGTCCCTGACCGGCATGGACCCGCGCGGCTTGGACCCGGACCAGACGGGCCTGGCGCTCGGCCGGCTGCTGCGCCCGCGGCAGCGGCGGGGGCCCGTGGTGTTCGCGAGCTGGGAGGACACGCTGGTGGCGTTCATGGCGCCGCGGACCGGGAAGACCACCGCGCAGGCGATCCCGTTCGTGCTGTCCGCACCCGGCGCGGTCATCGCCACCTCCAACAAGGCCGACCTGTGGGCCGCCACCGCCACCCTCCGCGCCGCCCGCGGCTGCGGACGCGTATGGCTGTTCGACCCGCAGCGGATCACCCACCAGCCACAGACGTGGTGGTGGAACCCGCTGCACGGCCTGGCCACGGTGGAGGACGCGCACCGGCTCGCCGGGCATTTCGTGCTCACCGTCACCGACGAGCACCGCCGTGACCTGTGGGGCCCCGCCGCCCAGGACCTGCTCGCCGCCCTGTTCCTGGCCGCCGCGTCCTCCGGCCACACCCTGCACGACGTCGCGGGCTGGCTCAGCGAACCGGCCGTCCCGACCCCGATCGAGCTGCTCGCCGGGGCCGGATTCGGCGCGATGGCAGTGTCGCTGCGCGGGGCGCAGAACGGCGCGGTCGAGACCCGCGACGGCATCTACCAGACCGCCCGCACCGCGGCCAAAGCCATGACCGACCCGGAGATCATGGCCTGGGTCGCCCCGCCCGGCCGCGGCACCCTGCCCATGTTCGAGCCGGACGGGTTCGCCGCCGGCACGGGCACCTTGTTCCTGCTGTCGAAGTCCCGCTCGGCGGCGGCGCCGCTGATCGCCGCGCTGTCCGACACCGCGATGCGGGCAGCGGAACGGCGGGCCGAGCGGGCCGGCGGCCGGCTGGACCCCCCGCTGGTGGCCGTCCTGGACGAGGCCGCCAACATCTGCCGGATCGCCGACCTCCCAGACCTGTACTCCCACCTCGGATCCCGCGGCGTCACCCCGGTGACCATTCTGCAGTCCTACGAACAAGGCATCACCGTGTGGGGCGAGGCAGGCATGGCCGCCCTCTGGGGCGCCGCGACCAAGAAAATCATCGGCGCCGGCGTCGACTCCCCGCGGCTGGCCCGCGACCTGGCCACCCTGATCGGCCAGCACGACGTCCCCGTCCGCTCGATCAACTACGGCGAAGGCCGGGCCAGCGAATCGGTGTCGCTACGCCGACAGGACATCCTCGAGCCCGCCGCGATCCGCGCCCTGCCACCCGGCACCGCGCTGCTGCTCGCCACCGGCATCAAGCCCGCCCTCATCCACCTCACCCCCTGGCACGCCGGCCCCCGCGCCGCGCAGATCAGCGCCGCGCAGACCGCCGCCCAAGACCAGATCCGCGCCGCCGCCAGCCAGGCCCGGCCGGCGCATCCGGGCACACCCGCCACCACCGCGCAGGAGCAATCCCAATGACGACCAGCACTGCGACCGGCAGCAGCACCCCCGGCGCCTCAGCTACCCCGGCGGCCGTGGCTGCGGCCAGTCCCGAGCCCGGCACACCCGGCGCGTCAGACGCCCCGCCCGACGCAACGCACTCCCTGCCCGGGCACGGCGAAGACCCCGGCAGCGGCCAAGGCCCGGGCGGCGGCGAGACCCCCGACGTGCCCCAGCCGGAATTCGACCGGCTGGAGGACTGGCTGACCGAGTATTTCCTGCCGATGTTCCGCCGCACCCTCGGCGGCGAGTACCGGTGGTGCCGCCAATGGTGGCGGCACGGCGAAGCGATCAGCCGCCTCAACGCGCTGTGGCACGCCTGGGAGGTGCTACGCACCAAGCCCGGCACCGGGATGGGCATCTGGTACCGCGAGCACCTCGACCACCAGCTCCCCGTCCTGCTCGGCGCCCGCGGCCCCTTCTACCAGTGCAGCGAAGACACCCACCGCGAACCCCACGAACCGGCCGCCGACCCCGCGCCCGACGGCTGGTGGGACGAGCCAGGCATGCCCACCGACGCCGCTGACGATGCCGGCAGCGACCACGACGACGAAGACGAGGTCAGCGAGCGTAGCGACCGCGCGATGACGGGCCACGACGGTGCGGCGACACGGCACGACGGCGGTGCGGCAGGTCATGGCGAGGTCATCGGTCATGACGACATCTGACCTGCGCCGCGCCGGGCTTGACCCGGCGCACATACAGGCCATCTGCGAGCACGTCGCGGCCAGCGGCGGCCACCGTCCCGTCGGCTACGTAACGGCGGCCCCGGACGGTGCCCGGGTACGGCCGCAGCCGGTGCGGGCCGCCCGGCAGATGCAAAGCGCGCTGACTTGCGCCGGCTGCGGCGTGGTCCTCGTCCGCACGGGCCGGCCGCAGGAACTGCTGGTGACGGGCTGGGACGAACGCGCGTTGGAGTCCCGGCTGGCCGCGATGCGCGCGGTCACTCAGCAGCTCCACGCCGGCCCTGCGGCGACCGCAGCCGTGGTAATTGACCGTTACCGGTGCCTGTCCGCCCGCTGCTCAGGGTCACGCCTGGGTATCGCTGCACTCACCCAGGCGCGCGAGGAACTGCGCGTCGGCGTGGCCACCCGCTGCGGCATCCACGCGCCCCGCGATGCCGCGGCCCTGCCAGCCGGCACCGGCAACGCGTTGCGGCTCCGTGCCATCTGGGTCCTTGAACATGCGATCGACGACCTGATCGAACGCCACCTGCGCCTCGCGCGCAGGGCCCTGACGCTGCCCGGCCCGGCGGACCGCCCGCCCGCTGTACCCGCCCAGCAGGCCGCGCTCGGCTTCTCCGTGACCGCAGCCGACGCCCTCGCCGCGGGAGCAGTTCGGCCACGGTCCGGCGTGGCCACATATCCGGTGGCTCGCGCCGCTGACAGCCCCTTTCCCGGCTGCCATCCGGGTCGCAGCCGCTGATCGTCCACACAAGCGCCGCGTAAGGAGGCCACAGGAATGGACGCCGACAGTCATCCCGACCCGTTCCAAGACGCCCTACAACAAGGCATGCGCCGCGCCATGGAGGTCGGCTACGCCGCGGCGGCGGGCGGACAGGTCTACCTCCAGCACCAAAAGACCCAGGCACGGGTCGCCGCCGAACGCGACGAACGTACCCGGCGGGTACTGAACGCGCAGATCCGCGCCGACTGCTACGCCGCCCGCGCCGGCTGGGCGCCTGCCCTCGACCCCCACTGGCTGGCCCAGGCCGACCTGCCGCAAGCGGCCCGCGCCTGGAGCGCCGCCATGCCCTACGCCGACCGGGCAGCGCCCTGGTACGAGCCGGCCGCTGCTACTGCGATGCGCAAATGCGAGGAACGGCTCCGCGTGCTGCACCCGCACGCCATGTCCCGCTACGACCGGCTCCGCGCCGATGGAATGGCACCGGCCGATGCGATGCGCGAAACCGCGCCGCTGTTCACCCGCCCACCCCGCGTCCACGACCCCCACTTCACCCCGCGACCGCCGCTCGACGAGGAAACCGCCGTCGTGGTCAACGTCGAGCACAGCCCGGGCCGCGCCAGGTTCGACGCCCACACCGCCGCGCAAGCGCAAGAACGGCGCGGGCGGCAGATCATCGACGCACTGGCGGAACAGGCCCGCGCCAACGGCCACGAACCGCCCGCCGAAGCCGAGCAGCGCACCCTCCTGGAAACAGTCACCAACCTCCCGCCCGAGATCATCGACCGCATCATGCAACCCGATCCGGTCACCTGGCCGACCCGCGCCGAGCAAAACCGTGCTGCCACCGCCGAGCGGGCCCGCGCCACCGACCTGGATGCAGCAACGGACCTCAAAACGACACCGAACGTGGATGAGCGGACCGGGAACCTGACGGCCGCCCGCGACGCCACCGCCAGCGCCGACGCGGCCACGGCGCGCGCGGCCCGCGAGGTCCGGCCCTGGGAACGCGACTTTCCTATCCCCATCCAGAACGTCGTCGCCGGCACCGCCAGCACCAGCGCGATCACCACATCCGCGTTCGGAGCGGGCCGCAACCCGGCGCGCGGCAGTCGGCTCCGGCCCTGACCGTTTGCATCCCGGCGAATCGGGGCGACACTGGGGACAGGAACGCTGATATGAGCGAAAAATATCATCAGCCAGCAACAGCGCGCCACCTTGAGCTTGCTTCCGTAGGCAACGGCCGTGACTGGGCGGGCTGGCTGGCCCAGGCACATCCTGCACCGCCGTTCGGGACAATGCGGCGTGGCGGGCAGCCACCCGCTGCCGCGTGGGCCGCCCTGGTGCACCTGGCCCGCCGCGAGGGCTTCGCTGCCGCCCGCGGGGATTGTGCCGACGGGGACGCCTTCACCAGCTGGCGCGACCGGCGCATCCACGTCCGCCGTGACGCCACCCCCGCCCAGGCCGTGATCGCGCTGGCCCACCAGATCGGGCACGTGCTCCTGCACGCCGAGATCGCCTACCTCAGCGGTTCCGGCGACGCCACGTGCGAGGGGATCCGCAAACTCGAAGCGGACAGCATTGCTCACCTTGTTGCCGCCCACCTCGGCCTCGACGCCCCGAACGTGTGCTTCCCTCGTCTCGCCAGCTCGGCCGCGACCGCGCCGCGGGACTACCCCACTGCCGTCATCCAGGCCGTCGCCCATCGTGTGCTCGCCGCCGCGGCCACGATCACCAGCCATCTGGACTCGGCGCTCACGGAGGCCACGCCAATGACGCCACAGCGCGGGGATAGGCGCCCGAGGCGCGGCCAGCAGACCGGCCACGTCCAGGCCGGTTCCATCCCTACGAAGCCATCGGATCCGTCGGCCGCTGAGGCCAGGGATTCCCGTGCCGGAGGCAGAAGCTCAGACGCCCATACAGGTGGCAGCAAGTCCGGTCCGGTGCAGTCCGGCCGGACCGGGCCTAGCCACCCGCGGGCGACGCGGTCCCGCGACGCCGGTCCGCGCACCCGCACCGGACAGCTGCGGGCCGCCCGCTACGACGCCAGCCCCGTCGCGGCGGCAGCCGCCGATGGGCCGCCGGTCCCACACAGCCAGCTTGCCTGCGTTCACGAGGCCGCCGCACGGTTCTTCGGTGGCCGGCTGGAGGGCAGCTGGGTCCCCGGCTACCTAACCGGCCGGCGATTCGGCCCCATTGTGCAAAGGCGCTGGCAGGTAGGCTACGCGCCCCCAGGCCCGGACACGCTCACCCGCCATCTACGGGCACTCGGTTACCCCGACGCGGTCATCGAGGCGGCCGGGCTGGCGCGCCGCTCCTGGCGCGGCACCCTCGCCGATACCTTCCGCGACCGTGTCATGCTCCCCATCCGGACCGGCGACGGGACCATCATCGCGTTCACCGGCCGCCGGCCGCCCGGCGCCGGCCCCGACGTGCCGAAATACATCAACAGCCCGGCGACGCAGCTGTACACCAAAGGCGACGTGCTGTTCGGGCTGCACGAAGCACGTGGGCTGCTTACCGGCGGAGCGCGGCCGGTCATCGTGGAAGGCCCCTTCGATGCCATCGCCGTCACCACCGCCGGAGCTGGCCGCTATGCCGGGATCGCGCCATGCGGGACCGCCCTCACCGCCCAGCAAGCCGCCGCGCTCCGCCGGGCTGCTGATCTGCCCGCTACCGGGGTGCTAGTGGCATTCGACGCCGACCCGGCCGGAAAGCGAGCCGCCATCAAGGCCTACAAGCTCCTCAGCCCGCTCACCGGCTCAATCACCGCCGCTGTCCTGCCCGCCGGGTACGATCCGGCCCAGATCCTCGCCGCCCACGGCCTCGCCGCCCTGGCGGAACTGCTCGGCGAGCACACCGTGCCGCTCGCCGACCTGGTCACCGACTCCGAAGTCGATGGCTGGAGCCGGTGGCTGCAGTATGCCGAAGGGCAGATCAACGCGCTGCGCACCACCGCCCCCCTCATCGCCGCCATGCCCCCGGACCACGTCGGCCGGCAGGTGGCCCGCCTCGCCCACCGGCTCGGTCTCGACTACCCGACCGTGACCGATGCCGTCACCAGCGCCCTCCACGACCTGCCCGCCGACTGCGCCACCTCCAGCCGCCGGTCCGCAGCGTCCCGCAAGGGAAGATGACAGCGCGCCGTTCGCACCTGTCGGCCCCCTCGGCGTGGCCGTCCCCTGCGCCGCGCAACATTGCCGCTCTGCCATCGCCGTATGTGAAGTGGGCGGCAGGGAACCAAGATCCTCGCCCGGTAGCCGCATCGGACTACGAGCCGGCGGCCCGTTACCTCGGCCGCTCCTGCGGATACCACGGGCCCGGTATGGGGCTATCGGCCGGGCCGTACTCCGGCCATGGGTACGGGTACAGAGGCGGATACACGGCCGCTGGCGCTGGCGCCGGCGGCGGCAGGCGGCGGGGTCCGAACGCCAGGATCAGAGCGGCAGGCCATACCATCCACCCGAGCAGGTTGAGCAGGACCACAAGCCCGAGCCTGTCGACTCCCCGGATCAGCCCGACAATGGTCGGCAGCAGGTACACAGCGATGATCCCGGCGATAAGCAAGCCCCAGAACACACCGCTGTTTGCCAGGGACTGCATGAACGATCCTCCTTCGCCCGTCTTATGCGGCACAGCTGGCTGGGTGGTGCCGCTATCAGCAGCGTCCCGCCCCGGCCGCCCGACGTGTACGCCCTTGGAGCTGGTTGTGGGTAACGTGGCTATCTGCCGCATTACTGCGGAGTTGTCCACAGACAACGGGACATGTTTCTCGGCTCGTCCGCTTCGTGTACGCACCTGATGCGTGCTGTGATGGTCGGCGCAGGTCTGCCCGCCTGTGGCCTGGCATCACCGGCTCGGGCCCGCTCGTTTCGGCGGCCCGCCGGAGACGGGACTTGCCGGCGGGGCGGGGCCCGGCGCGGCTGGGAGCGGGCTGCTGGGCCAGGCCGCGGGGATGTCGCGACGGGCCAGATCGGCGGCACTGGCGGGCCGCGCACGGCCGGGCGCCTGGGCCCGGGCCTGGACGTGAGAAACCGGCGGGTGGGCGCCAGTAACGGCCGCGTGAAGGTGCTCAGCTGAAGCCCGCGCCGCCGCGGCCTGGGCGGCATGCCGCTGGGCTTGCCTGAGCTCGGCGACTGCGGCCCCCAGAGCGACTAGGTTGGCCAGAAGCGCAACGGAGACCAGTGTGTCGCCGCCCCCGGACATGCTTACAAGGGACAGAGCCCGGGCGGCGGTGCGAAGCCGCTCGCCGTCCCGGGTGCTGTCTGGGATGCGGCCGTAGGATGCGCGGGCGGCGCGGTCGTATGCGTCGGCGGCGCGGCGCAGCATACGGCTGCCCAGCGCCCCCGCCGCGGCACGAAGAACATCGGCGGCTGCCCACGCGGCATCGGCTGCGGCGGCCGGATCGTGCTGAGCGCAGCGCCGGATGTGTTCCGCCACTGTCGCCGCCTGGCGCGCCGCGTGCTCGTAGATCGCGTCCCGCTCCGCGGCGGTGAACCGGAACGTTCCGGATCGCGCCGCGCCTGCGCCGGAACGCTCCGCGCCCAAAGCAGTGTGCGCTTCCCACCGGCCGCGCAGCCGAGGCAGGGTGAGGTCACCGGAAAGCCGCCCGCCGCTGTACCACAACGGCCGCCCGTCGCGGTCGTGGTGGCCGGGCAGGGTGACCGCGTACCCGGTGACCTGGCCAGGATTGGCTTCGCTGAACCGCAGCCGCACCTCCAGCCCGGCCGCGCGCAGGCGCGTGAAGAAATCCGGCTCGCTGCCCGCTTGTTCCGCTGCCGTGGTGACGGCGCCGCGCAGCACGGCGCGCGCCGCCGGAGCGGACAACCCGTGCCCCCTGCCGTGTACGGCGCCTGCTCCGGACCAGCGGCGGCGCAGCTTCGGCAAGGTCAGGTCCGCGGCGAGCTTTCCGCCGCCATACCAGATGACCCCGCCCTCGCGGCTGGCGTGCTGGGGGAGCCCGACGGCGTAACCGGTGACCTCACCAGGGCGGATCGTGCTGTAGCGCTTACGGGCCAGCACCCCGGCGTCGGCCAGCCGGTCGAAGAACTCCTGCTCCGTGCGTGCTCCGGCGGCGGCGGTGCACACGTGCCGTCGCAGCGCTATGCGGGGTGGCTCGTCCCAGCCGCGCCGCGCGGCCTGCTCGGTCTCCGCCCGGGTCGGGCGTTTGGCGGCGGTGCGGTCGGCCGGGGCTGTGACGCGCAACCCGTACCGTTCCTCGGCCGCCTGGCAGGCTTCCCGGACCCGGTAGAAGTCGTTCCAGGTGCGTGGCCGGGCCCCGTCCTGGCGGGCCAGCGTGGCCACGATGTGCACGTGGTCGTCGGCGTGGCGGACTGCGACCCAGCGCACACCGGTGTCGTCCTCGCTGGGCGCCAGGCCGGTACGGTGCATGATGTCTTTGGCTGCCTGCGCCCACTCTCCGTCCGACAGCATCCGGTCGCCCGGTGCGGCGCGGACGGAACAATGCCACACCGGCTCGTCGTAACCCGGCCCTTTCAGCGCGGCCAGCGGCTGGGCCAGTAACCCGGTCAGGTGCCGGAAGTCGCGTGATCCGTCTGGTCTGCGGGGCGGTTCGAGTTCGTCCGGATCACGGAATCCGGCGACCAGATGCGGGTCGGTGTGCTCGTTCGCCTTCCCCGGCCCGTACAGGTAATAGAGAAGCCGGTCGGCCCGGGTTCCGCGGCGCACTTTGCCGATCACCGGAATGCTCCGGAGCGTTTACGGAACACTGCGCCGCAGCTGTTCTGCGGCCTCATCCAGCCGCTGCACCGCCCGCATACAGAATTGCGCCGCGGGCATCAGATCCTCACCCTGCTGGCCGGTCGCGTTCAGCCGGGCGACGGCCTGGTTCAGGTTCGTCCCGATCCGCCGCACCAGCCCGGCGGCGGTCATCACCTCCGCCAGCGCCTCTCGTAGCGGCGACCACGCTTTCGCGGGAACTCCCCGGACCGACGCGAGCGTCGCTTCGGCCGCGAACGCCCCGCGCGCCAGCCCCCGGTGCGTGGCCGCGGTGCTGACCTCCGCGAACTCCTCCTCGGTCAGCGAGAACTGCACCACCCGCGGACGCGACACAACCTGCCGCGACCGGCGCCGCCGGACCCCATCCACCACGACCACCACCGCCCTGTCCCTGTCACCGATGCCTTCCGCTTGTGGGACCGCGCCCGGTCCCGCCATCGTCCCTGCCTTCCCGCCTGCCGGGGCGCGGGAAGGCAGGGACGATGGCTCCATTGTTTATCTCTGGACCGGGCGCGGTCCAGAGATAAACAATGGATATGAATATCTTGCTTCGAGTAGTGCGTGTGTGCTGAATCGCATCCGATGACAATCCGGCACTGTACGTTATCGAGGAAAATAGGCTGGCCTTTGGAATCGTCGCACGGCAATCGGCGCCAGCAATTGGCAGAGGGTCTCAGGGAGATGACTTGAGGATTTGACAGGCGTTCGCATGATGCGGGCGAGCGCGGGTCGCTTCCGGTGGGATAACGGGCATTTGCCCGGGCATGGCCGACCTGGCCTGCCCGTGCCGGTCCGGGCTGGCGCTAGAGCGGCCAAAGGAACAGGCGTTCACGGCGATGCCGGACGGCTGGGCGCAGCGGCTGTCAGCCGGGACGGTCGCGGCGCGGCACCGGCCGGTGGGGGCATTCGCCGCGCACGTGCAGGCGTTGCCGTGGTCGGGGACGGCGCAGCTGGCCGATGAGTGGTTCACTGACCTGCGGGCGGTGGCGGCTCGGGGGAAACAGGAGACGCCAGTCACGCATGCCCCCCCCAGAGCCGTCACAATCAGAACACTCCAGCTCAGGCCCCCCTTGAGACGGCCCCGCTCCTTCAGCGATGAATGCTTACGAGCGGGACGTCACGGCATGGTGAAGAAATACCCGAGCGCTTGGGTGTGTGCTGCGCGGTCAAGTCCGGCGAGCAGTGGCAGGACGGCAGCCGTAACCAGTTCTGGTGGCATCACCTGCCTGACTGCGGTCACCAACTGCTGAACCACCGCCTTGAGAAGGTTCGCCCCGTGCACGAACTGTCCGACGACACGGTCGGCATTGGCGAGGAGGACCGGCAAAGCGGCCGGGTCCCGCACCTCGAGCGTTGTCCAGGCGACGAGTGCCCCGGCAACGACCGGCACTGTCTGCGGCGGTGTAATGAGGCAGAGGCCGAACAAGGCAGAAGTGCACCATACGGCCACTTCGTCCGGCTCCTTGTCGGGGAGCGCTCGGATCAGGCTCATGTAGGCCTGCCATCCACCGCTGAGAGGGATCCAAGCGGAGGGACGGGTGAAGAGGAAGGCAGCATAGCCGGTTGGCTTCCAGTCCTCTCCCTCCGCGATATGGAGGAGTCGCGCAAAGACGGGCAGTTCAGCTGCCCGGATTTCCATAAGGCGCCGGTACGAGTCCTCAAGCGCGTCCGTCGGCAGTAGGCCGTCTGCTACGAGAGCTGCCAGGAGCTGCAGGCTGCCGAAAGTGGCGACTCCCTCGCTGCGCGCAGCGGCGCGGAGCGCCGCGTCGTCGGCCACTAGGCTTGCTCCGCGTTCGCGTGCTAGGCGGATCGGCGAGGTCCAGGCACGGTTCCTCGGATCGCCGTCGTGCGGCAGATCTCCGACAACCTCGCAGAGCTCGAGCGCAGCTGCGAGCCTCTCAGATTCACTAGCCCAGCGCTCCGTGAGCTTCTCGTCATATTGGACTATCGTCGGCCGGTTAGAGACTGGATCCCATCCGAGCGAACCGACGGCCCGCATCGCGAGCGAAGCGCGTGCTGCAAGTATGTCGTCGCGTTGCGGCGCGGCGACGAGAAGGCGCTCGAAGCGTGCCTTGAGTTCCGTTATTCCCCCGAGCACGACTGGGGCGAGGAAGAGGGCAGTCGTGTCGATGACCACCGTTCCATCGAGCGCGTGCCTGGCAGCCTCCATCTCCTCGGCGATTATGCGGTCGTCCGAGCTGCTGATGACGTAGCAGCCGATGGCGTTGCAGACGAGTGCCTCGGCGTAGCTCCGCTGAAGCATCGAGGTGACTACGCTGATGGGGATCTGGCCGACCATGGCGCGCCGCCGCATCTGCTCCACCATTTCAGCGTTCGGCGCCAATTGCGTACGGAGCATTTCCTTTACGCCGGTGAGGTCATCGTCGATAGGTACCGCACGGATCAGGTTGCTGTCCGGGAAATTCTCGAAGTACTGCTGCTGAAGCTGGCGCGCCTTGGTCATGAGAAGGGGATCGGGGGGTTCGGCGGCCGGCATGGAGAATGCGGTCATCACCGCTGTCGCGACGAGTTCCTCATCCTCTGGGAACGCCTGAGCGGCCTCAGTCACGACCGACAGCACCTCCGCCTGCACGGCACTGCTTCCAGGTTCGGCCTCAGGGCGGCTGGCTTCCTTCACAAAAGGAGCGATCGTTCGCAGGATCGACACGACGAGGCGGGCTTGTCCGAGATCGGCAGGCACAAGACGAGGTTCCGCGCGGATCACCTCGTACGCCTCGTCCATCCGGCGAAGCTGATGGAGTGCCTGCGCCCGCGCCCATCGGTACTTCCTTGCGTTCGCGTCCCTATCCGGATCTGCCTCGGCGACCGGTTCATCGTTGAGAAGCCGGTGCGTCTCCGCCAGGACGGTCTCCCATTCCCCTCCCCTCGACGCGGCGTCGGTGAGGATCTCGCGGGCGACCTTGCGACGGCCGGGATCGTCGCTCGACGCGATGGGGGTGGCTAGCCGGGACGCCTCGGCATCTAGTCCGGAGGAAAGCGCGATCACCGCCGCCTGCAGCAGGAAGTGCTCCCCACCGTGGCGGGCGGCGTGGATCTCAAGGGCCTTGATCGCGTCGGCGGTTTTGCCCTGGTTGACGAGACCCTCGACCCTGATCTGAAGTGCCGCGTCAGAGTCGTACCGCCGCGCCAGGATCTGTGCCTCGCTCGTCCTCCCAGCGGTCAGGAACGACTGGGCCCGGATCAAGTCGGCGGTCTCGGGGTCGATTCCTTCGAGCCGCGCGAACTCTTCGCTGCTCAGCTCAGCGACCATCGCTAGGCCGTGAAAAGCCCGGATCTGCTGGTCGACCCGGTCGGATATTGCCGGCTCGGCCAGCGCTGACCGGTATTCGGCGGCTGCCTCAGGGTGAGAATCGCGGCGCAGTGTCAGTGCGAGCGCTGTGGCCAACCGCCGTTCGGCGGGGTCTTGGATTTTGGCGGCCAGCTCAAGAGCCAGTTCGACGTTTCCGGTTCCGACGGCCAGCTCTGCCGCGACCCGCACTACGGGCTGCGACGCAGCTTCTTCGGCGCCCGCAGTACCGAGAGGTGTGGGCAGGAGAAGCCGCAGAGCACCGCGGACGTCACCAGTCACCGCTCGCGCATGCGCCGCAACAGCCAGGGCCTCTCCGGTCGGTCCTCCCCAATCACGTCGCCGGTCACGGGCTGTCAGCGCTAGTTCCTCCGCCCGGGCCAGCGCAGCGTCACGGTCGAAGCCTGTCTCGCGGCTGGAGGGGGTCGCGACCCGCACGCAGAGGATCCTCGCTATCTGGAGCAGGACGTTCGAGGACCTGGCACCCACGAGCGAACCTAGCGCCGCGACGCCCGGCTGCCCTCCGCCGTAGGCGGAGAGACCACCCGCCAGCCCTTCCAGAAGCATCTGCGCGGCGTTGAGCTGGCCTGTGACTTGGAGCGCGGAGGCGGCGGTGAGCGCGACAAATAGCCGCACCTGCTCGAGGAGCGCGGCATGTCGCTCCCCGAACTCCTCTACAAACGCAACGAGAGCGTCGTCCCGCTTCGCTCCCGTGCCGCCCATCCCCATCGCTTTCAGGACTGGCTGCGAGAAGCCCAAGTCCAAGACTGTGGCGAGAGACAGGGCCGAGGCGAGAACAGCCTTGGTGTCCGACCTCACTGCGGCGCGGTGATATTCCCAGAGGAGGTGACCGGCGGGCTCCACGGTCTCGGCGTTCGCCAGCAGTTCCTCTGGCTGCCCCGGCCCGAGATCACGAACGGCGCCCAGCGCCGCACGGGAGTACAGGTAAGCACGCAGGATGCCGTCTGCGGATCGGGTCGCCGCTTGCTGGTACAGCCACGGGGCCGTCGGGTGTTCGTGTGAGTCAGCGAACTCGGCCACCAGAACCCACAACGGTCCGCTCTCATCACCTCGGAACAGCGCGGGCGGCCTGTGCCGGAAACGGCTCAACCAGGTCGCAGGCTGCCCGCCGAGAGCCACAAACTCGCTAAGAGCCGAGGTGGCGCGCCCCCCCACGATGGGCAGCGCCCACTCATAGACCATGGCAACTGGCGGTGGCAAGCGGAAGAGCATCTCCTGAGGCGACCGCGCCCCACCAGCAGGTGGGCCCCCCGGGCGCGGGACTTGAACGCCTGGCCGATGGAAATCCTCCGGCTCAGCCTTGCGCAACAGAGCGAAGGCGAATGCGGCAGCATGGCTCGCCGCCCTAGGTTGCCACTGCGCGTCTAGGTTGGGCTGCTTGTCGCCCACGCAGTCTGAAATGCCGCGCACTGCGAGCGCGGGGAGCTCTCCCACGTGGGCGGCCTCGTAGAGCCCGAAGGACTCCATATCGACCGCCGCCGCGTCGTTGAGCTGATCGCGCACCTTCGACATCAATTGCGAGCCGTTGTCTCCATGCACCACCTCGCCAGCGGCGATGGCCCTGATCTCGACGTGGGGCGACTTGTGCGCCGTTTCCAGGTCACCCGCAGTCGCCGCAGTGAGCTGATCCCTGGTCGCATCCAGCCGCCGCTCGATCGCCACGTCCGGCTGGCCGCGGCCGAACAGCCGGGCGACCTTATGCCGGACTCCCTCCCAGCCGTCCGTGACCATCGCCTGCACCAGCGCCGCTGCCGTCATGGCCGCCAGAGCTACCACCATTTCCCCCCACCCTTTCGGTGTGGTCACCTAGACATAGCACAAATCTACCGACTGAACCTGCAAACAAGGTGTAGCTACTTCACCCCTGGGCTGGGGGTAGATCGGCCCTGACCTGCGCCTGGAGAAGCTGGACGACCGGGACGACTGGGTAGGGCTTCAGACCGTCAGCGCTGGCTCTCTTTTTCGGGGCCGGGCTGCCGCAGTTCGACGGCCTCGACCGCTGGATACCACGTCCCATCCGCGAGGCCATCTCCGCCGCGGCCAGCCGTGGGGCCATCACCGTGGAGCGCGCCGTCCTCGGCGACGGGGAGGTTACCAGCGCGCGGGCCCGCGAGCATCTGGCCGGCAGGTGGACTCCATCGAGCCCGCTGTACCGGGCAGCCCACGCTGTGGTCGCGGACTGGGAGCGACGCGGCATCGATCCCTGCCACGGCCACCTCCACGGAGCCGACATCCATGACACCGGCACTCCGTACTATGCTGGCTTCGGCTGGCGGTACTTCACCTCCATCCGGGCCTGCCTGACCGAATACGGCGGCGTGGAGTGGCAGGAGGTCGTCCACCCGACCCGCACCCGGACCCCTGGACACGTTGCGCATTACCCCCTGCGACCGCGAACTTCTCGCACGGGCCACCTGGTCATAAGAATCGCCGGGCACGGACCGGCACTTGTGGATCAGCCAGCTGCGCGGAGACCAGGACGGGGCAACGCCTACATCGTGGCCAGCCATCCGCCAATCCTCGTCTCCACCCTCGCCCTCCAGAGCAGGCAACAGGCCGTAAAGCGTCCATGGCCGACCACGCCGCCTGTTCATCGCGCGGCGCATACACGCTCGTCCGGCGTGCCATCGAAGGGCCCTGCATCCCGCCGTATGCCGCCAATCCACGCCCAGAACGGCGGTCAGATGACGGTCAAACGATCTTCACGGGATCCGGTGAGAGGGAGAAAAACGCTCTGACCTGGAGGTTTGCGTGGAGCTACGGGGATTCGAACCCCGGACCTCTTGCATGCCATGCAAGCGCTCTACCAACTGAGCTATAGCCCCTGGGACGCGCGCCACCACGTGACCGCCCGGTTGCCCGGCCGGTCATCCGGTCAGCAGCGCCACGCCAGTGTATAGGACCCC